>RCUM01000753.1_pt1 | contig 16064 bp, 12 predicted proteins | sample 2166141 | NCBI WGS metagenome assembly RCUM01 (sample SAMN09932756, study PRJNA488358) | compost metagenome | isolation source: compost soil in crotonic acid-enriched | place: Germany: Experimental Botanical Garden
GGGAAAGGTGCGTACCAGTCCTGAAACCAACACAGAAGTACTCACCCCGGACAATAACATCATTCCGCATGTCGATTACGGGGATGACGATGAGCCAGGGTTAGACCCGCACAAATACGGGCTCAACGATATGCAGTGGCGTTTCGTGAATGAGTACCTCATCGATCTGAACAGGACGGCGGCATACAAACGGGCGGGCGGGAAGGGCGAAGGCAACACGGCCTACGTCAGCTATAGAAACGCTAAGGTGAGCCGGGCCATCAGCGACGCGCTGGAAGCCCGGGAGCGTCGGACGCAGATCACCCAGGTTGCGGTCCTGAAAATGTGGTGGGACATCGCCACCGCCGACGCAAACCAGATTACAGAATATCGCCGGCTATGCTGCCGCCATTGCTGGGGCTTTGGCTTTCAGTACCAATGGCGGGATGCCGTGGAGCATGAAGAGGCGGCCGAGAAAGCGTATCGTAAGTTGATGGGGTAAAACTGCTGGAAACAGGCCGAAAATCCAATTTTGGCACCATGCAAAACACACGTGTTTTATGCGCTGTTTATGCAGTCCGTTTTCAACGGATCTGGCTCGAAGATTGGCGGAAATAGACGGCTGAAGGGGATTTGGTGATGAGTGCTGTTACGGTGGTGCGGGTAACAGATTTTATTTTCAATCCAAGGGCGCGAAGGTGCAGGTGAAAATTGCACTTTTTTCAACGTTTCTATGCGTTGATTTTTTTCCGAGGTAAATACTGGTGAGCAATGATGCTCGTAACCTAAAAGGAGTTCAGACAGTGAACAGACAAACCCAGAGCTTAAGACGTAATTTGGCTCATAACCGTGCCTTAATCGATGATATAAACCGCAGCAGACTAGCCCAGTATTACAATACGGATATTTTGCATGCCGCTTGTGCCGCCATTGAAGCTGAGTTGAAACGCCGAGCATATCTTAGGTAAAAGCCCGCACCGCGGGCTTCTTCATGCGCGGCGGATAACGGTCATTATGTTAAAAAGGCTCCGAAGAGCCTCATTTTATTCTAACCAAACAAGCCCGGCGTTTCGTCTCGAATGTCTGTAGTTGAGCCATTTAGCTGAACTGAACGGATACCACCCTGGGCCGCTTGTTTGGATGAATACATTTCGCTGGTAGCTATCGTCTCACCATTGGTGGCCTTTAAAACAAAGTAGTATTTCTCAGTAAGTAATGTTGTCCCGCTTTTTTTCAATACGTAGTAACCCATGAGATATCTCCTTACCCCGTCACAAAGTGCAACGGATTAATTAATATTCAGCAACTCTCGAAACCTTGCAATCAGTGACACTTTTTTATTGAGTAAATCCGATGCCGATCCCATTCCCGTTCGACTTCAGAAACCCGGATTACACCCAGGTGTTCGAATGGCGGATGGAACGCCTACAGCGCATCAGGGCAAACCCGGAATCGCTGCCCGCTATTCGTGAGTTCTACCGCACCAACCCGGCCCAGTTCATCATCGACTGGGGGATGACCACTGACCCCCGCAACATCGATTACGGCCTGCCGGTGACCATTCCGTTTCTGCTGGAGGAGGAGCCGGAGGGGCAGCAGGGCAAAGCGTCATAAAGAAACGCCTTGATGTCATACCAGGTTCCGTAATCTCTATCACTATAGGAAGTAAAGGATTAGGTGGAATGATAGGGTCACCAACAACAAATGGAGGGAGTGGTAGTGCTGGCGGCGATACTGTAATAGGTAATTTACTAACCTTGAAGGGCGGAATTGGCGGCGGCGGAAATCGTTTTTCCGCATCAGGGACTCCAGGAGGAGGGGGTTGTTTAAGTGGCTTTCCTGCTGGGCAGGATGGGCAAGATGGTGCTGACGGTGTTATTGCAAATGGTTGTGGAGGGTGTGGTGGAACATCATCATTTGGTGGCGGGCTGGTGGTTCAAGGGCTGGCTCGTCTGGAGTGCGAGGTAAAGACGCTGCTGGGTATGGTTCCGGGGGGGAGGGGCTGGCGCTGGGTATGGTGGTTCATCTGGCGGTGCAAATGGTGGTGCTGGAGGAGATGGCTCCTCTGGATTTGTTATAATTGAATGGTAATATTATCAGGCCAGCACTTGCTGGCCTATAGAATGCTATTTAATTGTTGATGCGGAAGTCTGTTTCGGTGTTCCGGATAACATATTCTTGCATAGTTTAATTGTTGGTTTTTCTATAAAAACCCACGACAAATACCCTGCGGAATATGAAAATAAAACTGATGCAATAAAAAACAATGTAACGCTATTTATATTAGGGAAGTAGGTGACAAGTATCTGCTGACATAAAAAGCCGTAAATGTATACACCATAAGAGATATCATACTTATTTAACCAATCAAACCTGGTTAATTTAATGCAAATTAATATTATTGTTATAGGCCATAGTAGCAAATAAAAGAAAGCATACCTGTGCCAATTTCCGCCATAAAAAACAAAACCAATTAATATGATTAATATTGGAGCTGCTATTAGCATTGAATTGAAGTTGTTATTTATTTTAAAAAGTGATAAAAAAGAGCCAAATAAGAAAAGATAGCCTAACTCATTAGCTAAAATTGTTTGAATGTAAAGATATAAGTATTCCCTATTGAATGTGTCATTTAAATGTAGCGTTAGCATCACTAGCAGTAATATCGAAAGGTTTTTTTTATTTAAAACCCGCATTGCAAACAAAATAGATATTACTGCATAGCAGGTAACCTCTAGTGGAAGCGACCATAAAGAACCATTCACCACGTCTACAGGATTACCTTCAAAGACACCAGGCAAAACCCTACTGCTGCTAAAAATAAATGACAGAGATAAGTACTTCCAAGTTTCTGGGCTGCTGAAGTAAGATGGTGATGTACTGAGTATAGGACCTACAATAAAAACAGTGATAAGAATAAGAATCACCAATGCAGGGAGTAATCTAGCTGCGCGCTTAGCGATAAATATACTCATATTATCGCTTCTGAATAAGGATTGAGTAACTAAAAATCCACTAATTACAAAAAAAGTGTCAAGGCCTATTTTGCTTAGCCCTATGTATCCATTCCTTTCCAGAATGTCACCATGGTTATATCCAAGGACCACATAGCAATGCGTAAAGAGAACCAGTGTCGCCGATAATATTCTAATTAATGTAAATCCATTTCGTTTATCCGGGCAAGTATTCATTTTTTTCGAGCACCATTTCATTGGTTTTGTTAAAAGGCCGATTCCGGCTTAAACAAGAAATATCAATAATTGTACTATTAAACAGCCAATAAGCTCTACCTTTTCGGAGAATTATCTATGTCAAGTGAAGGATTGCCAGTCGATGGTGTTGTCAGCGTTGGCGTTGACCTTGGCCCTCTCAACACGGAACAGGCCCATGATGCGGCAAAAAGTAGCTTATCGGCCGACAGCGCTGCTGATTCGGCAGATGCTGCATTCAAGTTTAGCCGTCAGGCCAAAGACGCAGTTTCAGGTGCAGACGCCGCTGCTGCCCGTGCAAAGATATCGGCTGATAAAGCTGAAAATATCGCCGATGCAAACACGTACTACATCACATCGACAGACCCTGACGGTACTATCGCTGGCCTTGCGGGCACACCTAACGGGCTATTTTTCAGGGTTATGCAGGGTGGCGAAAACGGTTACAAATATTATCGAAATGACAATGGGGTAGCAGTCCAGGAATCAGCGATGGCTGGCGCTGCCGCCATCGCTGCTGTAATGGCGGCTCAGGCGTTCATTAACTCAATTTTCCCACAATCTCTCGCGATCGCAGCGGCAGGATGGATGTGGGGTGCATCAAACATCGACGGAACGCAGCTATTCGCAGGCATAGACAGCACCGGCGGCCTGCAACTCTGCGACATGCCAGATGCTGTGCAGGATCGTCTACGCGCGATTGGCGACTATGAGACGACGAGCCGAACGGCCATTGGATTAATCTTCGGCTCGAAATGCTGGGGGATCAGTAAAGGTTCCGTAATGCTAAATGTCGGGGATGCCTCATTTTCTCATAAAATCTGACAGTTTTTTAAGACGGTTAACGCTAAGTGATATATAACCAGAGAGTAAAAAAGAGAAGGAGCGTTGGATGAGAGGGGGATTATTTTTATTGGTTATTGTAATGCTATCTGGGTGCTCAGGGTCTTTGGGCTCCCTATTGGGTGTTATTCCGCAAAGTTCCGATGTGTGCCCTCAGGGGAAAGATGCGATATCTGGTGAGTGTCGCTAGCGATAACCATTTGAAAAAATGAGTGTTACCCTTGATTAACACCTTTTACGCCAGCGCTTTAGTCAGGTTGAATATCGGTCTGACTAACAATGTCTTCAACACGTGGGCACCCGGATATATCGCTTTGCCTGTCACCCGCCAGGTAACCTAATTGAGGTGATGTTCGACTATTTCAACGTTGTTCCAATAGTCGAATATCCTTTGCCCTCATAACTGACCCTTCGCACCTTGCACTGGGTTTCAGGTCTCGGTACCTTACTCGTGGAGCAGCACCGGGGCAAAAACTGCCCGAACGGTGACGGCGCCCGGTTCCTGTTTCCGCACACATTCTCGCTAACGACCGTTAACGCCAATGACTTCGATAGCGGCTCTGTGCAGCTTTTGGCAATAGTCCTCGGGCTGTCTTTCGATCTCTTTGATCAGGTGGGCGAGAATGCTTTGCTTGGAGATGGGTCTGTTGGATAAGAGCACCTGGACAACGCTCTTGCCGACAAGGTTGTATATTTGTTCGCGATACAACTCGACGTCTTTATCGTCAAGACCGTAAAGAGAGTAATCAATCATAGTGTTTTTACCGCTGGTGAAATTTAAAGCACCGCCCAAAGCGGGCTGAGAAGCCATTAAAAAAATAAAATACTGCAAATTCCACTTAGGTACATGCCTTCGCGGTAGGTTAACGATAACGTAATAAGAATATTCCTATCAATAGGCAGCGGCAATCCAGATGGCTAATTAGGAATAACCTCATGTAACAGCTTGGGGATCTGAACTTGCCAAGATGAATCAGTGGGAAGGCGTTGGGGGGATTAACATCAGGTTGTGCGCCAAAACTCTTGAGCGGCGGTTCCAAATGCGGCAAGCGCGCTGAGCGCGAATCTCTTATCCGCCAGCCCGAACCGCAGGTTAGCCCGGCGAGGTTTTTGATGGGCAATCCCCTTTACACACGGTTTGTTACAGTATAACAGCGATAAATTGTCTTGCGGCAGCAACGTCGGCCCAAATTATCTGTCAGATTACCATTCAATAGCAGGATGAGCGCGTAGCCCTCAACCACAACCTGTATCAGCAAGCAGTTATGAACTCACTTTGGCGAGAATGGTATCAATAATGCAGAAGTTCCGACGTTGGACCCAGTTGCAGGTCTCTTTCTTTATCGCGTTTTATCTCGGTGTATTGCTCAATATCCCCATATTTTATCGCCGTTATCAGCAACTCAATTACGACAATTTACTGTCGATCGGCATTGAGGTCGTCGCGGCCTTTAGTCTGGTGTGCTTTATCACTCTGCTGATCTCGTTTTTGGGGCGTCGACTGTTCCGCGTTCTGGCATCGTTTCTGGTGCTGAGCTCGGTGGCTGCCAGTTATTATATGGTGTTGTTCCACGTGGATATCGGCTACGGCATCCTGGCGGCGGTGATGACTACCGATGTTGATCTGTCCAAAGAGTCGGTTGGTTGGCATTTTGGCGTGTGGATGGTGGTGGTGAGTCTGTTGCCGTTGCTGTTCATCTGGCTGTCACCGATGCACGAAGCCGCACTGAAGCGCAGTAACTGGGCTACGTTGTTTAAAAAAGGCGGTATCATGCTGGCCGCCGGGCTGTGCTGCTGGTTGCCACTGCAACTGATGGGGCAGGTTCAGGATCGCCACGATCGCGAAAATAACCAACTGATGGCCAGCTATGGCGGTGTGGTCGCCGGCAGCTATTCGCCGTCCAACTGGCTTTCGGCGTTGGGGCTGCTGACCTACAGCTCTTACAGCCAGGCGGAAGACAGCCGTAATCTGTTCGATCCGGCTGCGCATTTTACCTATCAGCCGCCGAAAGACGTGAATGATCTCTATGTGGTGTTTGTGATTGGTGAAAGCGCCAGACGTGATCACATGGGCGTTTACGGCTACCAGCGCGACAACACGCCTTACCTTGATAAGGAAACCAACCTGGCGGTGTTACAGGGTTATTCCTGCGACACCTCGACCAAACTCTCTTTGCGTTGCATGTTCGTGCGGGAAGGGGGGGCTGCTGAAGAACCTGAGCGGACGCTGAAGGAAATGAACGTCTTTTCAGTGCTGAAAAAACAGGGCTTTTCCTCGGAACTGTTTTCGATGCAAAGCGAAGCCTGGTTCTATAACAAAACTCAGGCGGATGATTATGCGCTGAGAGAAAGCATTCAGGCGGAAAAACGCAACGTCGGCAAACCGGTGAACGACATGGCGTTGATTGACGAGCTGCAGGATTCATTGGGCCGTCACCCGCAGGGCAAGCATTTGGTCATTCTGCATACCAAAGGTTCGCACTATATGTATACCGAACGCTATCCTCGCGCTTTCGCCCGTTACAAGCCGGAGTGCCAGGGCATTGATGACGCCTGCTCTACGGAGGAGATGATCAACTCGTACGACAACAGCCTGCTGTACACCGATTATTTCCTCGAGCAGGTGTTCAATCAGTTACGTAACCGTAACGCTATCGTGTTTTACGCCTCGGATCACGGGGAGTCGATCTCGGAAAATATGCATTTCCACGGCACCCCGCGCGATCACGCGCCGAAGGAACAGCGTACCGTTCCCATCATGGTCTGGGCATCCGACAAATTTCTCAGCCAGCCCGATCACCAAGCGGCGTTTAATCAGTTGAAGGCGCTGCAGCAGGCCAAAACGCCGGTGTTCCATGAGAAGCTGTTCGACAGCGTGTTGGGTTGCATCGGTTATACCTCGCCGGACGGCGGTATCGTGAAGCCGCACAACTGGTGCCAGGTGAACTGATCCCTGAAGTCACAATGAACCGCCGCAAGGCGGTTTTTTTGTCTAAAAAATCGCGTGGCAATGTCTGTTGACGCAGGTTTTAGCTCGATCAAGCACCGCATGATGGCGGCTTATCTCCCAACCCGCGCTCGCAGTGAAAAACGGGGGCTGAGTCGGCTCGGCCCAGTCGCTTTTTATCCCGTGGCAGGATGGGGATTAAGGCCTTTTTTCCAGGTTTCGATTGCCTGAGCAAGTGGCATAAAAAAATCCGTAATCTTCAATGAGATTACGGATTTTTACCGGTCCATGGGATCGCTCTTCGATCATGCAGTGCTTAACCGAGCGGCATCAACCCCAAGGACGATTGAGCTTTAGTCCAGTTTCGGATGCTGGTCGATCAGCGTCTGTTTTTTCTTCTCCAGCTCGGCAATCTGCTCGTTGATATCCTCAACCTTCTGTTCGATGTTGTCGTAGGTTTCCTGCAGCAGCTCTCTGGCTTCCGTACGATCCGAGGCGGCCGGGGTGGCGCCCCGCAGCGGTTTGTTGGCGGTTTCCTTCATATACAGGCCGGTGATCAGGCCAATCACCGCTACCGCCATCAGATAGTACGCCGGCATATACAGGTTACCGGTCGATTCGACCAACCAGGCGGCCACCGTCGGCGTAGCGCCGGCGACCAGAACCGAGATATTGAACGAAATCGCCAGCGCACTGTAACGAATATGCGTCGGGAACATCGCCGGCAGGGTAGAGGCCATCACACCGGTGAAGGAGTTCAGCAGCACGGCCAACACCAGCAGGCCGACGAAGATCAGGCCAATCACGTTACTGTTGATCAGGATAAAGCAGGGTATCGACAGCAACAGCAGCCCGATGCTGCCGCCAATGATAAACGGCTTGCGGCCAATGCGGTCGCTGGCCAGGCCGATCACCGGTTGCACAAACAGCATGCCGATCATGATGGCGATGATGATCAGTACGCCGTGATCTTCCGAGTAGTGCAGGTTATGCGACAGGTAGCTCGGCATGTAGGTCAGCAGCATATAGTAGGTTACGTTGGTGGAAATCACGATACCGACGCACACCAGCAGGCTTCGCCAATGCTTGGCCGCGATCTCTTTAAACGAGGTCTTCGGCGGGTTGCCGATGGCATCGCGGTCTTCTTTCTCCATCTTCTCCACGTGCTGCTGGAACGCCGGGGTTTCTTCCAGCGCATGACGCAGATACAGGCCGATCAGGCCCAGCGGTGCTGCGATAAAGAACGGAATACGCCAACCCCAGTCGAGGAAGTTGCTTTCGCCGACGATACTGGAGATCAGCACCACTACGCCTGCGCCGAGCACGAAGCCGGCAATAGAGCCGAAATCAAGCCAACTGCCCATAAAGCCGCGCTTTCTGTCGGGCGAGTATTCAGCGACGAAGATCGCCGCGCCCGAGTATTCGCCGCCCACCGAGAAGCCCTGCGCCAGTTTGGCCAGCAGCAGCAGCACCGGTGCCCAGATGCCGATCGAAGCATATGAAGGGATCAGGCCAATACAGAATGTGCTTACCGCCATGATGATAATGGTGATGGAAAGGACCTTCTGGCGGCCGAATTTATCACCCATCGCGCCAAAGAACAGGCCGCCTAACGGGCGCACCAGGAAGGGAACGGAAAACGTTGCCAGTGCGGCAATCATCTGCACGCCGGGGGTGGCGCCAGGGAAAAACACTTGCCCCAGGGCGTAGGCTACGAAGCCATAGACACCGAAGTCAAACCATTCCATCGCGTTGCCTAATGCCGCCGCGGTAATCGCTTTCTTCAGCTTGCTGTCGTCGATGATGGTGATGTCATTAATATGCATCGGCTTATGTCGTTTTTTTCTTAACTTCATATAATCATCCCTTAATCAATTTTAGTCGTACGTGAATTCGCAATCCTTGTTCACTTTCTTCTGCCCAGTTATCAGTGTGGCTAATATTATCTCTATGTGGAGAGATCCCAAGTCGCCTTTTTTTGTGATGCGAATCACGTAATGTGCCCGCTTTTAGCAGGAATATGTCATTTAGGTGACTAATTATTTTGCATCTATAGCTTAACGTTATATCTTGCGATGATCAAATTTAGCAGTTTTTCTTATGGTTTTTCACCAGAATAGTGCCAAAACAGGTTGATATTTGTGCATATCGATGGTTTTTTTATCGGGGGGAGGGGATCGCTAAAGTATAGGAGGAACCGGCAAGGATACGGGTAAAATTAATGCGTTTTGCTGCTGTGGAGCAAAGCCTGGCGTAAACGCCAGGCCGGTGAATTATTGGGGTGAGCCGCCAAACTCCAGGTAGATTTGCGCCAGGTTCTGGTACTGGTCAAAGCGGTTTTCATCCAGGGCCAGTTCTGCCAACCGACGGCGATTCTGCGCATCCAGCCAGAAGGTGATAGAGACGGCGCCTTGGCGATAGCGAATTTCATTCAACCGTTCAGATTTACGCGCCAGAGCCAAGGCCGTCTGTAAGTGTTGCTCCTGCGCCATCAACTGGGTACGCAACGATAAAGCATTGTCTACATCGGCCATGGCTTTATACAACGCCTGTTTGAACTCCAACACCCGCAGTTCGTAATCGCTACGGGCGATTTTGATGTCAACGTTCATCTGCCGCCACTCGAGGAAAGGCAGCGACAGCCCCGCGCCGGCCGACGCCATCGGATTGCGAAGAAACTCCAGCAGCGCGGTGCTGCTGGCGCCCAATGAACCGGTCAGGCTGAAGGCCGGATAATATTGGGTGCGTTTCACGTCAACGTTAGCCAACGCTTCGCGAAGCCGCAGCTCCTTGGCGTGGATATCCGGGCGATGGCGCAGCACGTTGACCGGGATACCGGCATTGATCTGCGGCAACCGGCCCATCGGCAACCTGGCGGGAGCAATCACCGCATTGCCCGGCGGCGCACCCAGCAGCAGCGTTTGTTCGTTCAACGCCAGTTGGCGCTCGCGCAGTTGCGCCAACTGGGTATTTTCCTGATTAATCAGGTTCTGTTCGGCATCCACCACGTCCAGTGAAGAGACGCTGCCCGCGCGGTAACGGGCATTAACCAGTCGCAAAGTCTGCCGGGCATAGGCGATGCTTTGCCGGTTGACGTCGATCCGCTGATTGATAAAGCCTACCCGCCAGTAATTCTTGCTGGCGCTGGCGAGCAAGGCCAAGCGAGCGCTTTGCAAATCTTGCTGCGTGGCCTGCCGGCTCCATTCTGCAGCGTCACGCTGACGCGCAAGCTTACCCCAAAGGTCGACTTCATAGCTGACGCCAAGGTTGGCGCTGCTGCTTTTATTCCAGGGTGAGGAATCAGAAAGAGCGGTGTTGGCACTGCTATTGAGCGTCGCGGTCACGCCCGGCGCGGTGCTGATGCCGACCCGTTGCGCCTCTAGCTGAGCCCGATAAACCCGCAGTGCGGCGGCGGCCAAATCGTTATTGCCGGCCATGACCTGCTGTAACCAGCGGTCAAGTTGAGGATCGTGGAAGTCTCGCCAGTCAAAGGGAACCGGGCCTGCGGCATCGGCGCTCTCCTGCCAGTGGGCCGGGTAGTTAACCTGGGGTGTTTGATAATCGCTTTTCAATGCGTTGCCGCAGCCGGTGCTGAGCAGGGCTGCGAGGCATAACGCTATTGGTGTCAAAATTTTCATAAGTTACTCGCTGGCCAGTGAAATGACCGGATCCATCCGCGCCGCTTTACGGGCTGGGAGATAACCGAAGATCATGCCGATTAGGGTGGAACAGCAAAAGGCCACGGCGGCGGCCTGCCAGGAATAGATGGCTGTGAGCATTCCGCCCGCCAGCGCGGTAAACAGCGAACCGGCGGCGAACGACAACGCAATGCCCAACACGCCGCCGATCAGGCAAACCAGCACGGCTTCGATCATAAATTGCTGCATGATGTCACTGCGCCTGGCGCCCACCGCCATGCGCACGCCAATCTCGTGTGTTCGCTCGGTGACGGAAACCAGCATAATGTTCATTACGCCGAGGCTGCCGATGATCAGGGAGATCGAAGCCACCATCAGGATCAACAGGCTCAGGGTCATCGAAGCATGCTCGATCGATTTACGAAACTTGTCGCGGTTGAACAGCATAAAGTCTTTAACGCCATGGCGTTGGGTCAGCAATTGGCTGATGGCGCCGACGGCGGCTTCGTTATCGACGTCATCCTTCAATCGCACGCCGATGCTGCTTAGCGTCGGCTTGCCCACCATGCGGTACATCACCGTGGTATAGGGCATCCATACGCTGATGCGGTTCGGTGCGGAGTCCTGGTTGCTTTTGACTACGCCCACCACCCGGGCCGGCACTGCGCCGAGAAACACGATTTGGCCGAGCGGCGCTATGCCGAAATCGCCGAACAGCGAGTTGCGAGCATTCTCGTCAATGATCACTTCCTGCAATGCGCTGCGATCGTCACGGAAAGTCGTGCCCTGCAATAAGGTGAGGCCGTTAACGCGGAAATAGTCGCGCCCGACGCCGGTGATTGAGGCTGTCGCCGATTTGCTGCGAAAACGAATGGAGTCCGAGGCGCTGACTTCTGGGCTGACGCTGTCGACAAAGCTCTGGCTGGCCAGCGCATCGGCGTCTGCTGGCACCAGCGTGCGAATGCTGTCGATGGCGTCATCAAAGAAATCGCGGCCGGGGTAAATGCTGACGACATTGGTGCCGAGATCTTTGATGTTGGCCAACGTGCGCTGTTTGGCACCTTCGCCCAGAGCGACTACCGTTACTACCGCAGCGATGCCGAAAATGATGCCGGTCATGGTCAGGGCGGTGCGCAGACGGTGGGCATTCATCGCCTTCAGCGCCATTTGCAGCGATTCGCGGGTGCGATCGAGCAGGCTTTGCCAGTAGCCTTGCCTTACGCGGACGGCTGTTGGTTGAGTGACTGGCGCGGCGGGGGACTTGCAACCGCTGTCGGCGATGATCTCACCGTCCTGCAGTTCGATGATGCGCTGTGCGTGTTGGGCCACTTTCATATCGTGAGTGACGATGACCACGGTATGGCCGCGTTGGTTGAGCTCGTTGAGGATTGCCAGCACCTCTTGCCCGGATTTGGAATCCAGTGCGCCGGTCGGTTCATCCGCCAGAATGATTTCGCCGCCGTTGATTAAGGAGCGTGCGATGCTGACGCGCTGTTGCTGGCCGCCGGAGAGCTGGCCGGGTTTATGGTTTTCACGGCCTTCCAGCCCCAGGCGCGCCAGCAACTGCGCCGCTCGCAGGCGGCGTTGATCGCGCTTGTCGTTGGCGTAAATCGCCGGGATCTCGACATTGGCCAGCGCGCTGATGTCCGGCATTAAATGATAGCGTTGGAAGATAAAACCGATGTGTTCGCGGCGCAGCCTGGCCAGTTCGTCCGGTGACAAATGTGAGGCGTTCTGGCCGCCGATGTAATAGTCGCCCTGATCCGGCACGTCCAAACACCCCATGATGTTCATCAGCGTTGATTTGCCGGAGCCGGAGGCGCCTATGATGGCGACCAGTTCTCCCGCGGCGATCGTCAGGTTGATGTTTTTGAGCACCGTCAGCGGTTGGGCGCTGTTGGTATAGGTGCGGCTTATGCCTTTCAGCTCAATAATGTTGTTCACAGTAAGATGCCATCCCCGCCCGAATTGGCGCTTTCCTGCATCAGCACGACGGTTTCACCGGCCTTCAACCCGGAAAGGATCTGGATATCGACGTTGTTGGTAATACCTGTCTTTACCTCGCGCATTTCCAACCGATCATTAGCGGTCAGCACTTGCACTTGCTGTTTTTTATCTTCGGTTTTACGCACCGCCTGAATGGGGACCAGCAGCGTGTTTTTCGCTTCACCGAGCAGCAGTGAAACCTGTGCGGTCATGGCGATGCGCAGCCGGTTATCCGGGTTGGGCACGTCCAGCAGCGCGTTGTAATACACCGAGGCATTCGACGTCCCGGAACCGGAGGCAGAACTGTTGCCGGAGAGCGAGTCGTCTTTCATCACCGATTCCGGCGCCAGTTCGACGGTGCGCAAAGTGGCGTCATAACGCTTTTCCGGATCGGAGAAAATAGTGAAATAGGCTTTTTGCCCCTGGGAAACGCGGGTAATGTCGGCCTCGGAGATCTGCGCTTTGATGGTCATCAGGTCCAGCCGAGCCAGTTTGACTATGGTCGGCGCGCTCTGGTTGGCGTTAACCGTCTGACCTTGTTGGGTAATTACCGCAATCACGATGCCGTCCATCGGTGCCAGAATGCGGGTGTAACTCAGATCGACCTTTTTCTTATCCACTTCAATCTGCGCCTGCACGATACGTGCATTCAGGGCAATCAGTTCTGCGCGGGTGGTGGTGAGCGTAGCTTCGGCGGCTTCAAAATCCTCGAGTGAACTGGCCTCATCGTTCAGCATGCGTTTTTGGCGTTTAAAGCGGGATTCGGCCTGCTTCAGCAGCGCCTGTTTGGCCTGCAAATCTGCCTTGGCGACGTTCAGCGCCGCTTCAGCGTTGCGCAGGTCATTGCGCTGCGGCAGATCATCGATGTCGGCAATCGGTTGGCCTTGAGCGACCCGGTCGCCCAGTTTGACCTTCAGGGATTTGACCTGGCCTGAAACCTGCGCGCCGACGTTGACTCTTTCAACCGCGTCCATTTTACCGGTTGCCAGTACGGCATTTTCTATATCGCCCAGACGAACCGGCGCGGTGACATAGTGTGTCTGTGGGGGACGCTGCAGATAGTTCGTCAAAGCGATGAGCAACACGGCAAGCAAAGCGCCGGCCGCGACAAACGCCAAGCGGCGTGAAGTGAGTTTCATGGTGGTTTGCCTTAGTTTTCCCTAACAGCGGTAAAGCCGTGATTCCAAGAGGCGCCATGGTGGCACCCTCAGCTTTAACTGGCGATAAACGCGTGACTTATTTTCGCCGCATTGTCGATAATAAATATTATTCTCACAAACATCATCAAAGAAAATTTATCATGGATGCAATTTGAGCATGCAAACGTTTTACTGTATAAAAAACCAGTTATGTTGATTAACAAAGTTCGCGATTCGTCACTATGATGCCAAACCGACTCGAGCCGGAGCTCGACATTTATCAGTACCCGGAACATCTGCGCACCAACCTTGAGCTGTTACCCAGGTCACCGGGCGTGTACCTGTTTCATGGCCTGAGCGACAGCATGCCGCTGTATATCGGCAAAAGCGTTAATATCCGCAGCAGGGTGATGGCGCATTTTCGCACGCAGGATGAGGCTCGCCTGCTGCGGCAAACTCAGCGCATCAGCTTTCATGAAACGGCCGGTGAAGTGGGTGCTTTACTGCTGGAGGCGCAGTTGATCAAACAGCAACAGCCGCTGTTCAACAAACGCCTGCGCCGTTCGAAGCAGCTCTGTTCATTGCATCTGGATCGCGGCCGAGTGGGCATTGTACATGCCAAAGACATTGATTTTGCCGCCACGCCTAATCTGCATGGGCTGTTTGCCAACCGAACTGCCGCACTGGAAAAGTTACGGGCCATCGCTGATGAGCAACGCCTGTGCTACGGCAAGTTGGGTATTGATAAACTGCCCGTCGGGCGGGCCTGTTTCCGGTATAGCCTGCGAAAATGTGCTGGTGCCTGCTGCGGTGTCGAATCGGATCTGCAACATGAGCAACGTTTGGCGGCGGCGCTGCAACAGATGCGGATCACCACATGGCCTTATGCCGGGCGAGTGGCTCTGGAAGAGCAGGGGGCGTCTTTGCGCCAGTATCATGTGATTCATAATTGGTTCTATTTGGGGAGCGTCGGCACGTTGCAACAGGCCGATACGCTGCAGCGAACCGCGAGCCATTTTGACAGTGATGGCTACAAGATCCTGTGCAAACCGCTGATGAGCGGGCATTATCCGATCATTGAACTGGGTCGCTGAGTGGGTCAGATTTATCTGCAAAATCAAGCGATCGCTTGATCCCATAGCATTGATATGGATAATGACGCCCCGAAGCGAAGGAATGCGCTATTAACTCAGTTGGCAGAGTGATTGGTTTTTTAATGGCTTGTATTGGCTACAAAATTGATAGACGCGGGTTCGAGTCCTGCATAGCGCGCCAGCTTCCTCCTTTAAGATCGGTTATCGTAAAGCGCACCCGGGTTGATTTGCACTATCGGCTCCTCGTTGGGTTTTTCGGGTGTGCTTTACCGTAACCGGTTCTCCTGTCTGTGTTGTTATCGATCTTTGCTAGACTGTAATCAGGCAGGTTCGCTGCCCGGCAACAGGAGGTCGATATGTCCGAGTCCGATCAACTGCAGGAATTATTGCAGCGTGTAGCAGCACTCGAAGCCAGAGAGAAGTCGCTGACAGCTGCCTCCAACGCCTATCAGGCGATAATCACCACCTTGCTTGGCAACCTGGATAAACAGGAACGCGACAAGATTATTGCGATGATCGACCAGGCGCATGAGATCGCCTATGCCCGTGCTATCCAGCGCTGCAATGAGCCTCAGAAGCAAAAAATCAAACAGGCTGACGATATTGCTCAGCGCATGTTCATGTTCGCACAAGGTAAAAACTCCCTGCAGCGCTAGGCGTTGCAGGTATAACAGTTGACGATTTTAAAGTGAGGAACTGATCTACCTGGGCAAACTGTACTTGTGATAGTTTGAGGAAAGATTATTGATAGCGTAATGCTCCCAAGCATAAGGTTGTAAGTATGGACGCGATTAAAAGCATCTTGGTAAAAGAAATCGAGCGGATCAACCGGCAGGAAGGGCGCGACGGCAAACTGCGTTTTAACAGCGAATTTGCCCGCGATCACCGCTATCTGTGCCTTGCCATGTTCGCCGGTTATTTCGCCGTGGTCGCCGTGATGTACCAAGTCTCTTATATGGGTTTTTTCTCATTTGTGGCTTTCACGGTCTTCGTTTTGTTCATGTTTGCAATGCTGCTGATTGAAATCAAACCGGTGTATCGTTTTGAGGATATCGGCGTGTTGGATCTGCGCGTATGTTATAACGGCGAATGGTATTTCACCCGAGCGCTGTCGCCGCAGTCGGTGAAGGCGCTGTTGGATGAGCCGTCGATCGGCACGACGCTGAAAACGCGCATGCAGGAAATCATCGCCAATAAAGGCGAGATCGATTTCTATGATGTCTACGATC
>RCUM01000754.1_pt1 | contig 16061 bp, 20 predicted proteins | sample 2166141 | NCBI WGS metagenome assembly RCUM01 (sample SAMN09932756, study PRJNA488358) | compost metagenome | isolation source: compost soil in crotonic acid-enriched | place: Germany: Experimental Botanical Garden
CCCCGTCGAGCAAGGTGCATGAGGCATATCGGTTTTGGACCGGGGATCGCTGGAAGGGCCAACGCCCGAGCCGGGTGGCCATCGACTTCCCGGGCGAAGAGGCGCTGCGCGACGGTGGCCGCGTCTGCCCGGACAGGCAGTGGCGCTATGTCATCACCATCGAGGACGCCATTCGTCTCGGTTGCCACCTCATCGACATCGAAGAGCTCAAAGACGAGTACCCGGAGGAGGTGTTCGACCGCCTCTACATGTGCCGCTTTATCGACGATGCCCTGTCGGTGTTCAAGTTCCAGGACATGGAGCGGGCAGGGGTGGACCCGACCCGGTGGGAGGACTACAAGCCCGGCCGGCCCGACCCGTTCGGACGTCGCGAGGTGTGGCTGGGCTATGACCCGAGCCGCACCCGCGACAATGCCACCCTGGTGGTGGTCGCCCCGCCCACCGTCGCCGGCGAGCGCTTCCGGGTGCTGGAAAAGCACTACTGGCGCGGGCTCAACTTCCAGTTTCAGGCCCAGGAGATCACCCGTATCGCCAAGAAATTCCGGGTCACGTACCTCGGGGTCGACGTCTCCGGCATCGGCGCCGGGGTGTTTGACCTCTTGAAGCCCGTCTTCAAAGGGGTGTGCCACCCCATCAACTACAGCATCGAGAGCAAGTCGCGGCTGGTACTCAAGATGATCGACGTGGTGGAGGCGAACCGCATCGAGTGGGACAGCTCGGATCGGGACATCCCGCTCGCCTTCCTCGCCATCAAGCGCAGCACCACCGGCGGCGGTCAGATGACGTTCCGGGCGGCGCGCGACAACGTGACCGGACACGCCGACGTGTTCTTTGCCATCGCCCACGCCGTGGCCAATGAGCCGCTCGATACCCACCGCAAACGCAAATCCACCTGGGCAACCAGCCAGGAGAAGAAGGCAGCATGACCAAGCGAAAGACACAACAACCGGCCCAGGCGGCCGCTTCATCCCCTCGGTCCTCGGTGGTGTTCAGCATGCCGGAGGCTATCGATCCCACGGCCTGGATGACTGATTACACCGGGGTGTTCTACAACCCCTACGGCGAGTATTACCAGCCCCCCATCGAGCGCAAGGGGCTGGCCAAGGTGGCCAGGGCCAATGCCCACCACGGGGCCATCCTGATGGCGAGGCGGAATATGGTGGCGGGGCGCTTCACCAACCAGCGCGCCACCATCACAGCGTTCGTGCACAACTACCTGCAGTTCGGGGATGCGGGACTGCTCAAACTGCGCAACGGTTTTGGCCAGGTGGTGGGGTTGCACCCGCTCTCCAGCGTCTACCTGCGTCGGCGCGAGGATGGCTGTTTTGTCTACCTGCAGCATGGCAAGCCAAACCTGATCTACCGCCCGGAGGATGTGATCTGGCTGGCCCAGTACGATCCCGAGCAGCAGGTTTATGGCATGCCCGATTACCTGGGCGGCCTACAGTCGGCCCTGCTCAACCAGGACGCCACTCTGTTCCGACGCCGCTACTTCCTCAACGGCGCCCACATGGGGTTCATCTTCTATGCCACCGACCCGAACATGGATGATGACACCGAGGAAGAGATGAAGGAGATGATCGCGAGCAGCAAGGGGGTGGGAAACTTCCGCTCCATGTTCGTGAACATCCCGGACGGCAAGCCCGATGGCATCAAGCTCATTCCGGTCGGGGACATTGCGACCAAGGATGAGTTCGCGGCTATCAAGGGGATCACCGCCCAGGATGTGCTGACATCCCATCGCTTTCCGGCGGCGCTGGCCGGCATTATCCCGACCAATGGCGGGGGAGGGCTCGGGGATCCCGAGAAGTACGATGCCACCTATGCCAGGAACGAGGTGCTGCCGCTCTGCGAGCTGGTGCAGGACGCCATCAACAGCGCTGGACTCCCTCGATCCCTCTGGGTCGATTTTCGGGAGAATGTAGGCTCCACTGTATAAACAAACAGTAATTGCTATGGCAAAATAGTTCGTTGATTTTTATGGGGGAAGGGGGGACCTGATGCGGGTTTATTGCAAAGTGTGTGGCCAGCGTGGCCGCATTACCAAGACCAATCGGCTGAGCAATGATGTCTCTGATCTCTATTGCCAGTGCACTGACGCTGAATGTGGCCATAGCTGGGTGGCCACCTTGTCGTTCGCCCATACCCTAAGCCCCTCGGCCAAGACTACCAACCAGCTGGTGCTGAGTTTGATGGGCTCGCTGACACCAGAGGGGCGGCAATTGGTGTTGCAAGGTCTGAGTGGATTGTAACAAGCTGGAATTCAGAGCCGCAGACGTATGGAATCCGTCATTGAATATCTATCAACTGTCAGATCTGACAGGGCAGGCGGCATAGGCGAGGCTACAGTTACACCGAGCATCTGGAGTCTGTGTGTGCTCATGGTTTCATATTTAAAGCCCCCTCACCGAGGGGGCTTTGTTTTGCTTGGCGTTAAGCGCGCTGACGCCCGGGGGCTGCTGCCCCTCAGCACCCGGCGCGCGCAGTCAAGGCCCCGCCTCGCCTGCCCGCTTTATGTGTCGATATCCATGCGGGTGAATGACTAGGGCGGGGAGCGGCTCCCCGCGCCAGTACTGGCTACACGGGGGATTCCGGATCCTTTTTACGATCCTTCACTTTCCGTCAGGGCCTTTCACCCTCCGCTCTGGAGTTGGCACAACACTTCCACGGTCTATTCACTCATTGATAAGCGCACCTGGAAGCTTTGATATAAAAATCTGGCTTGGCATTGAGTTGATCAGAGAATTTGCTAGCCAACTGATGATGCCAGTAGGGGGCCATCATCTCCTGATGGGGGGACTTGGGGCCCAGGGTCACATGTTTGACCGGAGCAAGGTGGTTAGTTCGGTGAAGTTCAAGATAGAGTCGGGGAGGGGTACCATTTATCAAGTCAGGTACTTGCACTTTAATTTCTTTGGCACCGTATTCCAGATGGGTGACGATAATGCGGTGCTCTTTTTCTGCTTCATAGTCCGCATCCTTGAGCAAATAGGGTAAAGGTCCCAATAGCCGCGATAGTTGCCGGAGTTTTTCCGTATCTTTTGTGGCACCCAAAAAGTTTTTGACTTCGTTCTTTAGCTTAACAAACAACTGTGTGAGAGTCCCGCCTTCATCTTCACCACGAATCTGCATTTGACCTTTGATATAAACGACTCTATAGAAAGCTGCGCTCTCTTGAGGTGATTTCCCAGAATTGAGGAACGACAAGGTTTTATCATCTTGCGCTACATCGCTAAGTTTATTTTTCAGCAGATTAAATTCGAAAAAGTTGTCGATATCAAAAGTAATGGCGCATCCGCAGGCGTCTTCTTTTTGATGGTCTTTGCTGTAAAATCGCCACATATTCAGGCTATCTTCCTCTGGCAGGAAGCACCCGACAAAGGCTGGTTTGCTCTCAACCGGAACATGCTCAAGATATTGCCAGAGCAGCTTTCCTTCATTGGGGTCATTGAGTGCATTGATATGCCCCAGTCTCAGAGGGCTTTCCTCCAGTAACAGGGCATTACCCACCTGCAGCGAGGTGTAGTGGGTCATGGTCACCCCAGCTTCCGCTTTCAACTCAGCGAGAATAAGTTCTCGAATCTCGGTTATCTGGGGTGATAACGCATAGCGCTCTGCTTGGTCTTGAAGTTCAAGGGCTTTAAAACGGAACCGGGGCGGGGCATTCCTAGTTGCTTTGCGAAAAAGGGCTTGTGCCCTTGCATAGCTCCGCTTAACACCATGTCCATACATATACGACAGGCCAAGATTGATGGTGCCCAGTGTCTCTCCTCCATTACTAGCCTTTCGAAACCAATCGAACGCTGCTCGATCGTTTAGCTCCACCCCCAGCCCCATTATGCACATGAACCCCAAATTGCACTGGGCACCTGAATGCCCCTGTACGGCAGCCTTGTAGTATAACTCGGCAGCTTTGGTGTCGTTCTGTTCGACGCCTGTCCCAGAGTCGTATTTTTTAGCGAGTAGAAACTGTGCTTCAGCATCACCAGCCTCAGCTTTTTGTATCAATTCGTAGATTTCTTCTGACAGTGCCGATTGTCCCATATCTAATTCACCATACCCTTGTTATGCCAAGCTACTTCGCTTTCATAGGCTGAAGATTTATCTACAACCATTTGAAAATGATGGAGTTAATTGATTTATCAAATGCAGCCAGCTTGCACGAAATATTAGGAATTGTCGATCCCCCGACGATATGACTGAGCGGGCTCACATTTACCAACTTTTTGCTGTCGGCTGGCTGTGCAGATGAGGGATCAACCTGTTCCAGTCTCGGTCGCCGTTGGTGGCGCTCTGAACATGGCGGGTCTTGTCGGCCAGGATGCGCTGGGCGGTGGCCAGGATCATCAGGTATTCGTGAATGTGGAGCCAAACGCCGCACGGTGATCCGATTTTGACGCCTTGCTATACTGGTTATCCATACAGTATTTTTTTGAGATTATCAGCATGTTTGCTCAACCCACTCCCGATGCCCCTTTGTTGGAGCTGCCCCTGTTCCTCTCTCCGGTGGCCTGCGGCTTTCCGTCGCCGGCGCTGGACTACACCGAGCAGACCATCGACCTCAATCAGCTGTGCGTGGCCCACCCGGCGGCCACCTACTTCGTGCGGGCGGCCGGTGACAGCATGCTCGAACACGGGATCCGCGATGGCGACCTGCTGGTCGTCGACCGCAGCCGCAAGGCGCGGCACGGCAGCGTGGTGGTTGCTGCAGTCGATGGCGAATTCACTGTGAAGGAGCTGCAGCTTGATCCCACTGTGGCCTTGCTCCCTGGGAACCCGGCCTATCGGCCCATCCATTTAAGCGAGGGGCAGGAGCTGGAAATCTTCGGGGTGGTGTCCTTTATCGTGCATCAGGTGGACACCCCATGAACAAGCGTTGCGCCGTCGCCCTGGTCGACGTGAACAACTTCTACGCCAGTTGCGAGCGGCTGTTTCGCCCCGACTTGAAGGGGCGGCCCATCGTCGTGCTTTCCAATAACGATGGTTGCGTTGTGGCCCGTTCGACGGAGGCCAAGGCGCTCGGCATCAAGATGGGTGTGCCGTACTTTCAGATCCGCCAGTTCTTCGAGGCCATGGACGGGGTCTGGTTCTCCAGTAACTACGCCCTCTATGGCGACATGTCGAACCGGGTAATGACCATTCTGGAGGGGATGGCCCCAGCGGTGGAGGTCTACAGCATCGACGAGGCCTTTATCGAGCTGAACGAACGCTGGGCGGGCGACCTGGTGGCCTATGGCTGCGAAGTTCGCGAGCGGGTGCAGCAGTGGACCGGGTTGACCGTGGGGGTCGGCATCGGCCCCACCAAGACGCTCGCCAAGCTCGCCAACTACGCCGCCAAGAAGTGGCCCGCTACTGGCGGTGTGGTGGATCTGCGGGATGAAGGGCGGCGTACCCGGCTGATGGCGATCACCCCGGTGGACGAGATATGGGGCATCGGCCGGCGGCTGTCGGCCAAGCTGGAGGCTCAGGGCATCAAGACTGTGGCCGACCTTGTCGCCGCTGACCCCAAGGTACTGCGGCGCAGCTATGGCGTGGTGGTCGAGCGCACGGTGCAGGAGCTGCGGGGGATCCCCTGCGCCGAGCTGGAACAGGAGGCCCAGGCCAAGCAGCAGATCATCTGCTCGCGCTCCTTCGGCGAGCGCATCACCCAGATAGGCCCCATGCACCAGGCGCTGGCCGGCTACATGGAGCGTGCCGCCGAGAAGCTGCGGGGGGAGGGGATGTGCTGCCAGCACGTGACCCTGTTCATTCGCACCAGCCCGTTCAGCGACCGGGAGCCCTATTACGGCAACCAGGTGAGCACCAAGCTGGCGATGCCTACGAATGACACCCGGGCGCTGCTGGCCCTGATACCCCAACTACTCCCCCGTATCTGGCGCGACGAGCAGCGTTATCAGAAGGGCGGCGTCATGCTGGCCGACTTCACCCCCGCCGGCATGCAGCAGGGCGACCTGTTCGCTGCTGAGCAGCAATCCCGGCGCAGCGAGGCGCTGATGCAGGTCATCGACAAGATCAACCAGGGGCGGTTGGGGAAGGTCTACTTCGCGGCCCGCGGCCGCGACACCCGGGAGTGGATGATGAAGCGGGAGCAGTTAAGCCCCCGCTATACCACTGCGCTCGGCGAGCTGCCGGTGGTGAAGTGATGACGGCGGCGGGAGTCAGTACATCCGTTCGATCTGCTTGCCAAAATCCACCATCATCCATCCGGCGGCAAGAAAGCTGGCCCAAGTGAGGAACCCAATGAAAGTCTCCGGGATCATGGCTTGGATGATGGGCCACTGGTCAAACAGCCCTGGTGGAGTGGGGAGTGCCGCTTTGCCATCTGTAATGGTCTGGATTCTGGCAAAAGCCCGTTCGAGACGGCGTTCAAACATGAGTGTTCTGACGCCCAGCATCATTGCCGCCAAAGAGGACAGCATCAGCAGGCCCCCCAAGAACTTCATTACGCCGGGCTCCATGATGAGTGAAGCCAGAATATCTTTCAGACGCTCCATGTAGACTGTCCAATAATGGGATTTATTCGGAGCACTATATCTGTTTTACCCTCCATTGGCATTTAGCTGCGATGATCCACCACCACCTGGTGCAGTGCCGGCCGATATGTTGGGTTGAGCCGTTCGGCGGCGCCAGGGTTGGCGCGATCGGTCGGGCTACCCGGTGCTATCCAGAGGGTGCGGCCTGTGCTGGCGCAGCGGATGGTGCCGCTCTGGTCGATGGCCACGGGGGTCAGGTTGCCCACAAGGTGGCGCTTACCCACCGTGCGTCCATCTTCAGAGAGCAGCGATGTCATTGGCGGGGAGGTGGTGGGTTTTGCTCTCTGCTTGATAGCCGTTCTCCGGCCTGCAATAGGGTGGGGCAAGGGAGGGAGCCCCACCCGCTGCGGCTTGTAGGCCCGACGCATCATGGTGATAGCTATGCCTCTGTTCTGCGGCGTTTGTTGCAGCAGCCATTCAAGCATCAATTCAGGTTCCCAAGCCGGGGTGCCGTCAATCTGCGGTCCCATCCGGTAGATTTGGCACTCCAGCTCTTCGTATTGTGCTGCGCTCAACGGTTTATATATATGGGATGTCGTGGGCAGCTCGCCTTGCAGGGCAGCCAGCTTGGCAAATAGGTCAGTCACACTCTACCTCGTTCATCAGTTCGTCAAAAAGATGGCCTTCTACTTCGAGCCGATCGGCACGGTCTATTTTATCCAGCACGCGCCAGAGTTCACACCGATATGGATTGGGCTGCGCTTCGATCCACTGCTGGCATGCCGCGAATCCGCAGGCGTTGAACAGCTCGTAACAATCCATCACCAGTGCTGGCCAACGTTCATCATCTGGATCGATGGTATCTGGTTCTGCCTGCGGATCCGATTCTGCTGCCGGCAACCAATCCGGTAACCAATCTGGTTCACTCGGTATCGTTCGGTGGCTCTGCAACTGCCCGTTTTCAAGCCAATGGGTATAACCGTCCGCGCTGACGCTGGCACCTGAGCGCAAACGCCCGATGGAGCAGGGAGATAAACCCCACTGCTCTGCCATCAACTGATCCGCGAACGCCTCAGGATCCGGCCGCGTACAGTTATTGTCAGAGCTCCAAGGAGCCGGGCTGTCGCCCGGCTGAACCCCAATCCCCCAAGCCGAACCCTCGGCGGCCTTGGTAGCCTCGAAGGTACCGGCAGGTACCACTTCCCACCCAGTCAGACGGGTGCGCACACCCAGGCGGGCAGTGTGCAGGCCCATCAGGCGCTTGATGTCTTCGCCGTAAGTGTTGGCCTGCTCCTCGATGAGGTGGGCCAGCTTGATAGGGTGTTCGGCACGGGTCGCCAGGGCGCCGCCCATGGCCTGCAGGTAGCAGCGGAAGATGCCGTTATCCGCGGCAAAGCGGGCGGCCTCAAAGCGTGGGTCTTGCAACACAGGCTTGGGTGGCCCCACCAGATCGCCATGCTTCTTGGCGTTGCTGATGCGGCGCAGTTCGCGCCAGACCCCGACCGGGGCGCCGCCAATTTGCTGGAAGGTGCGGATCCCCCACCAACTTGCCCAGGCGCAGGCGTGCTGGGCCCCTTGATCAGCCGGGGTGTCAGACTCCTGATCACCATCCACATGCTCACCGTCGATGTTCTTGGCGATATAGGCGGCGATGTAGCCGGTGGCGTCGCCCTTGGCCGGGTCTATCTCTTTCCAGTCAAAGCGGGGTTTGATGTCAGTGAAGGGCGGGCGTCCCTGGATCTCGCGCACCAGCTCCTGATGATCATCGGTGAGGGCATAGCGTTGCAGGGTGCTGATCACCCGCCATTTGTTGGCAGGGCGCATAAAGAGCAGCATGTGCCAGTGCGGGGTGCCATCGTGATGCGGTTCGCATACCCGAAAGCCGTAGACGGGGGCATCGGCCCGCTTGAGCGCGGCCCGGGTCAGGCTCCACAGCTTGGCCAAATAGGCGCAGGTTTCGCGTGGCGTTGCCCCTTCATAGCGCTTGTTCTCTACGGTCTTGCCGTCGTGCTTCTGTGTCCAGGCATGAAAGCGGGAAGGGGCCGTCCAGGTGAAGAAGACCCCCACATGCCCTTGCTCTTCGGCGTAGTCCTCAAAGCCGCGCATCCGCACCATCATCTCGTTGCGGCGGTTGACCGGGTTGGCGTGGCTGGCCTCCCAGCACTCCTTCATCGAGATCACCAGGTCATGCTGCTCGTTCATCACCTCAGACTCGGCCAACCAGCGCATCATGGCCCGCTTGCGCTCACGCACCACTTTCATGGTGGCGTTCGACACATACGCCGACACCCCCTTGCGCACCTTGCCGAGCACGATGTTGATGTGCTCCTGCAGGCGATCCCAGGTACGGTTGATCCGCTTCTCCCACCACTTGGCAGAGAGCAGGCGCACCATCACGCTCAAGATCCAGTTATCACGCACCTCCTCGGTTTTGAATTCGGGTAACTCCCCAATAAAGCCCCACTGGTCGGCAGGCTGGCGGATGGCTTCCCAGGTCAGCAGCAGATCCGGCTCATCGCCGGCTTTGACGCCCTGCTCGATGTTGTGCCAGATGGCGGCCGTCTGGTTGGCGAACTGGTGCGCTACCCGCTTGCGGCTCTCTTCATCGCGCAAGGCCTGCGGATCCACTGGCAGGGCCTGGATAAGGCTGCGCACCAGCTTGGTCCGCTCACGAAGCCAGATGTTGCTATTGCGGGCATGGCGGGTGCTGCCATCTTTGCGGCGTCGCACGTATTGTTTGAACAGGGTGAGGCTGAGTTGGGGGGAGAGGCCATCGAGCACTTGCACGGCCCACGCCAGATCAGATTGACCGGGTACGCCAACGAAAGCGGCGTCAAGATTGACGCCGGGCAGAGCATTGGAAAGGGTATCAATGCGCTGCCGCAGTGTCCTTTTCGACAGTGGCAGCCGGGTGGTTGTGCGACTCATTGGATGGCGGTACCAGAGAACAAGGTGATGCGGGATTGGCAGCCTTGGATGCGCTGCTGCGCATGTGCTTTCATGCGGCGGGCTGCCGCACACTGGCGCAGTAGCAGAGTGATACTGGCCCGGGGGCGGGCAGGCAGCCGGCGCGCATTGGCCAGCTCCTTCTGATAAAGACGCAGCCGCGCTGCGTCTTCCCGATAGGTCTCTTGCCAGCGGTGCATCAGGCTGGCCAGCTCCTGCTGCAGGTGATGGGTCACTGGATCACCTCACCTTGTCCGTGCAGCGGGGCGCACTCGCGCCACCACTCGCCAATCTCCCGGGCCAGGGCGGTTTCACCCTGACCCAGCGCCAGCCAATAGACGGATCGCACGGCCCCGAGCACCAGCAGCTCCCTGGCAATGTCTCTATCACCCCGAACTTCGCCACCGGCTGCGATAAACTCGGCGCGGGCTGCCAGCCAATGAGTGACCAGTGGGCTATGAGTCGGGGCCATGGCTGGCCCCTCTTCGTCATCGTCCTCACCGCTGTCGTCATCCAGCAGGGCGGCCGGATTGCAGGTGGCGACCAGCTGGATCTGAATGTACTGCTGACCGGAGTAAACCCCGCCCAGGGCGATGCGGTTATCTTCGGCGCTGGCGGCGAACATGTCGGCCAGCAGCCCCTCGACGAGCTTGGGCGCCTGACGGGCAATCTTGATGGCGTCGCTCATGCCAGCATCTCCGGCGTGGCGATGCCGGTCAGCAACCAGTCGCAGTGGTGTTTCAGCTCCGGGTGATTGGCGATCAGCAGGAACAGGCCCCCGCCTATCTCGCGGTATCCCAGCTCATAGTTCTTGAGCGTGGTGGCTGGAATGCCGAGCTGATCGGCAAACTTGGGGCGGCTCAGTTTCAACTGCTCCCGCAACTGGCGCAGGCGCTTGGCCGCATGGTGGTTGAGCAGGTTGATCTGGGTTGGTTGTGCGTTCATGGTCAGGCTCCTTATGAAAGGGTGCAGGGGTTGATGCGGCTGAACAGAGAAGCCCAAGCCAGTGCGGTGGTGCGTTCCATAAGCGCAACCCCGTCAGGGTGTTGGCTAAGACGGGTGCCATAACGGCCCGTCAGCTTGCGTTGCTGGATGCGAAGGTTGCGCAGAGCGCAGGGGATCGCTAAAGTTGCCATGTCGACTTCCTCATACGTTGTTGATAGAGGCCCGCTTGGAGTTGCAGCTCCGTTATGCGGGCTTTTTACTGCCCGATAGGGCGTGGGCCTTGCCCAGTCATCTGGCTTGCCGCCAGCACGGCGCGCTTCATGCGAAGCCTTGCCGCTCTCTCTTTCTTCTCCCTCTCGATATCCCCGATGGATCTGGTGTTCAGTGCCGGGTGCCAGACTTTGCTGTCACAGCCGCCGCGAAACTCCCCCTGATACTCCAGCGCGATCACCGCCAGCCTGATCGCTTCACGCTGTGCATGGGGCAGGGCCGACAGGGTAGCGGTCATCAGTTCGCCCCGCGGCTGGCGGGCGATGGCACAGATGGCCGCTTTCTTGGCCTGGCCCAGTGCCAGCCAGTCGGTGTCCAGGCTTAAGCGTGTTTTGCCGAACAGCTCGCGCAGCAGCAGGCAGCCGGCGGTGTTCATGGCGATCTGTTCGGTGGGTGTGAGGCCCGCCAGATTGCGTTGTTCATGGTCGATGCGTTGCATGGTGGTTTCCCCTTCACATGGTCGCGGCCTGCATCAGGATGTCTGATGCACAGGCCAGGGCGGGCACCGCCTGAAAGCGGGCCTCGATGTCGTGGATCAAGATGGCGAGCGATCCCATGGCCGAGGTGGCCACGCTCACCAGGGTGTTGCGCTCAGAGCGGGTGATCCGGCCTCGGTCGGTCAGTTCCAGGGCTCGCTGGCCAATGCTGGCGATCTTGGCGTTCAGATCGATAGCCTGATGGGGTAGGGAAGGGGCCCGTTCTGCCTGGGGGATGGCAACGGCCGTCAAGCCACAGCCAAACAGGGCGCCATCGAACAGGGTTTCATCGCCCTCACTCGCCTGGGTGATGGCAATCAGCTCGGCCACCGTCAGTTCGTGGGGCTGATCGGGGTTTAACTTGTTGCGCAGGAGCTGCGGGTTAATGCCCGCCCGCTGGGCGATCTCGGCCATGTTGTGACTGGCCGCAAAGCGTTGGCAGGCGCTGATCCAGTGCGGATGTTTGCTGGCGTATTCGGTAAACATGCGAGGTTCTCCTTGACCCGTTATGGTGTTGGCAGGTTCACGCGAGCGTCATGGTGACGTAACGCTCGGCCTGATAACGGGCCTGCAGGAACAGGGCGTAGAGGTTGACCTCTCGGGGAGCGCCCGGACCGTCTTGCAAGATGGGCAACTGGCCGCGGTCGGCGCGCTTTTTGATAGCCCCCAGGCTCATGCCCTGGCGTTTGGCATACTCCTCCAGGCTTTCGCTGACGCGATTACCAAAGGGGTAATCAAGCGGCAACTGGCTCACATCGCTGGGGATACGGATGGGTTTGATTCGAGTAACCATGGTGAATCCTTCTCAGGGGGTTCAAACACAAGGGGTTGGTTGTTGCGGGGTGCTGCGCGCGCCGGCTTTCAATTTGCCACCGGTCAGCACCTCGATCTGGTAGGCGCGGCCTTGGGGGATGGTTTCGTCCCACTTGCTGACAGCAACATGCGAAATACCCAGTGCCTTTGCCGTAGCAGTGATGCTGCCGAAATGTTCAATCACAATTTTCTTGTTCATGCTCTCACCATAAAACATTAGTTTGCGTTTCGAGGCTGAATATAACCAAGGTTTCATTGATGATCAAACGAAAGTTTGTTTCTTTGTGTGTAACTTAGGTTTCATGCAAATAAACGATCGAATTTCGGCCCGTCGAAGAGCCCTGTCTTTGTCACAGGTAGCCTTAGCCAAGAAGATTGGCGTCACTGGCGTGGCTGTTGGTAAGTGGGAGTCCGGACTGAACCAGCCGAAAGGCCGCTATCTCAATGATTTAGCGGCAGCGCTGGGGGTCACTGTTGACTGGCTTTTGACTGGAGACGGGGAGGCGAGGGGACAGCCTGCACCAGAGGCGATGCCCGGATATCACAACGTCGAACCGGCCGTGATCCCGCAAGGAACGCGCGTGCCTGTGTTGAGCTATGTCCAGGCCGGCCACTGGCATGAAATGTGTGAACAGGCCACGGCCTTCGATGGCAACGTCGAGTATGTGACGGCGGGGGTGGATGTTGGCCCTTGTGGTTTCGGCCTCTGGTTACGTGGCCAGTCGATGGAACCCTTTTTTAAAGAAGGCGACCTCATCATCGTTGACCCTGACGAAGCGCCCCAACCAGGGGATTTCGTCGTGGCCAAGAACGGCAGCGAAGAGGCCACCTTCAAGAAGTACCGGCCCCGCGGCATCGACGAGAGCGGACAAGAGGTGTTTGAACTGGTCCCCCTCAACGACGATTACCCCACCATGCACTCCGACCGGCAGCACATCCAGATCATCGGCGTGATGGTAGAACACAGATCATATAGAAAAAGACAAACAGGGCGCTAATGCGCCCTTTTTAATTTGGAGAGAGCATGAGCAGTAGTGATATTACATTAATAATAATATTGGCAGTTATTTTTCTTCCATCTGTTGGGTTAATTCTTTCATCAAGAAGCAAAAAGAAAATTATCATTGAGCGTGATCTTGCTAGAAAGGAAGCTGAAACAGCAAAGGCCGATGTCGCCCGGCATAGAAATTTAATATCCTCATTAGAAGAACGGTTGCAACCAATAGTCGACATGGAGGTTCAAGTTCAGAAACTTCATGATGATGCACGAAAACAGGTTAAGCAGATGACAGCTGAGGCTGATACTCTGCGGGCTAAAGCTCATGAAATATTAGAGTCAGCGCAAGAGAATGCGAGGGCTCAAGCTCAGCCATATATAGATGAAGCGAAAGCATTACGTGTTAAGGCGAGAGAGGCTGTTGATGCAGCTAATGCAAAGGCTCAATTAATAGAACAGCAATGCAGATTGGAAGCTGAAAAAATGATCTCGTTTGCAAACAAACGAGCTGAAGAAATTGCAGGGAATGCAATAGAAGCAAGAGATAAAGCGGAACAGTATGAATCAGCAATTCGAGCAATGCGAAATACTATTGAAGGATATAAGGACGAATATATTATCCCAAATCATTCCGTGCTTGATGATCTCGCGGAAGAATTCAGCCATAAAGAAGCCGGTGAGAATCTGAAAGCAGCTCGCAAGCGAGTTGGCAATTTGATAAAAAATGGTCTGGCTGGCGAATGTGATTATGCAGAACCACATCGCCGAATAAATGCTATTCATTTCGCTGTAGATGCTTTCAATGGAAAAGTTGATACTGCACTATCCAAGGTTAAGTTTGATAACTTTGGTAAAATAAAACAGGAAATAATAGATGCTTTCGCTTTGGTTAACCATAATGGGTCGCCCTTCAGAAATGCCCGTATTACCCATGAGTATCTAGATGCACGCCTGGATGAGCTGAAGTGGGCTGTTGCATCTTATGAGCTGCAACGCCAAGAACGCGAAGAGCAAAAGGCTATTCGTGATCAAATGCGTGAGGAGGAACGGGCACAACGAGAAATAGAAAAGGCTATTCAAGAAGCTGAGAAAGAAGAGCGGATGCTACAGAAAGCTTTAGAAAAAGCGCGTAAAGAATTGGCCTCGGCTAATGATGAGCAGCGACAGCAATTTGAGGCTCAATTGGCTGAGTTAGAAGAGAAATTAAAAGAAGCAGAATCTCGTGGTGAAAGGGCTCTATCTATGGCGCAGCAGACGCGAAGGGGCCATGTTTATGTGATCAGCAATATAGGCAGTTTTGGGGAGCAAGTATTTAAGGTTGGTATGACTCGTCGTTTGGACCCATTGGACCGAGTCAAGGAGCTAGGCGATGCTTCTGTACCATTCGAGTTTGATGTCCATGCTATAATCTATAGTGAAGATGCGCCTACATTGGAAAGAGAGCTTCATAGGGAATTTGAGCAAAAAGCTGTTAACCGAGTCAATTCTCGCAAAGAATTTTTCCGCTTACCACTTATGGAAATCCGTCAAGCTGTTGAGTCACGTGGCCTGTCGGAGGTCCATTGGACAATGAAAGCGGAAGCTGCAGAATATCACGAGTCGCTAAGTATATATAATAAAGAGCGCTCAGCCGAAATCATAGAACCAACTAATAGTAATAAGGAAGTGGCCTTTGCGATGTAAAGTTATTCCTTTGGTTGGTCAAGGTTAGATATTTTTGAGCGAAGATTATATCTTCGCTCATTTTTCATTCATTTTCTCGACCTCAAATATGGGCGAATAAGAAAGTAAGGCTTTAATACACAACCTACCAGTAAATGGTTCTCTGTCAATAGAGGGACAAGTGCTGATGCTTAAGTGGGTAAGGGAAGGTGACTGATAGCTGGTTTCCCTTCCATTGCATTTAACCAGGTTATAAGTTGCTTTAGGTAGACCTGGTACCTCTCACAATCTTCGGTTCCCCATGTATACCGTAGCCTCAGTTAAACACTGCTAATCATCACCAAATGCTGTATAAAACCACAGTGTTTTGATGGAGGGTCATAACAGTGAGAGTGCAGTGGTTGGGTACGGTGTCGATGTGCTGGCAACTGGGATGGGTGAGCGCCTTCCTATATAAGGAGGGGCAATGAGCATCAAGTCCACGCCCGAGGGGTACCTGGTCGATATCCGCCCGCAGGGGAGGGAGGGCAAGCGGATCCGTAAGCGCTTCAAGACTAAGTCTGAGGCCCAGCAGTTCGAGCGTTGGGTGATCGCCACCGAGCACAACAAAGAGTGGGTGGACCGCCCGGCAGACAACCGGCCGCTCTCCGAGCTTATCGAGCTCTGGTGGCGCTACCATGGCCAGACCCTGAAAGCAGGGGAGGCGGTACGCAAGAAACTCCACAATATCGATACCGCGTTGCGCCACCCCTTGGCGAGGCAGGTGACCCGTGCGCTGTTCTCCGAGTATCGGGCGCAGCGGTTGCAAGCTGGCCGCCAGCCCAAGACGGTCAATCGTGAGCAGGAGATGTTGGGCGGTGTATTCTCGGTACTCACGGAGCTCGGCCATTACCACCATGAGCACCCGCTCAAAGAGATGAAGAAGGTCAAGCTGGTCGAGCGGTCGATGGGCTACCTGACCCAGGACGAGATCGGCGAGGTGCTGGCCTCATTGTCGGGGGATAACCTGAAGGTAGTCAAACTCTGCCTGGCCACGGGGGCGCGTTGGAGTGAAGCGGCCAATCTGCGCCGCGAGGATGTGCTGGCCGGTCGGGTGACCTACATCAACACCAAGAATGGCAAGAACCGCACAGTGCCGATCTCGGCCGAGCTGTGCCAAGAGATAACAAACGGGGTGAATCGCGGCCCGCTGTTCCGTGATCTCGACTATATGTTGGTGCGTGATGTGATCAAGTCAGTGGCGCCGGACCTGCCAGCAGGGCAGGCAGTGCATGTGTTCCGGCACACTTTTGCATCACATTTCATGATGTCCGGGGGCAACATACTTGCGCTGCAAAAAATTTTGGGCCATCACAACATCCAGCAGACGATGACCTATGCCCACTTCGCACCGGACTATCTGAGCGATGCGGTGCGCTTCAACCCGCTGGAAAATCCGCTGCCTACCGCATGATGAAGTGTCCACAAATTGCCCCAAAC
>RCUM01000755.1_pt1 | contig 16043 bp, 12 predicted proteins | sample 2166141 | NCBI WGS metagenome assembly RCUM01 (sample SAMN09932756, study PRJNA488358) | compost metagenome | isolation source: compost soil in crotonic acid-enriched | place: Germany: Experimental Botanical Garden
CTGAAGCATTATAAAAATTATGCGCAGTCACTTTCCCAGGAAAAGAAATTACCCGGTTTCATCAGACCCATGTTATGTAAAACAAGCGAGATACCTTTCGATGACAAAGACTGGGCTTTTGAAATAAAATGGGATGGATACAGGGCTATAGCAGATCTGCGAAATAAAGTTATTCAGCTATATTCCAGAAACGGACTAGATTTTTCAATATCCTTTAAAAAAATTGCTGATTCACTCAAAATTCAAAAACATGAGATGGTACTCGATGGTGAAATCGTTGCCTATGATGACAAAGGAAAGCCCAATTTCCAATGGTTGCAGGGGATTGGGGAACAAAACGTAGATTTGGTGCTAATCTATCAGGTTTTCGATCTGTTATGGTTGAACGGACATTCGACTGAAAATCTTTCTTATTTGCAACGGAAAGAATTATTAAAAGAAGCCTTAGTACAAAACGAAATTATCCAGTATCACGACCATATTCTTGAAAAGGGAAAAGATTTTTTTCAAGCTGCTGAAGATATGGGGTTGGAGGGTATTATTGCTAAAAAACTGTACAGTACATATAAAGAAAATACTAGAAGTTCGGAGTGGCTGAAAATAAAAATTCATAAAAGCGACGAAGCGGTGATCTGCGGATTTACGGAACCTAAGGGGGCTAGAAAGCAATTTGGATCACTTATTTTAGGAAAGTATTTGGAGGATGAGTTGGTTTTCTGTGGACATACCGGAACAGGATTTACGGATAAACTCCTCCGAGAGTTATACCAGAAAATGCAACAACTGAGGGTGAAAGAATCGGCATTTAAAGTAACGCCCAAGACCAATGCCAGAGCAACCTGGCTTAGACCTGAGCTGGTCGCTGAGATCAAGTTTACCGAGCTTACAAAAGATCATATTTACCGGCATCCTGTTTTTTTAAGATTAAGAGAAGACATTGATCCACTAGAGGTAAAATTTACGACAGACGTACCTGATAAAAAAACTAAAATGGAATCTAAAATAAAGAGGAAATCCCCTGAAAAAGATCAAGTGAAGAAGATTGGCAAGCAGCAGGTCACCCTTACCAATCAGAACAAGTTATATTTTCCCGAAGATGGAGTTACCAAGGGAGATATTGTTGATTATTATCAGCGTATTTCTAAGTTTATTCTTCCCCATCTTAGAAACCGTCCCCAGTCACTCAATCGTTTTCCGAATGGCATTGGAGGATTAAGTTTCTATCAGAAAGATGCGGATGAACATACACCTAATTGGGTGACATTAACGAAAGTATTTTCTGAAAGTAATGATAAACATCTCGATTATATTATTTGTAATGATAAAGAAACATTAGCATACCTCAACAATTTAGGGTGTATTGAGTTTAATGTGTGGACCAGTCGTGTACAAAAAGCTGAATTTCCCGATTATCTGGTACTCGATCTTGACCCCTCCGAAAAAAATACATTTGAGGACGTCATAGAAACGGCTCTAGCTGTGAAAGAAGTGTTGGATAGAGTAGGTATTGTAGGATATCCAAAAACTTCAGGAAGCTCCGGTATTCATGTCTATATACCTATGGGAGGGAAATATACCTATGACCAGGTAAAGGATTTTGGACATATTCTCATGCAATTGGTTCAGGAGAAGCTTCCTGAGCTTACCACATTAGAAAGAAGCCTTCAAAAAAGGGACAAAAAGAAAATCTATTTGGATTATCTACAGAATAGAAGAGCGCAGACCTTGGCAAGTGTGTACAGTATACGCCCAAAACCCGGAGCACCAGTTTCTGCTCCTTTAGAATGGACTGAGGTGAAAAAAGGTCTTCATCCTACTGATTTTAATATCTTTAATATGGACGGACGTTTAAAAGACAAAGGAGACTTGTTCAAACCTGTATTAGGAAAAGGCATAGACCTTTTAAAAGCACTATCCAAATTTGAAAATCAATCATATTTGTAGATTTCATTGATAATTCCAAATCTCGAGTTTTTTATAATACTACACCCAAAGCTGAGCGATGTGCAGCTATGCTTGGCCATCACAGCGGTACTGGATAGTATAAAAGGCTGATATACTCTTTTTAGACCTCTATATTCCCGCGCGTAAGGGAGCCGTGGTTCTGAACAATTTTAGGCATTCTTTTTTACGACCTCGATCATATGATCGATATCAAAAGGCTTTTCAATAAAGTCATCAGCTTTACATTCCTTAGCAGTTCTAGGAAGATCATTGGATGTGGAGGTTAATACAGCAGATAATTCTTCGGTTTCAGGATCATTTTTTAATTCTTCAATCACTTTCGATCCTTTTTTATTTCCCTTGATATTGTCATCAACTATAATAAGGTCAGGATCGATATCATCAATTCTGTCAATTGGCTCAGTTGTCAATGACGCAACAGTATCGAAACCCTCGTCTTCCAAAATTTCATCCATTACATTCAGAATGTCTTTATCATCCTGAATAAGTACAATTTTCTTTTTCATTGTGCTCTAATTTCGAGACAAATATATGAAAATGAAAGGTTAAAATTTTAAAAGAAATTTGTATGAAAAAGAAACTAGCATCCATTCATAATTATGCCTTTATTCACCTTTTTTCGCAAAATTCAAACGTTTCTAACATAGCATTTGTTTTAAATATGCAATTGCTGCACAAATATTTTTTCACCACGTACAATTAGTCAAATATTTGATTTATCGCATTTTGATTTGCTGTAAGATATATTGTTGTTATTTCATTCTTACACTCATATAGAAGCATTATTTCTCATATATTTTTTTGCACGAATTGATAATATATTTTTTCCCATACTAGTATAAACAAGAACAGAATTGGATATGAAAAAAGAAAAGAATCTAAAAACGGCTGAGATTGATCAGCGTTTAGTGGATAATTCTCAACAGATTATGACCACTAACGATGGTGTGCCTATTTCTGACAACAACAATACCTTAAAGGCCGGGGTGAGGGGACCATCATTGCAGCAGGATCATATTTATTTTGATAAGCTGATGCATTTTGACCGTGAACGTATACCAGAACGTGTCGTTCATGCACGTGGATCAGGAGCCCATGGTATTTTCGAAGCCACTGCTGATTTATCCCAATATACAACCGCCGCATTTTTAAAAAAAGGAACAGTAACGCCTCTTTTTACAAGATTTTCGACTGTAGCGGGTTTCAAAGGTTCTACCGACCTTGCTAGAGATGTACGAGGTTTCTCTGTTAAATTCTATACCGAAGAAGGTAATTACGATCTCGTGGGGAATAATATTCCCGTTTTTTTTATTCAGGATGCGATGAACTTTCCAGATCTCGTCCATGCCGTAAAGCCAGAGCCGAACAACGAAATGCCGCAGGCGGCATCTGCACATGACACCTTTTGGGATTTTATATCGCTGATGCCCGAATCTGCACACATGATCATGTGGACTATGTCAGACCGTGCGATACCCCGAAGTTTAAGGATGATGGAAGGTTTTGGTGTCCATACATTTAAATTTGTGAATGCCCAAGGAAAAGGCACATTCGTTAAATTTCATTGGAAACCGAGATTGGGAGTACATTCAGTGGCATGGAACGAAGCCCAAAAGATTTCAGGATTTGATGCTGATTTTCATCGAAGAGATCTCTATGAAGCTATTGACAAGGGCGATTTCCCGCAATGGGATCTCGGCGTCCAATTGATTCCTGAAGCGGATGAATTTAAATATTCGTTTGACATTCTTGATGCGACCAAGATTATTCCTGAGGAACTTGTGCCAGTTCAGATTATAGGAACGATGACACTAAATCGCAACCCAGAGAATTTTTTTGCAGAGACCGAACAAGCCGCTTTCGACCCTGGCAGGTTGGTGCCAGGTATAGATGTTTCAGATGATCCGCTTTTGCAAGGACGGATATTTTCGTACATGGATACCCAAAATTATCGACTAGGTGGGCCAAATTTCCATGAACTTCCTATCAATCGTCCAGTGACAGGTAAACATAATAACCAGAAAGATGGTTTTGCCCGGGCAGAGATTCCCAAAGGTACTGTGAGTTATTTCCCTAACAGTAAGGCTGTGGGTTGCCCTTATCATGCAATGCTTAATGATGGGGTAGGATTTGAATCCCACAAACAACCTATTGATGGTTCAAAAGTTAGGGCTCGCTCAGATTCCTTTGCCGACCACTTTACACAAGCAAAACTATTTTTTAATTCACAGAGTCCAGAAGAACAGGACCACATAGTCAATGCCCTGAGTTTTGAGCTTTCGAAAGTGAATGATGTCAATATACGAAAGCGAGAATTGGCTATTTTGAATCAGATAGACCAAAAATTAGCACAAAGTGTTGGTACAAACCTTGGGCTTACCCCGCCAGACGAACTTGATCCATTAACCCTCAAATTTGCACGGCAAAACCATCCCAAATATCCACTCAAACCCGTCAAACCAGAAGTTGAAAAGTCTGCTGCTTTGAGCATGAAAGTAAGAGACGGCGAGGGTACAATCAAGACCAGAAAGGTTGCTTTCCTTGTTGATAATGGAGCTAGTAAATCTTCTATAGATAAAATGAAAACAGCACTCGAGAGCGAAGGGGCGCAAGCCGTGCTGATCGCATCTCATGTCGGAAAGATCCGGTTCAAGGAAGGAACAGAAGAAGATATCCAGCATTCATATCTTACTGAAGCATCAGTTTGTTACGATGCATTCTTCACACCAGCAGGTGAATCGGTAAAAACTCTTGCGCAAAATGCCGATTACCTCCATTTTATCAATGAAGGTTACCGACACTGTAAGACTTTGGCATTTGCACAAGGTGCTGAAGAGTTAGCTGAAAGATCATTTATTAAAAAAGACAAAGGTGTTATTTTCGAAAGCAAGGATAATCTAACAGTGGATTTTATAGCGACTATGAAAGGCCATCGTGTATGGGAAAGAGAAAAATCAAGAAAAGTACCTTCCTAAAGTAAAAACAAATAGCCCTTCGGAAGAAGGACTATTTGTTTCTTATACATTATGGAAGTCACATATTGTTTGTCGTCATTTAAAAGAAGTAGCATGAAAAAAGTAGGGAGTAAAAAGATTCGACCTTTGCAAAAGCAAAAGCGACCGGGATTAGAAATAAATATGACACCAGTTCCTGATACTTCTCCATTAAAGTATCCTAAAGAAGGAAAATTAAAAAATAAGGTAGCGTTGATTACAGGAGGAGATAGCGGTATAGGGAAAGCTGTAGCTTTGTTATTTGCGAAAGAGGGAGCTGATATTGTTGTAGCCTATCTTAGTGAAACAAAAGATGCAAAAGAAACTAAAAAAGAGGTTGAATCCTTCTCTAGAAAATGTACGCTGATTAAAGGTGATTTGGGAAAAGAAAATCACTGTAAAAAAGTAATTGAAATTACGATAAAAACTCATAAGAAAGTTGATATTATCGTTAATAATGCAGGCCTTCATTGGGAAACAGAATCCCTTGAAAAAATTACCACCGAACAGCTACTAAAAACTTTTCAGAATAATTTCTTTTCCTATTTCTGGATTACAAAGTATGCCATACCCTATCTTAAGAGGGGGGCAAGCATAATTAATACATCCTCGGTGACTGCTTATCGAGGCAGTCCAAAGTTGATAGATTATTCTGCAACAAAAGGTGCAATAATTTCTTTCACTCGAAGTTTGTCAGCAAATTTTATAGCTAAAGGAATTAGGGTCAATGCTGTTGCCCCAGGTCCGGTATGGACTCCATTAATAGCATCATCCTTTGACCCTAAAAAGAATTCCGAATTCGGAAGTGACTCTCCAATGAAAAGGGCAGGAATGCCAAATGAAATTGCGCCAAGCTTTCTATTTCTAGCTAGCGAAGATTCACATTTTATGAGCGGTCAAGTTTTACATCCCAATGGTGGCGAAATCGTAAATGGTTAGTCATTGAATAACGCACAAATTTAAGGGACAGAAACTCTGGGGAACAGATGGCGGAATCCCTACAAGTCATTACATATCCATCAACGCCACGATAAAGGGGAGGAGTACCCAAATTCCAGAAAGAGAAATCGAGAACCAATTTAATGTCAGCAATGAGTTTGCAGCATGTTATGATGATGATTTGAATGACATTTTATATATCACATCACAAAATAGTGATGTTGTTGGAGGATATGTATTTTTTTTACGATTGAGAAAGGCAAATATAAAGCTCGAGTGGTGACAATGCCTTTTTAAGCGGATAACATGATATGCGAAAAATATCATTTTAGCTCCTGTGCGGTAAGAGAACTTACCTAATCGACATGATTGATCTTTCCCGTCATATTTATTGGCTCAACCAGGAGGATTTGAATGTTAGAAAAATAATCTAATCTATCCAGATCTGTCCTTGCGAATACGTACTTGCTTTACCCGCCACAATTACTCTTTCATTTTTATTTTCACAATAGAGCTGGCCCCCTCTTTCTGATAACTGTCGGGAAAAAAGCTTATCTTTTCCTAATCGTGATGCCCAAAATGGAATTAGCGAACAATAAGCTGAGCCAGTAACGGGATCTTCAAGGATTGAAGCTTGTGGTGTAAAATATCTGGAGACAAAATCACTGTCGGTGCCTATAGCTGTCACGACCACTCCTCCGGGATCAAGATTGATCAGATCAAAAATGGACCTTTCAATTGTAATATTTCTTATGTCTTTCTCAGATTCATATACCAGAATATAATCTCTTGACTTTAAAACCTCATTAGGTTGGATATTAAAGGATCTGGAAATGATATCTGGCAGGATAGAGGGGGCTGGTAGTCTGGAAGGGAAATTCATATAATAAACCCTATCTTTGACATCAACTGTTAATTTGCCCACTTGAGTCTCAAAAACAATTTTACTATGTTGATAATTCAAATGTGAAACCAAGCAATGCGCTGTCGCAAGAGTGGCATGCCCACATAAATCCATTTCAATCTCAGGTGTAAACCATCTTAGGTGAATGTGATCTCCTTTATCGATAAAAAAAGCTGTCTCAGCAACAGCATTTTCACGGGCTATTTTTAAGAGTATTTCATCAGGTAACCAGTTTTTTAAAGGTACAACACAGGCAGGATTCCCATGGAAGATTTTCTCTGTAAATGAATCTATTTGATATAATTCTAACTTCATGATTGATAATTCAGCTGGAATACAAAGTTAAATCATTTTCCCAAAAAATCGAGCCATCAAGGTGAAACATACCTTATTCCTCAATTGGTACAAAAAAATCCCTTTCCATCGTTATGCTGTTTTCTTCTAAAAAATTAGGCATATTTATTCCTGCTTGTTTCATTATTTCTTTTATGACTAATCGTGCATTGTCTAAATACTTCTCGTTTTTCCAGGTAGCAATGGTTATAACTTTAAGTTCCCCGCTGTTGCTTTTGGATTGAAAGATTTCATATTTTATAAATCCTGGCTGGTGTCGAATAATATTACGGATATATGCTGCCTTTTCGGTGTATGCTTCAATGGCTTTAGCTGGGATAGTAATTTTATCAATGACAGCACACTTTTCGGTTATCGATCTTTCTTCTATTTGAACTTGTTCCATTTTTTGTTGGTTTTTATTTTGACCCAAAGTTTTTAACGCCATAAGGATTGGTATGATAAGGACTATGCTTTTAATGTTTTTCATACCACCATAGCTTATTGTTTCCATTTCACTTTTCCATTATTGTCAAACATTTCGATAGAGGGATTGCCTAGACTGTCAACCTTTAAAATAATTCTCGGTACTTCATTATTATCTTTCATTACCAAAGATGCATTCCCGTTTTCCGTTAGCAGGTTGATACGGTTGATATTATGTCCAGGCTTACCAGATAGATCTTTATCGTTAATCAATAGACCAGCTCTGAAATAATTGTCATGTTTATTATCTTGAGCCAAGATACCGATGGCATCGGCATTCTGATAATCAAATGCAAGTGCATTCAGATTAGTCTCTTCATTATCAGTAATTGCCAACCCACCTCTTTCGTCGCCGTTTTTATCAAAGAAAATCAGACCTGCGGGAGAGTAAGCCCTTTTGTACGTCTTCCCTTTGATAATGGGCTGCGGAATGTTATCCGTGTTTGCAATAACGACACGATTTTTTCCAGATCTGTCCTTGATATCTATTCTTTCTGCGGTTAAGCTGCGCTCGTTATTTAAAAAAAAGTAGGCTAAAAAAGCCATCAAGACGATATTGGAAAGAATAAGTGCGGTTAAAAATATTCTTAGTGTTTTAGAAATTGTTTGCATAATTTAATATCAGTTTTTAGTTTTTACTTGCTTATATTCAGTTATTTAATTGGTATTATTTTGTGTTCTACCCCAGATTAATACCTTATAATCTGTTTTTTATTGCTTAATAAAAAGCAAAAATAAAGTGTGGTTTTGAGGAAACTCTTTACATAGGTTGAGTGCAAGGATTTTTTTATCTTTTATTTCCATCTCCGGTATGTAGGTCAAAACACTTAATACATACTATTAACGAATCAAAAATGAGAAATTGACATTCCAATTTTGCCTGACCTATTTTATTCATAGCAAAATTAAAGCGTGATCTTAAGCCCACACTCTACATAGGTTGAGCGCAATGATTTTTTATTTGGTCAGTTCCTTCCGTATTCTGCTCAACTGTGTTGGGGTAATGCTCAGGTGCGAAGCAATGTATTGTAGTGGAATTCTAGTATCTATTCCCGGATGCGCCTGCAGCAATTTTAGATACCTTGCAGTGGCACTTTCGGTAAGTAAAGAAATTTCTCTTTCTTCATTAATGACTATCCATTTTTTTTCCAGATAGGCAATGTACAGGTTCTTTAATTCATCATTTTGATTAATAGCTGCTCTTGTTTGATGATAGGGCATACCTATCACTGTAGTGTTTTCAATAGCTTGCAGTGTAAATTCGTTGGCTGTTTTTATGATTGCCGAAAATCTGGTGCTCGCAAAATCCCTTTCCAAATAAATCCATTTATTCCAGATAGCTCCTTTTTCATCTATAAAATAAGAGTTTAATGCACCTTTACAAACAAAGAAAATGTCATTGGTGACACGGCCTTCCCTTAATAAAACTTCATTTTTTTTAAAATGCTGAATGTGCACAGTTTCAGCCAACAAATTAAATGCCTCATCCGAAATAGGATACACGTTCAGCACAGCTTCTTTAAAGTCTGCGAGATATTTTTCTGTTTCCGTCATTTGTTGTGGCGGGGTTATGTGATGATATTACTTTCAAATAAATATAACGTATCTTTTAAATAGTTGAAATTGTTTTTTCTTCTTGGGTAAATAATCCGGTATCTTTCCGGGCTTTGAGCAAGAAAATTTGTTGTTGGCTCTCCACATTCCCAATACCTATGGGCCTCGCTATTTTTAACAAATCATTTTAAACAAAGATATTTTAATGCTTGTTGAACAAGTTCTTTGTAATTGGTGCCAATCGGAATCACTTGTTTTCCAATTTCGATATCATTCGTGGTAAAAGCTGTAATTTTATTTGTATTAATGAGGAAAGATCGGTGAATACGAAGAAAATTGAATTGCTTTAATTCTTGTTCAATTACGGTGATCTTATATTTCGTTGTCACAATTCGTTGGCTACTATGGATAGTAATATAATCTTTGTTGCTTTCAATATAAAGAATATCAGCAATCTCCAGTCTATGAAATTTTCCACCTGACCTGATTGTGATCGCTTGGTCTTTTGCCGCGGGCATTATGTTCTGAGACTGGATTTTTCGGTTTCTAAGATAACGGTCTATTGCTTTAAAAAAACGTTCAAAAGTAATCGGTTTTAATAGATAATCTACGACATCCAGATCATATCCCTCTATGGCATATTCTCTAAAAGCAGTTGTAATAATAACAGCCGGGGGATGCTTCAGTGTTTTCAAAAAATCTATTCCATTTATCTGTGGCATCTTAATATCCAAAAAGATCAGGTCAATTGGCTCATGCCTTATGATTTCCAGGGCTTTTAGCGCGTTAGTAGAAGTTGCTGCCACTTCAAATATCTCCATTCTTTTTAAATGAGTTTGGAGTAACTGAATTGCCAATGGTTCATCATCAACTAAAAGACACCGTACTTTTATTTTTGAATCGAGCATCATCAATAGTTAAATTGGATATGGTGAGTAAAGTTACAAATCTACCTTCTGAAATGTAGGTTGTAAGTTCGTGATTTTTTGGATAGACCAACGTTAATTGTTTGCGTAAATTGCTCATACCTATTTTTTCCGTATATACATGTTCTTTTTGACCAACGAATGTATTCTCCACTTTAAAATGTAGATCGCCTGTCTGCACTGTTAGGTCAATATCGATGCGCGGCTCGCCTATATCTTCTCCAGCACCGTGTTTGAATGCATTCTCTATGATTGATAATAGGATGAGCGGGATGATCTGCACATCTTGATCGATGACATGATTGAAATATACCTTTAGACGCTTGTCATATCTAATTTTTTCCAATGCAATGTAGTTCTCCAGCAGATTAATCTCTGTAGATATCGCAACAAAATTGCTGTTGCAACGATATAGTATATGATCTAAGATTTCCGCCAATCCCGCGATTGAAGAAGAAGTGATTGGCGAATTGGTCAACGAAAGACTATAGATATTATTTAAGGTATTAAATAGAAAATGTGGATTTAATTGTGCTTTTAGAACATTTAATTCAGCTTCAGCCTTTTCCTTCTCTAATTGTAAAGTGCGTTGTCTTGTTAGATATTGGTCTTTGGATAGTTTGATAAAGCCAAAAATCCATGCCAATGAAAAGTTTTGAAGAAAATAATCCGTGATGAGTTTTCTGAGATCGGTAGCAATTTCCAATAGTGACTCTTGGCTATATGGAGGCTTACGTATCAAGGGTTCAAGTACATAGACAACCATGAATCTTGAAAGAGCACTCAGTAGATAGCCACCTATTATAAAATAAAGAATAACGACCAAATAATTTTCTCCTTTTTGAAACTTTGGTATGATGAAATAAGCTACAAAATAAGAAGCCATCATGTAAAAAGAGACGTAAAATGAGTTTTGGATGAGCATATCACGGATGCTAATATCCGTTTGATATTGAGGAACGATGAAAACTACCAACCAGAATAATATGTGGCTAGAAAGCCGGTAAATGGCACTATAGCGAATGGTTTTTTCTGTAATTGACATGTTACTATCAAAGATAGCATTTCTATAAAAGAAAGGTATCAATAAACGACGGATACCGCAAATAGTCCTATAAATAGCGTTATTCTGTCGACAGAATCCATTTGCCTTCAATAGCGTGTTTTAATCTGTTTTATTTGACTTATCTATCGGCAATGCATTTTTCCTAACTGAGAATCCTGCATTTTCGTAGCAAATTTAATGTTATGAAGACAATAGAAGCGATATTAATTATTTTCCTGGTAAGTCTTTTTACTGATCGCGGTCTAGGGCAGAAAATTCAGAAAGTCGTTGTTAAAGGTAGTGTGCACAATCGGCAAACGCAATTACCATTGGATGGTGCCAGCATTACTTTAAGAGCTATATCCGGAGCACAAGGGCTAACGACAGCGATTAGCTCAACGAATGGAGAATTTAAAGTTAACGTTGCAAAGGGCTATTACGATATCATGATAAGTTTTATTTCATTTCAAGCATTCTTGCTTCGTGGGCAACAAATAGATAGCAATAAAGACCTCGGTGTTTTGATGTTGGAGTCCGCTCCCAAGTTATTGGACGGCGCTGAGGTTACAGGAATGAAACCAGGTCTATCTATTGAGCTGGATAAGAAAGTTTTTTATGTGGGATCAGATCTTTTAGCTAAAGGAGGTACGGCTAATGACGTATTAAACAATGTACCATCTGTCAATGTCGACAACAAGGGAAACATTAGTCTCCGCGGGGAACCAGGAGTACGAATACTGATTAATGGAAGGCCTTCGGTTATTTCTGCCAATAATGGTTTAGAACAGCTACCAGCCAGTTCTATTGAGAAAATTGAGGTTGTTAATAATCCATCCGCGAAATATGAAGCACAAGGAACTGCGGGAATAATCAATATAGTATTGAAAAAAAATATGTTAACCGGGCTGAACGGAAGTCTTCAGTCTACATGGGGTATCCCTACAAATCATAATGGAAATCTTAATTTGAGTTATAAAACTACTAAGGTTAATCTTTTTGGCGATGTTGGATTCCGTTACCGGGATTTAATAGTCAAAAGCGAATTGAAACGAATATCCTTAGACGGAGGTATACAGCGCTTTGCGAATCAGGAAACCGGTACGGAATGGGGAGGTAGAGGCCACAATTTTTACATCGGCGGGGACTATTATGTTGATACTCTAAATACGGTGACAGCCAGTTTTTATCATAGTACACTGCTCGTTGATAATAAGGTAGACAACCGATATGATTATTTCAATTCAGCGTTCAAGTTAGATAGTACGCTCCAACGCTTTGAGCAGTATAGTGAGCCTAAAAAATATAATCAGCTGGAGATTAATTATGTCAAGACATTTGAGAAAAAAGATAAAAACTGGACGACCAGCCTGCGTTATGATTTTTGGCATGACGATGAAAATCAAGATATTCGGCAATCATCTGTTTATCCGAAATCAGGTTCGATAGAAAATATAGTCACTCAAAACATAGAAAGTAGTAATGATATCTATATCCAGAGTGATTATATTAACACTATTGGTAGCAGGGGCAAACTCGAAGCAGGTGGCCGGGTCGATCTCCGTGCAATTAGAAGTGATTATTGGGCAAATACAAACGGGGTATTGTTGGAAGAATACGATAACAAGCTTAGTTATAATGAACGTCTTCTTGCAGTCTATTTTCAATGGAGCAATACTATTAAGCGCTGGAGTTATCAACTCGGTTTAAGAACAGAGCTATCATTGATTGAAATAGCAGATAGAAAAGGAGACTTTAATAAGGATAAGCGCTATATTGACGTTTTCCCTACCATCCATTTGGGCTATAAACTTCGGGAAAATTCCAATTTGCAACTTGGCATTAGCCGAAGGATTGACCGCCCGGGATTTCAGCAATTAAATCCCTTTGGAGGCCTTTCTGACCTACGAAATCTTACGGTTGGTAACGCCGATCTAAATCCGGCTTATACAAATGCAATAGAATTTATGCTCATACAGAAGCTTTCACAATTTACGATCAATCCTACCATTTATTATAAACATACGAATAGCTTTTTTCAATATTTGGTGAAGGAGACTGCCGTGGACCACTTTCTTCGTTCACCCGTCAACATGGATTATGAGAGACGGTACGGATTAGAATTGAATAGTCTATATAATCCGTTGCCAAGTTGGCGAATGGCCCTAAATTTTAACTATTACGGTTTTAACCAACAAGGCGAATTTAGCGGCGAGCGATATTTTGTAAAAGGCAATAGGTGGACTGCGCAGTTAAATTCCCGGCTCAGATTGCCCGCAAATCTCGTTATAGAGTCTATATTTACCTATACGAGCAAATTTACAGATGTTCAATCCCTTACTAGTCCCGTGTACAAATTTAGCATTGCTATTAACAAGGATATATTTAAGGAGAAGCTGAGTGTTAGCATGGCTTTCAACAATGTATTCAATTCCCTTATTGAAAAGCAGACACTCAATGGAAAGACTTATCGTCTGGAGTCAAAAAATTATGGCATTGGAAGGGTAGTCAATGCCACAGCGACCTATCGTTTCAACAGAAAAAAGGATGAGAAAGACCGTCTCCCAACTTAGAGTTAACATTATCAACAGCTAATAACTGATGGACGACCAACGATCAACCAGGGCAAATTCAGCAGATATATTGTATTACTAGATACGTAGAAATAAAAAAAGTCAGTTGAGACGTCACATTTGAGAACAATTATATATGTCTTTAAAGAAAAACCACACATGAAAACATTACTTCGCATTGATAGCAGCCTTCGGATAACGGGTTCCTATTCCCGGGCAATAGGTGATTATTTTACTGAATTATGGAAGATAAAACACCCAAATGGAAAGATCATCGAAAGGGATACAAATTTGCAAATGATTCCCCATCTTACTCAGGATACTGTAGATGGTTTTTTTGATAGTTCTAAATCTTCCGAAATTCTTGCTTTTTCGGATCAATTGATTGAAGAGCTTAATAGCAATGATGAGCTGCTTATTACCTGTCCGATGTATAATTATGGCATTCCATCATCTTTAAAGGCCTATTTTGACCTCATTGTTCGGACAGAAAAAACCTTTACAAGCGACAGTAATGGAATAAGAGGCTTACTCTTCAATAAAAAAGCATATATCATTTCCGCTATGGGTATGAGTCAGCCTGTAACAGAAAAGATGAATCTTATTGAAATACAGATCACACGTATCTTAAACCAACTCGGAATAGTAGATATCAGTTATTTTCCCGTGGACGGCACGATAAATCCAGAACAGGCAATTGTGAAATTGGAAAAGCAAAGAAAACGAGTTTATCAAAATTTTGAACATTCAGCTTTGAAAAGCCAAATTCATGATTCCACCTATTTATAAAATAATCCAATCACCTGTAGTCAGGCAATTATACAGATAAAAATATACAATCAAATTAGCGTCTATTTTGACCATTAATAACTAATATAAAAGAAAATGAAAAAATCACTTATTTACATTTTACTGGCCAGCTCTACAATACTATTTTCCTGTGGAGGAAAAGATGATGACCCAGCGCCCGAGCCACCTGCATCGGAATCTAATTGGAAATTGGGAGCCTATTCCTATAATAGAGGTGCTTCCTCTCAAAGTAATACCGGTGGCTTGGCAGGTATGACGGTTACAACATCCGGGGACGGGGGTAATCATGGTGCCTATTCGGGCAGTGCATTAACAATTATTTTTCGTTCTTCTTTGGGGGCAGGAAAATATACTTTGACGAGCAGTAGTGTAATGTCGGCCAATCCTAATGTACGTTATATGTCGCTGCTTTGCACCGTGGGAACTGCAGTCACAAGCGGTGCAGTTAATTACGCAGCAACTGCTACCTCAGGTGGAACGGCGGATGTTACGATAGATGCAAACGGCAAATACCATGTTAATATTACGACTCCTGTTACGCTAGTGAAAACGCCGCTACCTGGAAGTGGAATCCCAGGGGCATCAAACACCTATAATTTAACGGTGAAAAACGCTTATTAAAAGCAGCTTTAATAGTTCACCATTAATGAGATCATATTTCGTCTCAATGCTGTTAGCATCAAAACCATTAGTACCAGATAAATCCGTTCTGGGAAACGGATTTATCTGGTACTTCTTCAGTCAAGATCCTAAATAGGATATTTTGTATACTCATTCATATAGCTCGACTTTCAGTACATGGTTATGGCGGTTCGGAGTTGAGAATTTTATTGCTAAGTTTAAAGTATTCTTTTCAGTAAAGACAAAATGAAATAGAAAATGTGAGTTTAATTAGTGAAATGAGAACGATAGTAGAGTGTAGCGAACTAACAACCTTAAAGATAATATAAGTAGGATAGTACCCAGGGACAACGTTTTTCACGAAATAAAAAAAAGAGCCAATCTACACTTTGCGAGTAGCGACTCTTCCAAGGCGAATCGTAAGCGATAACGCCCGAATATAAAATTATCATTATTGATAATAAGAAATACCATAGCTTTAAGCTGAAGTTAGTTTTCGATAACCGGTAAAATCAAAATAAAATACATAGTCAAGTTTAGGTTTAAGCATATGAAAACAGATTATATAAATAAAACTTTAGAGTTAAAGACTAGATTTTCAAATCAAAACTTTGCGGATTATGATTTCACGAAAACGAATTTCAATAGCTCTATATTCGAAAACACTAATTTTGAAAACTGTCTATTTGAATCCTCAGTTTTAAATGGTTCTAGAATTTTTTATGAATCAAATTTTGAAAATTGTATTTTTCGAAACATTAATTTATCAGACACAAGTATTGGGAGTCATAAAGGAGTTTATAAAAATTGCATTTTTGAAAACTGTGAATATAAAAGGAGAAGCTTTAATTTTACACAGTTTATAGATTGCAAATTCATAAAAGCAAAATTTACAAC
>RCUM01000757.1_pt1 | contig 15995 bp, 17 predicted proteins | sample 2166141 | NCBI WGS metagenome assembly RCUM01 (sample SAMN09932756, study PRJNA488358) | compost metagenome | isolation source: compost soil in crotonic acid-enriched | place: Germany: Experimental Botanical Garden
GAAGTGGAAGGCGAATCCCTGCTGGTGGCGCTCAAAGGCGCGGAACAACCACTGCGCGAGAAGTTCCTCAGAAACATGTCGCAACGCGCCGCAGATATCCTGCGCGACGATCTGGCCAACCGTGGCCCGGTGCGCATGTCGCAGGTGGAGAACGAGCAGAAGGCTATCCTGCTGGTGGTCCGTCGTTTGGCCGAGAGTGGCGAAATGATTATCGGCGGTGGCGAGGACACCTATGTCTGATCGCATTAATACCCTGCCCTGGCAGCCCTGGTCGCTCAACGATCTCAACGAGCCCAAACCGGCGCTCGACCCGCTGCCGCTACCGGTGGAAATCACCGACGGCGCACCGCTGGACGACAGCCTGGTTCGGGAACAACAGCTCACTCAGCTCCGCCTGCAGGCCGAGCAGCAGGGCCAGCAGTTGGGCTATGCGGACGGGCAGCAAAAAGGCTACGACGCCGGCTTCCAGGCCGGCATGGAAGAGGGTCGCCAGCAGGGCTTGCTGGAAGCTCAGCAACAGCAACAACCGCTGACCGCGCACTGGCAGCATCTGGTGACGGAATTCCAGCACACGCTGGACGCCCTCGACAGCGTGATTGCCTCGCGCCTGATGCAGTTGGCCCTGACTGCCGCCAAACAAGTGCTGGGCCAACCGCCGGTGTGCGACGGCACTGCCCTGCTGGCGCAGATCCAACAGTTGATCCAGCAAGAGCCGATGTTCAGCGGCAAGCCGCAATTGCGCGTGCACCCGGATGACTATCAGCGAATCGAGCAACAGTTGGGTGCCACGCTCAGCCTGCACGGCTGGCGGTTGCTGGCGGACGGTCAGTTGCATCCTGGTGGCTGCAAGGTCAGCGCCGACGAAGGCGATCTTGACGCCAGCCTGGCAACCCGTTGGCATGAACTCTGCCGTCTGGCCGCTCCGGGAGACGTGTAATGACCCTGCGCCTCGGCCGCTGGCTGACCTCACTGGATGCGCTGGAAAAACGCATCGCACACGCCCCGACGGTACGCCGCTACGGCCGCCTGACCCGCGCCACCGGTTTGGTGCTGGAAGCCACCGGGCTACAGCTGCCGATCGGTGCCACCTGCCTGATCGAGCGTCACGACGCCGGTGAGGTCCAGGAAGTAGAAAGCGAAGTGGTCGGCTTTAACGGCCAGCGGCTGTTTCTGATGCCGCTGGAAGAAGTGGAAGGCATCGTGCCCGGCGCCCGGGTTTACGCCCGCATCTCGCCGGAAGGCCAAAGCGCCAGTAAGCAGCTGCCGCTCGGTCCTGCCCTGCTGGGCCGGGTACTGGACGGCAGCGCCAAGCCGCTCGACGGCCTGCCCGCACCGGAAACCGGCTACCGTGCGCCGCTGATCACCGCCCCATTCAACCCACTGCAACGAACGCCGATCGAACAGGTGCTGGACGTCGGCGTGCGCACCATCAACGGCCTGTTGACCGTCGGTCGCGGTCAGCGCATGGGGCTGTTTGCCGGTTCCGGCGTCGGTAAAAGCGTGCTGTTGGGCATGATGGCGCGCTACACCCAGGCCGACGTGATTGTCGTCGGTCTGATCGGCGAACGTGGCCGTGAGGTGAAAGACTTTATCGAAAACATCCTCGGCCCCGAAGGCCGGGCGCGTTCGGTGGTGATTGCCGCACCGGCGGACGTCTCACCGCTGCTGCGCATGCAGGGTGCGGCCTACGCCACACGCATCGCTGAAGATTTCCGCGATCGCGGCCAGCACGTGCTGTTGATCATGGATTCACTGACGCGCTACGCCATGGCGCAACGTGAGATAGCCCTGGCCATCGGCGAGCCGCCGGCCACTAAAGGCTATCCGCCTTCCGTCTTCGCCAAGCTGCCGGCACTGGTCGAACGCGCGGGCAACGGCATCAGTGGCGGCGGGTCCATTACCGCCTTTTATACCGTGCTGACCGAAGGCGATGACCAACAGGATCCGATCGCCGACTCGGCACGCGCCATTCTCGACGGCCATGTGGTGCTGTCGCGACGCCTGGCGGAAGCCGGCCACTATCCGGCCATCGACATTGAAGCCTCCATCAGCCGCGCCATGACCTCGCTGATCGACGAAGAACACTATCGTCGGGTGCGTAACTTCAAACAGATGCTGGCCAGCTACCAACGCAACCGCGATTTGATCAGCGTAGGCGCTTACGTCGCAGGCAGCGACCCGCTGCTGGATAAGGCCATGACGCTGTATCCGCAGATGGAAGCCTATCTGCAGCAAGGCATTTTCGAACGCAGCGGCTATCAGGACGCCTGCCAGCAGCTACAGCAGTTGATCGTTTAACGTCACCAAAGGCGCAAACCCGATGAAACCACAGTCCCCCCTGATTACCCTGCGCGATCTGGCGCAGGATGCAGTAGAACAGGCGACTCGCCAACTGGGCCAGGTGCGCAAAGCTCAGCAAGCCGCTGAACAGCAACTTTCCATGCTGCTCAACTATCAGGATGAGTACCGTCAGAAGCTGAATAATCAACTGAGCGGCGGTATGGAATCGTCCAACTGGCAGAACTACCAGCAGTTTATCGGCACGCTGGAACAGGCGATCGTCCAGCACCGCCAGCAGTTGACGCAGTGGGGAGAGAAAGTGGACCACGCGATGAAACAATGGCAGGACAAACAGCAACGGTTGAACGCTTTCGAAACCCTGCATACCCGAGCCCAGAGCGCGGAGTTGCAGTTGGAGAACAAACGGGATCAAAAACTGATGGATGAGTTCGCTCAACGCAGTGCACAAAGGAATATACATCAATGAACCTGAACGCTTTGCCGGGCCTGTCGCTGCCGGGCGACTCCGGCCTGCTGCCGGACGCGCAGCTCCCGCTGGATGAGTCATCGCTCTCTTCCGCTTTTGCTCAACTGCTTGGCGCCCGCGTGCTGCCGGCCGACAAGTCCGCAGGCAAACTGTCACCGATGGCGTTGAGCGCAGAAGAAGACTCTGCGCCGCTGAGCCGCAACCAACTGACGCAGTTACTGGCCGCATTCGGCGAACGCGATGGGCTGTTAGCGCCTTCGCTGTTAACGCAAGGCCAGCCAGCCGCCATCAGTAACGACGAAGAGCCGACGTTGAAGCAACCGTCGCACGACGCCGCGCTGCGGCCTGCCGGTGAGATCGTCGCCGCTACGCTGCAAGCGCTGTTCGCCATGCTGCCAATCGCTATTCCCCCAGCAATGCCTGATGCAGGTACCGGCGCGGCGGAACTGAGCCTTGAAGGCGATCTAGATACCCCTCAGGCTGCAACGATCCAGAGCGCTTCACTGGGGCGCCAGGCTGAGGTAACCGGCACGCAAAAGGCACCAACGCCGGTAACTCCAGCTTCGCTCGGCAGTGAAAGCCGTGCCGACATCCCACAGCAAATTGCAGTTGCGCACGAAAAACCGGATGCAGCGGCGTTGAAGCTTGGCGCCGATAGCCAATCGCCAACGCCAAACGTCCCTCTGATGGCCCCACCGGTCTCCAGCCCGACGATCGCGGCAGCGCCAGGCGCTGCGTTGGTCACTGCCCCGCCTACGCCGCAGCTAAACGCCCAGTTGGGCAGCCCGGAGTGGCAGCAGGCGTTGAACCAACAGGTGCTGATGTTCCATCGCAACGGTCAGCAAAGCGCCGAGCTGCGTCTGCATCCGCAGGAACTGGGAGCGCTGCAAATCACCCTCAAGCTGGATGACAACCAGGCACAGCTGCACATTGCCTCGGCACACGGACAGGTTCGCGCCGCCGTGGAGGCCGCGATGCCGCAACTGCGTCACGCGCTGGCTGAGAGTGGCATCAATTTGGGACAAAGCAGCGTGGGCGGCGACCAGATGCCGCAGTGGCAACAGGCGCAGCAGCACAATGGTGGGCAGCAGGGCCGCCCGGATTATCGCGAGCGTCAGGGTGACGGCGATTTGTCCGGCGATGCTCACAGCGCACCGCCGGAATTGCAGGCGATGGCCCGCGCCGTCAGCGGCGTTGATATTTTCGCCTGAGTGGCCGCAAACGCCCAAGCTGGCACGCTTTTCCCTGCCTATTCTGGCTATTGCGTGCCGGAATAGGCGCGATAATACCGCTACCCTTCATACTTGAAGCTGCATCATTGTTGGCTGCATTTGCGCGCCCCGGTCACATAGTTATCTATGCTGCTGAGGACTTACAAACTTGCCGTCGCGATGCAACTCCAAATATTTTGGGTAAATAATGTCATGCGTGCGGCTTTTACACGCGCTATATACCCGCGAGATCTTAGGTTGCAGCTTGAAAAATGAAGGGCATATACCCTATGGATTTCAAGTTGCAGCCAGGCGCCCAGCTCACTCATCCCCAGGAGCTTACTCAAGTAAGTGACTGGGGGAGTGAGTGCAGGGAACAACGCTGCAGCTTGAAAGACGACGGGTATAACAACAGGAATTTGATTTAGCTATGTCTCAAAATACCCTACCGGCAGCACCGAAACGCTCCCTTCTGGTCATACTGCTGGTGCTGATAACCCTCGTCGCCTGCGGCGCGGCCGGCTACAGCTGGTGGCAGCTCAAGCAGCACCAGGAGGGCGCGCAGCCCGTAGCCAAAGAACTCCCCCCGGCCGCACCGGTGTTTATGCCGCTGGACACCTTTACCGTCAATCTGCTGACGCCCGATAACAACCCGGATCGGGTGTTGTATATCGGCCTGACGTTACGCTTGCCGGATGAAAGTACCCGCCGCCAACTGAATGATTTCCTGCCGGAGGTGCGCAGCCGTCTGCTGATGCTGCTGTCTCGTCAGGAAGCGGGCCAGTTGAGCAGTGAACAAGGAAAGCAGCAACTGGTGGCGCAGATTAAGGACGTGCTTAGCCCGCCGCTGGTTAAGGGACAACCGAAGCAGGTGGTCAGCGACGTGCTGTTCACCGCCTTCATATTGCGGTAATCACTATGGGCGACAGCATTCTTTCACAGGCAGAGATCGACGCCTTGCTCAACGGCGACAGCGCGGGGGATGAACCCGAAGCGGTGGTCAGCAACGAGAGCGAGGTCAAGCCTTACGATCCGACCACCCAGCGCCGAGTGGTGCGCGAACGGCTGCACGCGCTGGAAATCATCAATGAACGTTTTGCCCGTCAGTTCCGCATGGGGTTGTTCAACCTGCTGCGCCGCAGCCCGGACATTACCGTCGGCCCGATCCGGATCCAACCGTATCACGAATTTGCCCGCAACCTGCCGGTGCCCACCAACCTCAATCTGGTGCACCTGAACCCGCTGCGCGGCACCGCGCTGTTCGTGTTCGCGCCGAGCCTGGTGTTTATCGCCGTCGATAACCTGTTCGGCGGCGACGGACGTTTTCCGACCAAAGTGGAAGGCCGCGAGTTCACGCCAACCGAACAGCGGGTGATCAAACGCATGCTGCGCCTGGCGCTGGATGCCTATGGCGACGCCTGGAGCGCGATTTACAAGATCAATGTGGAATACGTGCGCGCCGAAATGCAGGTGAAATTCACCAATATCACCACCTCGCCGAACGACATCGTGGTCACCACCCCGTTCCAGGTGGAAATCGGTGCGCTGAGCGGTGAATTCAACATCTGCATTCCGTTCGCGATGATCGAACCGCTGCGCGAACTGCTGACCAACCCGCCGCTGGAAAACTCGCGGCAGGAAGACAGCCAGTGGCGTGAAACGCTGGTGAAGCAGGTGCAACATTCCGAGCTGGAGCTGATTGCCAACTTCGTCGATATCCCGATGCGGCTGTCAAAAATCCTGCAGCTGCAGCCGGGTGACGTATTACCGATCGATAAACCGGAACGCCTGATCGCCCACGTGGACGGCGTACCGGTTCTGACCAGCCAATACGGCACGTTAAACGGGCAGTACGCCCTGCGTGTTGAACATTTGATTAACCCTATTTTGAATGCCCTGAGTGAGGAACAGCCCAAATGAGTGATCCTAAGCAACCGTCTGGCGAAGGAAAGGAATCCGTGGACGATCTGTGGGCTGATGCGTTTAACGAACAGCAAGCAACCGAAAAGACGTCTGCCAGCGATGCGGTGTTCAAATCGCTGGAGCCGCAGGATACCAGCGGCAGCCTGCAGGATATCGATCTGATCCTCGACATCCCGGTCAAATTGACCGTTGAACTGGGCCGCACCAAGATGACCATCAAGGAACTGCTGCGCCTGTCGCAGGGCTCTGTCGTGGCGTTGGACGGGCTGGCGGGTGAACCGCTGGATATTATGATCAACGGTTATCTGATTGCCCAGGGCGAAGTGGTGGTGGTGGCCGACAAATTCGGCGTGCGCATTACCGATATCATCACCCCTTCCGAGCGCATGCGCCGCCTGAGCCGCTGATGAACCCAAGCGCCGCCACGCCCACCGCGGGCACCTTGCAATCCACCGAGCCGGCACTGCCGGCCGGTTCAGTGCTGACGCAGGTCAGCAGCGCACTTGGCGGCATTTTGCTGCTGATCCTGCTGGCCGGCTGGCTGTTTCGTCGCCTGGGGTTTGCCCCGCAGGCACGCAACAGCAAACTGCTCAATCTGCGCGCCAGCTGTCAGGTTGGACAGCGCGAACGCGTGGTGGTGATCGAAGTGGATAACACCTTGCTGGTGTTGGGCGTCACCGCCCAGCAAATCACCCCGCTGCATAGCCTGCCCGCGCCGGTGCAGGACACCGACGCCGCCGAAGTGACCACGCCGGCGGATTTTCGCCAACTGATGCAAAAAGTTCTGAAACGTCCGGAAAAATCGGCATGAAATCCATCGCTCATTGTGTCGCTCCGCTTTATCGAAGCGGGAAGAATATGCCCTGGCTGGCTGCCACCCTGCTGCTCGTCAGCCCGGCGGCGTTGGCACAGTTGCCCGGCCTGATCAGCCAACCGCTCGCCGACGGCGGCCAAAGCTGGTCGCTGCCGGTACAGACGCTGGTGCTGCTGACGTCTCTCAGCTTCCTGCCCGCCATGCTGCTGATGATGACCAGTTTCACCCGCATCATCATCGTGCTCGGGTTGCTGCGCAACGCGCTCGGCACCCCCTCGGCGCCGCCGAATCAGGTGATGCTCGGGCTGGCGCTGTTCCTGACCTTTTTCATCATGTCGCCGGTCTTCGACAAGGTCTATCAGGACGCCTATCTGCCGTTCAGCCAGGACAAAATCAGCCTGGACGCGGCGCTGGATCAAGGCTCGCAGCCGCTGCGCGAGTTTATGCTGCGCCAGACGCGCGAAACCGATCTGGCGCTGTACGCCAGGCTCGCCAACCAGCCGCCGCTGGCCGGGCCGGAAGCGGTGCCGATGCGCATTCTGCTGCCGGCTTACGTCACCAGCGAACTGAAAACCGCGTTCCAAATCGGCTTCACGGTATTTATTCCGTTTCTGATTATCGATCTGGTGGTCGCCAGCGTGTTGATGGCGCTGGGGATGATGATGGTGCCACCGGCAACCATCTCGTTGCCCTTCAAGCTGATGCTGTTTGTTCTGGTGGACGGCTGGCAACTGCTGCTGGGTTCGCTGGCGCAAAGTTTCTATTCGTAATTCGCGGCATACCTGCCGCCACTGAGGGATCCATAATGACACCAGAATCGGTTATGGCGCTGGGCACCGAGGCGATGAAGGTGGCGTTGGCCCTGGCCGCGCCGCTGTTGCTCGCCGCGTTGGTCAGCGGCCTGGTGGTCAGCCTGCTGCAGGCCGCGACCCAGATCAACGAAATGACGCTGTCGTTCATTCCCAAAATCCTGGCGGTGGTCGCGACCATCGTGATTGCCGGACCGTGGATGCTGAACCTGCTGCTGGACTATATGCGCACGCTGTTCACTAACCTGCCCAACCTGATTGGTTAACCATGCTCACATTTGACAGCGCGCAGTTCGGCGTCTGGCTCAGCCAATATTTCTGGCCGCTGCTGCGCATTTTGGCGCTGATCAGCACCGCGCCGGTATTCAGCGAAAAGCAGATCAGCAAGAAGGTGAAAATTGGCCTCGGCGGGCTGGTCGTGATACTGATTGCCCCCGGGCTGCCCACCAGCACCGTGCCTATTTTCTCTGCGGCCGGTTTGTGGCTGGCGGCCCAGCAAATCCTGATCGGTGTCGCGCTGGGCCTGACCATGCAGTTCGCCTTCGCGGCGATACGGCTGGCCGGCGAAGTGATCGGCATGCAGATGGGTTTGTCGTTCGCCACCTTCTTCGATCCCAGCGGCGGGCCGAACATGCCAGTGTTGGCACGGCTGCTCAACCTGCTGGCGATGCTGCTGTTTCTCAGCTTCAACGGCCATCTGTGGCTGATTTCTCTGTTGGTGGACAGCTTCCATACCCTGCCGATCCAGGCCGAGCCGCTTAACGGCAATGGCTTTCTCGCCTTGACCCAGGCCGGTTCGCTGATTTTCATCAACGGCATGATGCTGGCACTGCCGCTGATCTGCCTGTTGCTGACGCTGAACATGGCGCTCGGCCTGCTTAACCGCATGACACCGCAGCTGTCGGTGTTCGTCATCGGTTTCCCGGTGACCATGACCATTGGCATTATGACCATCGGCATGATGATGCCGATGCTGGCGCCGTTTTGTGAGCACCTGTTTGGCGAGTTCTTCGATCGCCTGGCCGATGTCGTCGGCAGCATGACCCCCTAGCATTACCCTCACAGTGCGGCTTAACGGCCGCCTGACGCCGGATAAAGTGGCAACAAATTCCCTTTCTCAGTATAAAAAATTGGAAAAAGCAAATTATCACTATTTGCCTTCAATTACTCTTATTGGCTTGAATAATAAAATACCCACCCTAGAATGTCCTTATTAAATAAAAACATCAAAAAAATAAATTCAATAAATAAGGAGTGGGACACACTGTAAAAAACAGAGGCGTGATAATAAAAGCATCCATTTAACGCTCGTTATAATTTAAAAAACATCACCGGCATGCCCGGCGAAGCTGGCACATTTATTTTCTACGGAATTATTACTTACCCTACAAAAGGAATATAAAAATGAAAGCTAAAACCAACCGAAGAGCACGCAGAGCCTTAGGCCTGGCACACTGGGCCACCAACCGTTCTCAGATTGCCTTGTCACCCAATGGTGAAAAATGGCTTGTGGTAAAAAAGAAAAAATAACCACGGTGGTTACCCAAAAAAAAATATAATTTGCGTTCTTATCTCTGCACTCACCCTTGAATATTCTAACGCTTCCCGCCGTTAAATTCAGGCAGATATAAGTGCACATAATTTCGGGTAGCCGAAAAAAAGGCACGTCACGCCAAACCTGTGTGGGGGAAGCGTGACGTGCCAAACAAGTGCGCCCGGTTTCAAGAATTCCCTACCGCTGCTACACAGCAATAACGTCTTCTAAGCACACCCAAAGAGATTGCCCGCCGTGACTGCACGGTAGGCTAAGAGCTATTTATTACCCGGTACTATGGATTTCGACGCCCCACCCCAGCTAGCGTAGGGGCGCGACATGCTGCGCCCGTAACAACCATACCGGGGTGAATTTATCGGCCCCGCACAGCAAAGGGGATTAGCGATTCAACTGGAACAGCGACATCCCCTGCATATCCCCAAAGGTTTTGTATGACGCCTGCAAGGCCGCCTGCTGCATGAAATAGCTGGAAATCGACTCGGCCAGATCGGCATCAACCAGCGCGCTCATTTGCGTTTTGTTGATCATGTCGCGGTCCTTGCCGATACTGTCCAGCGTATCCATTTCCTGCAGTTGACTGCCCAGCTCCGCGCGCACGCTAAGCACTCTGTTATAAGAGTTGTCCAGGCCGCGGTTGGCTTTGGCCAGCGCATCGTTCACCTGCTGCTTGGTGGCATCATCCGCATCCTTCTGCGGTGTTTTCAACGCCTTCAGCGCGATATCAATGCTTTCAAACACGTTAGCGACGGAGGCGCTGCCATCCGGTTCCGGCTTCGGGTTGCTGGTCAATGCCATGAAGACCTTATCGCCGGTATGCCCAATGGTCATGGTGCGGTTGGCATCCACTTTCTGCTCGACCGGCGTGTTGCCGCCGACATAGCTGACCGATCCGCCCTTGTCTTCAAAGGGAGGCTTGTCGTTCACAAAACCGCCAAACATATAGCGGCCGTTGCCGTCGGTGCTGTTGGCCTGGTTGAGCAGCTGATCTTTCAGCCCCTGCAGCTGGGTCGCCAGCGAATCGCGGTCGTCGTCGCTTTTGGTGCCGCCGGCGCTGACGATCAGCGCTTTCATATCGGAGATAGTGCTGGTCACCCCGGACAGCACAGTCTCTTCCATCGACACGCTTTGACGGGCAAAGGTCCGCGCCAAGGCATATTGGGTGTTTTCCGACTGTGATTGAGCCAGCATCACCGCCTGCGAAGCCGCCAGAGGATCGTCGGACGGATTGCTGACTTTTTTGCCGGTGGAAAGCTGCTCGGCGGCTTTCATAAACAGCGACTGATTGCCGGTAATGCCGGACATGTTCTGTTGGTACATCATGCTGGTGGACATGCGCATGGTGCGGGTTCCTCAAAATCAGCGACCGGAACCGCCAGGGCTCCGGTCAAAGTGGAAATCAACGGATATTCAGCAGTGCGTCAAACATTGAGCTGGCGGTTTGAATGACCTGTGCATTGGCCATGTAATATTGCTGAAAACGCAGCAATTCACCGTACTCTTCGTCCAGGTTGACGCCGGAGATCGACTGCTGCTGAATGGTCAGCTGCTTGACGATATTGGCCTGAGAAGTCGCCGAAACCTTGGCCGATGCCGTCTGGTTACCAACGCTGCTCACCATGCTGGCGTATGCGCCGCTGAAGGTGGCTTTGCCGTCGACCAATTTTTTGGTCTGCAGATCGAGCAGCTTTTTGGCGTTTTCGTTATCGCCGCGGCCGCTGTCGTCTTTGCCGGCGGCGGCGATGTTCGCCGAGTCGGTAATCGCGACTTTCAAGCTGCCCGCCACGTCGCTGACCGGCTTCACGGTAAAGCTGTCGTTCTTTTGTGCCGTGCCGTCGATGTCGACCTTCAGGCCGTCAAAGCTCAGCGTCGGTTTGCCGGTGGTGGCATCGACGCCCGCCGTGGCGTTGACCTTCACGTTGTCCGGCAGACGGCTGACCTGCCAGTTGCTGCCGTCGAACTCCACCCGGTAATCGTTGGCCTTCACCTTGCTGGTATCGGTGTAGGACACCGACAGCGCCGCATCGCCGGCATTGCGGCTGTTATCCACCACGCGCCCACCACCGAAGCTGAAGAAATCGGTGCCGGCGTCGCCGTTGAGATCGAACCCGGCACGGTGCTGCTGGTTAAAGCTGTCCGCCATCGCCAGCGCCAATTGCCCCAACTGGTTGCGTGCGCTATCCAGCGATTCGCTGCGGAACTTCAGTACGCCGCTGACGCTGCCGCTGGTAATTTGCCCTTCCGGCACTTCGCTGACGCCGTTGCCGCGGTTATAGCCGATGGTCAGGCGAGCAGGATCGCCGCTGGAAGGCACTGCCTCCACCTGGTAGGCATTGCTCCCCTGCACCAGCGTCAGGCCGTTGGCGAAAGACACGGTATAAGCGTCGCCGTCTTGCTGCATCACCTGCACGCCCACCACCTGGTTTAACTCAGTCACCAGTTGGTCTCGCTGATCGAGCAAGGCATTCGGCTCACCGCCGCTGCCGCGCAGGCGGGTAATTTCATCGTTCAGTTTGGCGATTTGCTGGCTGTAGCTGTTGATCTGGTTAGCGCTGTCGCTGAGCTGTTGGTTAACGCCGCTGTCCATATCGCGCAGGTATTTGTCAGTGTTATTGAACTGATTGACCAACCCATTGGCCTTGCCCAGCACCGTTTGGCGCGCGGCGTCATCGCCGGCGTTGCTGACCAGGTTCTCCAGGTTGCTGAAGAAATCCTGCATATTGGTCGACAAGGTATTGGTTTTGCTCGCCAGCAGGTTATCGATCTGCGAGATTTTCTCGAAGTAGGCGTTCTGTGCCCCGGCCTGGCTCTGTGCTCCACGCAACTGATTGGTGATGAACTGGTTGTACTCGCGGTTAACGCTGGTCACGGTGACCCCGTTGCCAATGAAGCCACTCATGGTACTCATACCGCCGTTCTGCGCCAGGATCGCAGTCTGTCGGTTATAGCCCGCCACGTTGTAGTTAGAGATGTTGTTACTGACGGTGCTGAGCGCCACCTGAGCCGCATTCAGCCCGCTCATCGCGGTATTGATTAAGCTGTTGGACATAGAAGTTCCTTTTGCTGCGGCGCCGGTGGCCCACAGGAGTCAATTAATCTGCTGAGCCGTTCACTCAGCCTGTCTTGGTTATCGGCAAAAACGGGGGAAACTTGAGGGAAAAATCCGGGTCCAGCATGCTGGACCCCTACATTTAAATTCGGCCTATTGCGTAGGGGCGCTGCATGCTGCGCCCAGTGGCTAAAAAAGATCCTTCAGGTCGTGGGTATACGCCTTTACCACCTGCTCGCCGGCGTTTTTCATCTGCTGTATCACGCTGACCAACTTGCTGGCATATTGCGGATCGGTGGCGTAACCGGCCTGTTGCAGCGCCTGCGCCGCCTGCTCCGGGCTGCGGGCGTTGGCCACCCCGGCATAGCGTGGGTTATTGGTCAACAGCTTGACGTAGTCGGCCATCGCCTCGACGTAAGATCCGTAAACCCGGAACTTCGCCTTGATCTTCTTCGCCGCGCCCTGCTCGAACTCGGTGGTGGTGATCTCGGTCACCGGCCCGTCCCAGCTGCCGCCCGCCTTGATGCTAAACAGGTTGTAGCTCGGCGAACCGTCGGCGGCCGGGATCTCACGCTGACCCCAGCCGGATTCCAGCGCGGCCTGTGCCACAATCAGCTGATGCGGAATGCCGCTCTGCTGGCTGACGACGCGCGCAGAAGTAGACAGCCGGGCAACAAAGTTGCCGTTGTTGAGCGACAGCGGGGCCGCGCTCGGCGCTTTCGGCACCGCGCGGCGGAGAGTCTGCTCAAGCGCCTGATTCGGCAGCGTTCGCAACACCTCATCGTCCAGCGCCATCGGCGACGTGCCCGCCGTTTCGCTCGGCACCGCGTTGGCGTTGCTCATCTGCTTCACCATCATGTCGGCCAGCCCCAGGCCTTTCTGCGACATCTGCTGGGCAATTTGCTGGTCATACATTGAGGTGTAGAGCCGAGACTGATCGCTGCTCAAGATCCCATCCTGCGGCAGCGCGGCACGCATGCTTTTCAGCATCATCTGCACGAACATGCCTTCAACCTGCTGCGCCACCTGTTTCAGGTTGCCCTGCGGATCGCTCGCCGCATCGCGTTTCAGTCCATTAAGCGCCTGCGCATCATAGGCGGCGCCCGACATTGCCATCAGATCGCCGGCCATCAGATAATTTCCAGCTTGGCGCGCAGACAGCCGGCGCTTTGCATCGCCTGCAGGATCGACATCAGATCGATCGGCGTGGCGCCCAACGCGTTAAGCGCGCGGATCACGTTGTTCAGGCTGGCGCTGGCGTTCACCTTCTGCAGCGAACCGCCCTGCTGCTGCACCGAAATCTGGGTATTTGGCGTCACCACGGTTTGCCCGCCGCCAAACGGCGTGTTCGGCTGGCTGACGGTATTTTGCCGATCCACCACCACCGACAGGTTGCCCTGCGCCACCGCACAGGAGTCCAGGATCACGTCGCGGTTCATCACCACCGATCCGGTGCGTGAATTGATGATCACCTTGGCGTCAATCGCCCCGACGCTGACGTTGATGTTCTGAATTTCCGCCAGGAAACGCACCTGCGAGCTGTTGCCCTGTGGCACCAATACCTGAATGGTGCGGGCATCCAGCGGTGAGGCGGTGCCGCCGCCACGCTGGCGGTTGATGGCGTCGCTGATCTGCTGCGCCAGTGTGAAGTCTTCGTTATTCAGTTGCAGGTTAATCACCCCGCCGTTGCCGAAAGTGGTCGGCAATTCACGCTCGATAGTCGCACCGTTGCTGATGCGTCCCCCCGCCAGCTGATTGACCTGCACGCTGCTGCCGCCGGACGCCGCACCGGCGCCGCCCACCAGCACGTTGCCCTGCGCCAGCGCGTAAACCTGGTTATCCACGCCTTTCAGCGGCGTCATCAGCAAGGTACCGCCACGCAGGCTTTTGGCGTTGCCCATCGAGGACACCACTACGTCAATGTTCTGCCCGGTGCGCGAGAACGGCGGCAGCTTGGCGGTGACCATGACCGCCGCTACGTTTTTCAACTGCATATTGGTGCCCGGCGGCACGGTAATGCCCAATTGCGACAGCATATTGCTCAGGCTTTGGGTGGTGAACGGCGTCTGCATGGTCTGATCGCCGGAACCGTCCAGCCCCACCACCAACCCGTAACCGATCAGGGCGTTGTCACGCACGCCCTGCACCGTCACCAGATCGCGGATGCGTTCCGCCGTCGCCGGCAGGCTCAGCGCACAAATCACCAGCGCCATTAGAAATTTCTTTAACATTGGAACCTCATTCGCCTTACCCACAAGGCGTTATTGTCGCAGGCAGTTTGGGGGCGGACAGCGCACAGGCGGCGGAGCGTACACGCAGTACGTGACGGCACCGAGCACTGCCCAACCGCAAAATGACAAGTAAAATAGCCTGTACTCAAAACGGGGAGACATTTAAGAAGAAGCGTTGCAACCACCCCATGGTCTGCGCTTCGTTGATATAGCCGTTGCCGACGTATTCAATGCGCGCATCCGCCACCTGGGTGGAGGTGACCGAGTTACTGCCGCTGATGGTGCGCGGGTTAACCACCCCGGAGAAACGGATAAATTCGGTGCCCTGGTTGATGGCGATCTGTTTTTCACCCACCACGTGCAGGTTGCCGTTGACCAGTACCTGATTGACCGTGACGGTAATGGTGCCGCTGAAGGTATTGTTGGCGTTGGCCCCGCCCTTGCCGCCAAAGGTGCTGTCGCCGGAGATATCCATATCGGCGCGCGCGTTGCCCAGCAGGCCGTCGAGATAACGCGGCGACGTGGCGACGCCGAACTTGCTCGCCCCATTGCGGCTGGCGTTGGCGGAGGAACTTTTGCTGGCGCTGACGTTTTCCTGCAACACGATGGTCAGGGTATCGCCGATATTGCGCGGGCGGCGGTCTTCAAACAGCGGCTGATAACCGTAGTTCATCGGCTGCACCGTCTGGAAAATGGAACCGTTCGGCACGGGCGCGCCCGCCGGCGCCGGCTGTGCCGTGGTAGCCCCGTCAACCAGGGGTTTATGTGGAATGTAAGCGCAGCCGCTCAGCGTCAGCATCACCATTGCCGCCAGCCAGCGTTTTCCTTGCGGCGGATTTTCCATCAGAGTTGTGGTTACCACGGGTATCGCCTTTGTTTCACAAAATAGGGTTACGGGCGCTGCAGCACCCGTGAATGTGTTGACAAAGTGGGGAAAAAGCGTGGTTTTTCCCCACTTTGTGGTTATTAGCCGAAAATCAATAATTTGATTTTCCTTCATTTTTTGTTAGCAAATCCTGACCTTCCAACCCTGTTTTAAGATTGGTTAACGACCTTGCGGGCGCAGCGGCGCCCGTCAATTACAGTTGCGTCAGCTTTTGCAGCATCTGATCGGACGTCGATACCGCTTTGCTGTTGATTTCGTAAGCACGTTGGGTCTGGATCATGTTGACCAGCTCTTCCGCCACGTTGACGTTGGAGGTTTCCACATAGCCCTGATACAGCAGACCGGCACCGTTTAGCCCAGGCGTGCTCTCGTTCGGCGCGCCGGAACTCTCGGTTTCCTGGTACAGGTTCTCGCCCATGCTTTCCAGGCCGCTGTCATTGATAAAGGTGGTCAGCGTCAGTTGGCCCACCTGCTGGGCGGCGGTCTGCCCCTGCAGGGTGGCGCTGACGATGCCGTCGCGGCCTACGGTGATGCTCAGGGCATTGGCCGGAATGGTGATCGCCGGTTGTACCTGGAAGCCGCTGGCGGTCACCAGTTGGCCGTTCTGATCTCTCTGGAACGAGCCGTCGCGGGTATAGGCCAGGGTGCCGTCCGGCATCATCACCTGGAAAAAGCCCTGCCCCTTGATGGCGATGTCCTTGCTGTTGTTGGTCTGCGACAGGTTGCCCTGGCTGTGCAGACGCTCGGTCGCCA
>RCUM01000758.1_pt1 | contig 15971 bp, 14 predicted proteins | sample 2166141 | NCBI WGS metagenome assembly RCUM01 (sample SAMN09932756, study PRJNA488358) | compost metagenome | isolation source: compost soil in crotonic acid-enriched | place: Germany: Experimental Botanical Garden
GACCGGCGAAACCGCAGACACCATCATGCTGCAGCCGTTCCCAGAGTACGACGCCGCGCTGGAAGACACGCAGGCACTGAACGACCTGGAGTGGATCAAACAGGCGATCACCGCGGTGCGTAACATCCGCGCCGAGATGAATATCGCCCCAAGCAAACAGCTGGACGTGCTGCTGCGTAACTGCAACGCCGACGCCCAGCGCCGCGTGCAGGAGAACCAGAGCTTTATCGAACGTCTGGCGCGCCTGGCGTCTATCGCCCTGCTGCCAGCGGGTGACAAAGGCCCGTTATCAGTCACCAAACTGGTAGACGGTGCCGAGCTGCTGATCCCTATGGCCGGCTTTATCGATAAAGACGCTGAAATCGCGCGTCTGTCGAAAGAGATGGGCAAGCTGGATGCGGAAATCGCCTCGATCGAAGGCAAGCTGTCGAACGAAGGCTTTGTGGCGCGCGCACCGGAAGCGGTGGTCGCCAAAGAGCGCGAGCGTCTGGCAGCCTGCAAAGAAGGCAAAGTGAAACTGCTGGAGCAGCAGGCGACCATCGCCGCGCTGTAATCTGTCGGTTCGCGGCAACAGCTGAAAACAGCGGGGCATCTCCCCGCTGTTTTTTTATCGCCGTTGCATCTGGCCCGGTATAGATGTTATTACAAGGTATTAATGCCGCATGGACGCCGCCAGGGAATAAAACCCGGCGCCTTTTGTGCTGCGATAAAAAACGTGGTCCCAGTAATTTATGGCGAGTGTAAACATGACAACAGCAACCCCAGTACGTCTTCTGGTGCGCCCAATAACGGCTGACGATAATGCCGCTATTGCCAATGTCATTCGCGAAGTCTCCGCCGAGCACGGTTTGACGGCGGACAAAGGCTATACCGTTTCCGACCCCAATCTGGACGTCTTGTATCAGCTCTACAGCCTGCCGCGCAGCGCTTATTGGGTGATAGAAGTCGACGGTCAGATTGCCGGCGGCGGCGGCATTGCCCCGCTGCAGGGCGGTGAAGACGATATTTGCGAATTACAGAAAATGTATTTTCTGCCGGTTTTGCGCGGCAAGGGCCTGGCGAAACGCCTGGCGTTAGAAGCCCTGGAGTTTGCCCGTCAACAGGGCTTCCGCTGTTGTTATTTAGAAACCACCGCCAGTCTGACGCAGGCCATCGGGCTGTATGAGCATCTGGGCTTCGAACACATCGACTGCGCCATGGGCACCACCGGCCACGTCGACTGCGAAGTTACCATGCTGAAAACGCTTTAATCAGACTTCTGAACAGGGGCCGCATGCAGTGGCCCTACTCAGAAGCCCGCACTTTTCCCCTCATTCCCCCCTTGATCGCCCACTCAATCCGGCTCAGTACCAGGCTGGTGAGGTACGACACCAGGATCAACAGCAGCAGTACCAGCGGCGTATAGCGCGGCGCAAAAATCAGTTTCTGGGTGAAGTAATAGCAGTAGAAGCTGTGGGTCAGCCACATGTACATCGAATGTTTGCCCAGCTCAACCACCACCTTGTTCACCCTGCTGCCCAGCGCGTCGGCGGTTTTCATCATCGCGATAATAAACAGCGGCGTCACCAGCAGCAGCCCCGGATTATGGGCAACGATAAACACCGCCACGGTTACCACCAGCAAGATCAACGGATGGGTGCGCCCCAGCGTGGCTATCAGCTTCGCCGGCCACGAGCCCGCCGGGGCCTGTTGGGTACGGCCAAACACCATGCCAAAACCAAAAGGCAGCAGCCAGGTGCAATACTCGATAAGCATCTGCGGTGCCCAAGGGAAATACTGCAATCCCCTGCCGCACAGCGCCGCCGCAAACAGCAGCCCCAGCAAGGTCGTCGTATTCAGTTTCGACAGCAGCGGCAGCGAGAGCACATACAGAACATAAAGTTTGAAGAACCACCACTCGCTGTTGTAGGTGGATTTGAGGCCAATCAGGTTTTCGATAAACAGCGACGGCGAAAGGGAATATCTTTCACCCGGAAAGAAAATAATGCCGATCGGCACAAAGATAAACAACACTATCCAGTAGCTGATATATAAATTCTTCAGCTTGCCCCAGATATATTTAAAAGAAATTTCTTTTTTAAGTGAAAAACCGTAACCGGACAAGAACAGGAACATCGACACGCAAATCTTGCCGAACAGGCCAAGATACATCTCAATATTTATCCCGCTAACGATATAATACACCGGAATATCAGGGCTAATTCGACTTGGATAGGCAAACAAGTGGTGGATCAACATCAGAATGATGGCAATCCCTTTTAAATAATTAGACTTATTAATTGAAATTTCCATATTTCTTAATATATTATCCGCTAACAAGTGTCGTCATCATATAGCAGCCCCACTTCCCTGACACTTTCTTTCTAATCAGATTAATCCCATATTTAATTTCTCGGTAAAAAACAAAGACGCAGCGATTTTATTAACGCGTTTCTCCCAGGCTCGTTACCGTTTTTTGCTATCCCACGGCCCCAAAACCCTGCCAGAAGCGACGCACTCAAAATCATTAACATGGTCATGTTTTAATTTACTTATATAAAAACAATAAAATCAAAGAAATAACAAAAAACAAAAGTCAAAAAATCATATTTTTTGTGATATTCATTAACAAATTAACGATTGCAAATTGACCTCTTGCCGCCTTGCGATACTCTGCCCTGACAGGCTTATGCCGCATTCGCACGGGGAACAGTCATGTCGGAAAACGCTTTTGATTACATCATTGTCGGCGCAGGCTCCGCCGGTTGCGTACTGGCCGCGCAGTTAATCCGCCGCACCCAGGCGCGGGTGCTGCTGCTGGAAGCCGGCGGCGACGACAATAACCTGTTCATCAAGATGCCGGCCGGCGTGGCGAAAATCATCGCCAAAAAAAGCTGGCCGTATGAAACCGAACCGGAGCCGCACGCCAACAACCGCCGCATGCAAATTGCCCAGGGCAAAGTGTTGGGCGGCAGCAGTTCGGTCAACGGCATGATCTACATTCGTGGCCAGCGGCAGGATTACGACGAATGGGCCGAACGTTACGGCTGCGTCGGCTGGGGCTATCAGGACGTGCTGCCCTACTTCAAACGCGCCGAGGCCAACGAGAGCCTGTCGGATAGCTATCATGGTGGCGAGGGGCTGCTGCCGGTCAGCGAGAACCGCTATCGTCACCCGCTCAGCATGGCGTTTATTCGCGCCGGCCAGGAGTTGGATCTCCCCTACCGCAACGATTTCAACGGCGACAGCCAACAGGGCGTCGGCTTCTACCAAACCACTACCCACAACGGCGAGCGCGCCAGCACTGCACGTACCTATTTGAAAGCCGTGCGTAATGAACAGCGGCTGGTGGTGAAACTCAATGCGCTGGTACACCGGGTGGTACTCGACAACAACGTCGCCACCGGCGTGGTGTATAGCCAAAACGGCGGTGCCGAGGTCACGGCCCATGCCGCGCAGGAAGTGATCCTCAGCGCCGGCGCGGTAGGATCGCCAAAGATCCTGATGCTGTCCGGCATCGGGCCACGCGAACATCTGCAGCAGTTGGGGATCGAACCGCTGGCGGATCTGCCGGTCGGCAAGAACTTTCACGATCACCTGCATATGTCGATCAACGTCAGCACCCGCGAGCCGATCAGTTTGTACGGTGCCGATCGCGGCCTGCAGGCGCTACGCCACGGCACCGAATGGCTGGCGTTTCGCAGCGGCGTGCTGAGTTCCAACGTGCTGGAAGGGGCCGCCTTCACCGACAGCCTGGGCGACGGCCGACCGGACGTGCAGATCCACTTCCTGCCGATGCTCGACAGTTGGGACGACGTACCCGGCGAACCACTGCCCAATATCCACGGTTTCACGCTCAAGGTTGGCTATCTGCAACCCAGGGCGCGCGGTGAAGTGCTGCTGCGCAGTCGCGATCCCAAGGATCCGGTGAAGCTGCACGCCAACTATCTTGGCCACCCGGAAGATTTGGCCGGCAGCGTGCGTGCGGTGAAGTTCGGCCTGCGTTTTCTGCAAACCGCCGCCCTCAAACCGCTGATCAAAGATTTGCTGATGCCACAGCCGGCATGGCTGAACGATGAGGCACAACTGGAAGAGTTCGTGCGCAACTTCTGCAAAACGGTGTATCACCCGGTCGGCAGTTGCCGCATGGGCCAATCCCCGCAGGACTCGGTAACCGATTTACAACTGCGGGTGCACGGATTTGAACGGTTGCGGGTGATCGACTGCTCGGTGATGCCACAGGTGACCAGTGGCAATACCAATGCGCCGACCATCATGCTGGCGGAAAAAGCGGTGGATTTACTGCTGGGCACGCCACAATAAAATTATCTGGGTGCCCGGCGGTCAGGCGATGGCAGGCACGCCGCTGTGGAAGCGGAATTCGCTGTCCGGGGTTTGGATCAGCGCCGCTTCTATGCGGCCAAAGTGGGCCACCCGTTCGCTGATATCGCCACCGGCTATCTGTTCGGCCAATGTCAGGTAGTCCTGGTAGTGACGCGCTTCAGAGCGCAGCAACGAAACGTAGAAGCGGTTGAGCTCGTCGTCCAGGTGCGGTGCCAGGCGGGCGAAACGTTCGCAGGAACGCGCTTCGATATAAGCGCCGCAAATCAGTTTATCAATCAACGTGGCCGGATCGTGGGTGCGGATCTCCCGGATCATGCCTTTGGCATAGCGACTGGCGGTGATTTTCTTATACGGGATCTGCCGTGCCAGCATGATCTCCAGCACCTGCGAGAAATGATGCAGCTCTTCTTTGATCAGCAGCACCATTCTGTCCGCCAGATCCTGACCGTAGGCCGAGCCGTTTTTTGGCAGGATCTTTCGGGTGAAATTGTTCTGCTGGAACAGCGCTTCCGGCACGCCCTGCGCTTCATGCAAAAATGCCTCGTAGGGCCTGAGCAGCGCCAACAGTGCGTCACCGCTCTCCTTGTCCGCCACGTAACGACGGATCAGCCACATGCCGGTCTGCGCGGCTTTTAGCTCGCAAACCATATGGTCAGTCAGCAACAGCGGCAGGTTTTCCGGGCGGCGCGCAGCATCAATCCAGGCGTCTGGGGTTTCACAGTGCAGGAAGTTTAAAATCGGGGCTAACAGGGATTGGTATTTCATGTGTTCTTATCAGGGGCCAACAAGCGCCGGCCCACAGGAATTAAGCAGAAGTTAATTAATGGCGTTTACCGTCGTCGTCTTCGTCGATGAAGTCACCTTCTTCTTCGTCGTCGTCACCTTCTTCGCCGTTCGGATCTTCAAAGTAGGTGCCCCAACCGTCGTAGTTGACGCCGCAACGTGCCGCCAACGCCACCAGTTGCTCTACCTGAGTGTCGATCAGCTCGGCGTTGAGACCGATTTCGCTGATCACGTCACAGCACATCACCAGGGTACCGTCTTCCACTTCCAGCTCTTCGGCGTCGGTCACTTCGTAGCCCAGCTTGAAGGCTTCGACAGCGGCCTGCTCCAGCACTTCAAACTTTTCGGCAGAGAGGTGGTGTTCGATGGTGTAGAGCGCATCCGGATCGCTGCCGTCTTCCAGCAGTTCTTCGATGATCAGGCGGGTCTCTTCACGTTGTTCTTCCAGCTGTTCGCGGTTTGCCATGCCTATATCCTCAAGTCAAATGGCCTGTATTCCTTCTATTTTCACACACCGCCGCCATAGCTGCCACGATAAACGTGAAAGATTTCTGCTTCGGGGTTGAAATTGAATATTCATACATATAAAGTGAATTTTAATTCAATTAAAACGATCAGGACATGCGGAAATGAGTACGATGAACCCGTTCTACAAACGTCACTTTCTGAGATTAATGGATTTCACGCCGACAGAGCTGCTGGCGCTGCTGCGGCTTTCGGCCGAATTGAAGCAGGCCAAAAAGCAGGGTAAGGAAACGCGGCGTCTGCAGGGCAAGAACATCGCGCTCATCTTCGAAAAAGACTCGACACGCACCCGTTGCTCTTTCGAAGTTGCCGCTTTCGATCAGGGCGCCCAGGTCACCTATCTCGGCCCCAGCGGCAGCCAGATCGGCCATAAAGAATCGATGAAAGACACCGCCCGCGTGTTGGGCCGGATGTATGACGGTATTCAATACCGCGGTTACGGCCAGCATCTGGTGGAAACCCTGGCCACCCACGCCGGCGTGCCGGTATGGAACGGGCTGACCAATGAATTCCACCCCACCCAGTTGCTGGCGGACCTGCTCACCGTGCAGGAACAGCTGCCGGGCAAACCCTTGAGCGAGGTGAAATTCGCTTACCTCGGCGACACGCGCAACAACATGGGCAACACCTTGCTGGAAGCGGCCGCGTTGGCGGGCATGGATCTGCGCCTGGTGGCGCCGAAAGCCTGTTGGCCGCAGCCGGAGCTGGTGGCCGAGTGTCAGGCTCTGGCGCAACAGACCGGCGCCAAGATCACCCTGACCGAAGACATTGCCGAAGGGGTGAAGGACGCGGATTTCCTGTACACCGACGTGTGGGTGTCGATGGGCGAACCGAAAGAAACCTGGCAGGAGCGGATCGCGCTGCTGAAACCCTATCAGGTCAATATGGCGATGGTGAAACTGACCGGTAACCCGAACGTCAAATTCCTGCATTGCCTGCCGGCGTTTCACGACGACCAAACCACCCTCGGCAAACAGATGGCGGAACAATACGGGCTGCAGGGCGGCATGGAAGTCACCGATGAAGTGTTCGAATCCGCGCACAGCGTGGTGTTCGATCAGGCCGAAAACCGCCTGCACACCATCAAGGCGGTGATGGTCGCCACGTTGAGCGAAACGATTTAAAGCATATTGCCGGGGCGCGTCACGCACAGGCAATGGGGCGCGCAGGTCTGCCGGCTTGCGTGCCCCAACCCCTTCCCCGCTCTGGCAACCCCCGGCCGGCGCGCCTAATATATTCTTGTCATATCAAATAGCCGATTGACCTTTGCCAGCCTTGGGCAAAGGTTCTACCGTGGCAGACTAACGGCAAAACTGCCGTGAAAACTAACGATAACAACTACTTCTCAGCACTGCCGCGCAGTGCCTTCTGGGGATACGCACCGATGAAAGCCAAAGTCCTGCCGCTGTTAATGCTTGCCGCCCTGTCCGCCTCTACGCTTGCCGCCACCCCGGCCAACACGCTGGTGGTGGTGCAATCGCTGGACGATATCGTCAGCCTGGATCCGGCGGAAGCCAATGAGCTGTCCAGCATCCAGACCGTGCCCAGCCTGTATCAGCGGCTGGTGCAGGCGGATCGCGATGATCCGGCGAAAGTGGTGCCGGTGCTGGCGGAAAGCTGGCAGGGCGATGCGGCGGCAAAAACCCTGACCGTCAAACTGCGCCCGCAGGCGGCGTTCGCCTCCGGCAATCCGCTGACCGCCGACGACGTGATTTTCTCCTACAGCCGCGCGGTGAAAATGAACAAATCGCCGGCGTTTATCCTCAACGTGCTCGGCTGGGAGCCGGACAACATTGATGCGCACCTGAAGAAAATCGACGAGCACAGCCTGCAACTGAGCTGGACGGCAGACGTCAGCCCGGCGGTGGCGCTGAATATTCTCTCTACGCCGATCGCCTCGATCATCGACAGCAAGGCGGTGCAGCCGAACGCCAAAGACGGCGACTACGGCAATGCCTGGCTGAAAATGCACTCCGCCGGCAGCGGGCCGTTCAAAATGCGCGTCTACCAGCCGCATCAGGCGATCGTGCTGGACGCCAACCCGACGTCGCCGGGCAGCAAGCCACTGCTGAAAAGCATCATCATTAAAAGCGTGCCGGACTCCGCCACTCGCCGCCTGTTGATCCAGCAAGGTGACGCTGATGTGGCGCGCGAACTGGGCCCGGACCAAACCGTGGCGCTGAAAAATCAGCAGGGCGTGAAGGTGCTGGAAATCCCCTCTGCCGAGCAGAATTACCTGGTGTTCAACACCGGCAATACTGCCAATCCGCTGTTGAAAAACCCGGCGTTCTGGGAAGCGGCGCGCTATCTGATCGACTATCAGGGCATCACTAAAGACCTGCTGAAGGGCCAGTATTTTGTGCACCAGAGCTTCCTGCCGGTCGGCTTGCCGGGCGCGCTGAAAGACAATCCGTTCAGCTTCGATCCGGCCAAAGCCAAGGCGATCCTGGCCAAGGCCGGCATCACCAACGCGGCTCTGACGCTGGACGTGGAAAACAAACCGCCGTTTATCACCATCGCCCAGGCGCTGCAGGCCAGCTTTGCCGAGGGCGGCGTGAAGCTGGAACTGTTGCCGGCGGCTGGCAGTCAGGTCTATTCGCGGGTGCGCGCCCGTCAGCATCAGGCAGCGATCCGTCTGTGGATCCCGGACTATTTTGACGCCCACTCCAATGCCAGCGCCTTCGCCTATAACGACGGCAAGACCAGTACGGTAGCGGGCCTCAACGGCTGGCAGATCCCGCAGCTAAGCCAACAAACATTGGCGGCGGTGGCCGAGGCCGATCCGGCCAAACGCACCGCACTCTATACCGCCATGCAGCAGGAACTGCAGCGCAGTTCGCCGTATGTGTTTATCGATCAGGCAAAAACCGAAGTGGTGCTGCGCGATAACGTCAAAGGCTACCAGCAGGGTCTGAACGCCGACATGGTCTATTACGATCGCGTCAGCAAATAAGCGGCTCCCGGCGCAGGGTGACTTAACGCCTTGCGCCGGGCCATTCCGGCGTTTATTGGGTCATGCGCGCCGCGTTATAACAGGTGATATCCACTTCAACTTTGCAATCCACCACCAGATCGGCAACCGCACAAATACGCGCCGGTGGATGAGCAGCAAAAAACTCACGGAACACTTTATTGAATGACTGGAAATAACGCGCATCGGTCAGAATGACCTTAACGTGCACCACGTCTTCCAGACCGTATCCCGCCTCCACCATAATATCCAGACAGTTTTGGATCGCCAGGCGCGACTGCTCGATAATGCCGCCCTCCACCACTTCACCGTCCTTCATCGGTGTCTGGCCGGAGATATACAGCCAGCCACCGGCTTCAACCGCTCTGGAAAAGGGCAGGTGTTGCCCACCCGTGCCGGTTCCGCCATCAATTCCGTATCTTTTAATCGTCATGCCTTGCTCCTGTCGATTTATTTGCCCTGGCGGCACAAAAACCGCCCGGCGCGCAGGCCGGTAACGGCCTGATGTTCATAACTCAGTACGCCGTTCACCCACACCGCGTCAATCCCGGCGGCGGGTTGTTGGGGCTGGCTGAACGTCGCGCTGTCTTTCACTTTCAACGCATCGAACAACACCAGATCGGCGTAGTAACCCATTTTGATCAGCCCACGCTGCGGCAGTTGATAGCGCGCCGCGGACATGCCACTCATTTTGTGTACCGCCACGGTCAGGGGGAAGAGACCTTCGTCACGGCTGTAATGCCCCAGTACGCGCGGGAAAGCCCCCCACAGGCGCGGATGCGGCATCGGATCGTTCGGCAGGCCATCCGACCCCACCATGGTCAGCGGATAACTCAACACCCGGCGTACATCCTGCTCGTCCATGTTGTAGTAAATCGCCCCTGCCGGCATCAGCCGCTTGCCGGCCTCATGCAGGCTCATCGACCAGCCTCCGGCGATGTCGCGCAAAGACTGCCCCGCCATCTCCGGGTGCGTTTCGGACCAGGTGATGACGATATCGAAATCATCGGTGATCTGTTTTAAATCCAGCGTCGAAGAACTGGCGGAATAAGGGTAGCAGTCGCAGGACACATCCTGTGTCTGGCGCACCTTGTCGAACAGTTTTAAGGTTTCCTGCGTGCGGCCCCAGTTTTTGGCCCCGGCACATTTATGATGCGAAATCACCACCGGCACGCGGCCGTGGCGGCCAATGCGGAAGGCCTCGTCCATCGCCTCAAGGATAGGTTCAAACTCCGAGCGCAGGTGAGTGGTGTAAATACCCTGCTCATCCGCCAGCTCTTCCGCCAGGGCCATCACCTCTTCGGTGGGGGCCGAAAACGCCGAGGCATAGGCCAGACCGGTGCTCAACCCCAACGCGCCCTGTTGCAATGCGCTGCGCAACTGCTCGCGCATGGCAACAATTTCTTCGCTATTGGCCGGGCGGAACAGGTTATCCATCTGGTTGCTGCGCAAGGTGGTATGCCCGATCAGCGTCGCCACATTCACCGCGGGTGTTACGGTTTCCACCTGCTGACGGTATGCGGCAATCGTCGGGTAAACGAAATGTTCTTTCTCACCCAGCAGGTTCATCGGGTCCGGCACCTGGGTTCTGATCGTCGCACCGGCCGCGCTGATACCACAGTTACCGACAATCACCGTGGTCACGCCCTGTGAAATCTTCGGCAGCATTTCAGGCATGCGGATCACGTTGGTATCATCATGGGTATGCACGTCGATAAAACCTGGCGACAATACCCGTTCGTGCCCCTCAATCACCACCTCGGCGTCGGCCTCGATGGCAGGCGCAATCGCCGCAATGCGATCGTTTTTGACCGCCACATCCGCCCGGTACTGTGGCCCACCGCTGCCGTCGATCACCGTGACATTTTTAAACAGATACTGATACCGCATGAATCATTATCCTTCCGTTATTGTCTGTGAGATCCGGCTCAGTCACCCAATGGTTGCCGATCGGCCCCTCCGCGATGGCTGTCCAGCGCCAGCTTGATGCGGCGTAGCCGATCTCTGGACTGGCGTTTATTTGCCATGGCCAGCGCCGTCGCCAGCACGTCCACCATCGCCAGCATGGCGTAGCGCGAGCTGCTGGGTTTGTAGATGTAATCATTTTCCTGCACCACCAACGCCAACAGCACGTCAGCCTGCGCCGCCAGTGGCGTTCCGGCGGGAGCAATCACCACCACTTTGGCCCCGTACTGGCGGGCAATGGCGGCACTTTCCACCACTTCCTGCGTGTAGCCGCCCAGTGACAGCGCCACCACCACATCCTGCCGGCTCACCACCGCCGCCATCATGCGCACCAGCAAGCCATCACTTTGTGCCGTCACCGGCAACCCCAGACGAAACAGCCGATGCTGGATCTCTGCTGCGCAGAGGGTCGAGCCGCCGCCCATACCCATCGCCACAATTTGTCGCGCACCACTGAGTAACTCCACCGCCTTGGCCAGCGCTGCGTCATCGAGGCTCCGCCGATTTATATTCAGGACATTGATGATGCTTTCATAAATCCCCTGAATTCCTTCGAGGTCCGGCTCTTCGTGAATGAAGCGTTGCCCCACCGCCAGCGACTGCGCCAACTTCACCTTAAGGTCACGCACGTCCCGGCAGCCCAGCGCTTTGGCGAAACGAGTGATCGAAGCCTGGCTAACGTTAGCCTGCCGGGCCAATTCGGCAATCGGCAGGGCGGTCACCGCCTCCGCATCATCCAGAATGAATTGTGCGATACGTTTTTCGGCGCTGCTCAGCTCGATAAAACGCTCCGTAATGCGCGAGATAATGTCGATTTCAACACCCATCGCCTGACCTCATAGTGGTTAAATTTTGTCATTTACAATGCAAGAAAACAGTGGAAGACTACACAAAAAACAGTTCTAAAAATGATACTTTGTACCCAACTCAAGATAATAAATATTTAAAAATCATTTAAATCAATAATTTTAGTCACGATACTCATTTTAAAAAAAGATAGAGCACCTAAAGGATAATGTTATGAAATACCAAACAGATTTCGCCGTTACCCACAAAGCCGCCGTGATGCACAGCGCCCCAAACGGCCCGGCGAACCTGCTCAATGAAGATGTCTGCCTGCCGGCTGCCGCCATTAAGCGCAGCAGCCTGGAAAACAATATTGCCTGGATGCAAAACTATGCCGATGCGCGCGGCGTCTCTTTAGCCCCGCACGGTAAAACCACCATGACGCCGTGGATCTTCCAGCGTCAGGTAGCGCAAGGTGCCTGGGCAATTGGCGTCGGCTCCGCCTGGCAGGCCAAAGTGGCCATGGAAGCCGGCGTGCCTCGGGTGCTGATGGCAAACCAACTGGTCGGCAAGGCCAATATGCAACTGATCGCCGAACTCAAGGCGCAGCACCCCGCTAGCGGTTTCTTTTGCTGTATCGACAGCCTGAGCAATGCGCAAACCCTCGCGGCATTTTTCAGCCAGCGCGGGCAAACGCTGGATGTGTTGGTGGAATTGGGCGTCCCCGGCGGGCGCTGCGGTTGCCGCAGCGTGGCGCAGGCAGAACGGCTGGCGCAGGAGATAGCCGCACTGCCGGGTTTGCGTCTGCAAGGTCTCGAACTGTATGAAGGCGTGATGCACGGCGACGACGCCCAGAGCAAAATCGAACAATTCCTGCGTGAAGCCGCCGGTCTGCTGCGCAGGCTACACCAGCAAGGTTTATTGAACGCTGAACAAGCGATCCTGACCGGTGCCGGTTCCTCCTGGTATGACGTGGTTTGCAACATCTGGAGTGAAGAGGCGCTGCCGGCAAACTGTCGCGTAGTGATCCGCCCCGGCTGTTACATCACCCACGACCAGGGAATTTACCAGGACGCGCAAAATGCGGTGCTGGCCCGTGACAGCTACGCCTGCGATTTGGCGGGGGAATTAACCTCGGCATTGGAACTGGTGGCGCTGGTGCAGTCGGTGCCTGAGCCGGGCCGGGTTATCGTCAACTTCGGCAAACGAGATGCCGCCTTCGACGCCGGCCTGCCGCAACCAGTCGCCCATTACCGCAATGGGGTTCGCCAGCAGAGCGACACACAGCACCTGATTACCCATGGCATCATGGATCAGCATGCCATGTTAAGCTGCCCGGCAGAGTTCCCGGTGCAGGTCGGTGATATTCTGGTGTTCGCCACTTCTCACCCGTGCCTGACCTTTGATAAATGGAAAACGCTGTTTTTGATTGACGATAATTACAACGTTATAGAAACCATTGAGACGTTTTTCTGATAACGGAAAAGGATACCTGATGAATAACCTGCCCACCGACCGTCTTTTATCGGTGCAGAATCTTTCCCTGGCGAGCCATGGGAAAGTCCCACGGATTAATCGGGTCACCTTTACCCTTCAGCAAGATGAGTCCGTCACCATTATCGGTCCAAACGGCAGTGGAAAATCCACGCTATTACGGCTAATTACCGGTGAGCTAAAACCGAGTGAAGGTGAGATTCTCTTTCAGGGAACGCCCTTATCGGCCATCAAACCCCAGCAGCGCGCCCGTTCCATTGCCTTACTTAGCCAACACGATAATGCAGATTTACGGCTTAAAGTTAATGAGTACGTGGCCCTGGGACGCCTGCCCTGGCAGGCCGATCGCGTGCCATCCGAGCACCAGCGCATTATCGCAACGGCGATGGATGACGTAGGTATCCGCCATCTGCAACATCTTCCGTTGGCCAGGCTTTCGGGGGGCGAACGTCAACGTGCCGGGTTTGCCCGGGTACTGGCGCAGCAGCCGGTGTTGTTATTACTTGATGAGCCGACCAATCATCTCGATCCCCTGGCCCGGCACCAACTGCTGTCACTGATCCATCAAAAAAAGATAGCCAGCTTGAAAGTGCTGCATGATCTTGAGTTGGTCCAACCCTTTTCCGACCAGGTCATCATGATGCATCAAGGGAAAATCCTTTGTTATGGGCCCCCCGATGTGGTGCTGGAGTCAGCGCACCTGCAACAGGTATTTGGTATGAAATCGCTGCAAGCCCGCCATCCGCTAACTGGCGAAGCCCTGCGCTTTTTCGAGGCGTTGCCGACATCACCCTGCTGAAATTCATCCCAATCGACGGTTGTTTGATCTAACTACATTTGTCATACGAATTATTCAGGTATGTTGCCCCGGTTCCCAATGAGCCGGGTTACTGACTCCGGTTTATCAATCTGGAGTCGATGTGAAAAAGTTAATCCTCGCCGCCTTGCTGGCATTAGCCTCAGAAAGCGTCGCTGCCTCTGGTTTTCCTGTCACCGTAGACAACTGCGGTCAGCCAATGACCTTTGCCCAGGCCCCGCAGCGGGCGGTTATCCAGGACATTAATATGTCGCAAATGGCATTTGCCCTGCAGCTACAGCCTGCGATGGTTGGCGTGACCGGTATCTCCGGCTGGTATAAAAATATCCCTGAGTTTACGCAACAGCGGGGAACCATCCCTGAGCTGGCACCGAAATACCCGACTGTCGAAAATCTTCTCGCCGTTAATCCTGACCTGTTTTTCGCTGGCTGGAACTATGGCCTGCGCGGTGACGTCACCCCGCAGGCGCTGGCGAAATTTAATATCAAAACGCTGATACTGAGCGAAAGCTGCATCCACGTAGACAGTCATCGCCCACGCGCCAGCCTGGATTTGTTGTATGACGACATGATAAGACTCGGCAAAGTCTTCGGCAAACAGGAACAGGCGGAAACGCTGGTCAGTGGCTGGAAGCAGCAAGTGACCGATATCCATCGAAAAATTGCGACGCAAAAGCCGATAAAGGTGTTTCTTTATGATTCCGGCGAAGACAAGCCCTACACCAGCGGGGCTTACGCGATGCCGACGGCAATTATTGAAGCCGCCGGGGCGAAGAATGTAATGGATAGCCTGAACACCAGTTGGGCAACCACCAACTGGGAAAGTGTCGCGGCGGCAGAGCCTGAATTTATCATTCTGGTGGATTACCAGGCAGAGACGACCGACGATACCGACCAAAGGCAGCTTTTCCTTGAACAGCACCCATTGATGAAACACACCCGGGCAGTGCTCCATCATCGTTATTTGAAATTGAAATATCAGGAGCTGACGCCGGGGCCGGTCAATATTGATGCCATCCGCAAACTGGCGCACGCCCTTTACCCCGCAGCCTTTACCTAATGTCGGAAAAAATGCGTTTCAGGCTGGCATGGACAGTCGCCCCACTGTTGCTGGCAGGGTTGATGTTCGCCAATGTCGCACAAGGCAGCGTGTCGCTCTCTTTCTCTCAGGTGGTGACCGCACTGGGTATCACCCCTGGCGAAGTGCCGCCGATGATTAAAAGTATTGTGCTGGATCTGCGGCTGCCCCGCACGCTGCTGGGATTACTGGCCGGTGCCGGGCTGGCGCTGGTCGGGGCGCTATTACAAACCACCACCCGCAATGACCTGGCCGATCCTTTTCTGTTTGGCCTTTCCTCCGGTGCCTCCGCCGGCGTAGTCATGGTGATTACCCGCCTCGGTAATAGCCTCGGGGCCTGGGCCTTACCGGTGTCTTCTTTTGTCGGTGGGATACTCTCCGCTGCGGTGGTGATGATTATTTTTATGACTCAATCGCAGAAAGGCACCGATAAACTGATTATCTGTGGCCTGGCGGTCTCTTTTTTATTCGGGGCCTTCACCAATTATCTGGTGTTTTCCGGCGATCAACGCACCGCCAGCAGCGTGCTGTTCTGGACGCTGGGCGGGCTGGGGCTGGCGCGTTGGGACAATTTGATTTTTGCCTTGCTGGCGCTACTGATACTGGTGGTATTGATTGCCTTGCGCTGGCGATCGCTGGATGGCTTGCTGGCGGGCGAACAGACAGCAGGCACCCTGGGCATCAACACCAGCCGCTTACGCACCGAAGTTTTTCTGTGCTGTTCGCTGGCAACCGCGCTACTGGTGGCATTAACCGGAGTGATTGGGTTTGTCGGTTTAATGGTCCCCCACCTGGCTCGCCCCTTTACCGGCGTGCGTCACCGGCGTCTGCTGCCGTTGGTTGGCGTATTGGGTGCCGTACTGCTCTCTGCCGGCGATCTGCTCAGCCGGGTCATTACCGCGCCGCAGGAACTGCCTATCGGCATTATTACTGCCGGTCTTGGCGGTATTTTCGTGCTGGCCATTTTGCTACGACGAACCCAGTGATCGCCAATTGAGATGGCCTGTCTCTAAAGGCCACCAGCCAATCGATTGCGAAAGGGCAAAAAACGGCGCTTTAGCGCTTGCAGTGATCAAAAGCGCGAGTATAATGCGCGACAATTTGCCAGGAGAAAGCATGAAAAACGACGCTTGTTTTGTTAGCCACAACCGACAAAACCGACTGCCAAGCGGCAGCCAACTGCCGTTGTTTCTCCTGTTGCTAAACCGATCGTTTCAAGCCCCTCGTTG
>RCUM01000759.1_pt1 | contig 15966 bp, 11 predicted proteins | sample 2166141 | NCBI WGS metagenome assembly RCUM01 (sample SAMN09932756, study PRJNA488358) | compost metagenome | isolation source: compost soil in crotonic acid-enriched | place: Germany: Experimental Botanical Garden
ACGTTGGCGTTCTTGATGTCGACCCAGTTGTTGGTCATCGCGCCACGGCCAAAGGTCGGCGCCAGCGCGGACACGGTCGGGGCATGGCAGACCCGGGCCTGGCTGTCGGTGCCGAGGATGCCCAGGGCGCGGGTGAAGCGCTGGTCCAGCGAGCCAGTCTCGCTGCTGGCCGCGGATGAGCAGAGCATGCCGGTGGACAGCCAGCGGTTGACCGTGACGCCTTGGGCATTCTTCTCGATGAAGTGGGCGTCGCGGTCGTCCTTCATCAGCCGGGCGATGCGCTCGATGGCGTGGTCCCAGGTGATGCGCTGCCATTGGTCCGAACCAGGTGCTCGATACTCCGGGAAGAGCAGGCGCTGTTCGCTGTGGATGTAGTCCACCAGCCCTGCCCCTTTCGGACACAGCGAGCCGCGGCTGACCGGGTGGTCCGGGTCGCCCTCGATGTGAAAGATCCGCGCCTTGGCGTTCTTCGCGCCATCGCCCAGGCTGTACATGAGGATGCCGCAACCCACCGAGCAATAGGTGCAGTTGTTGCGGGTTTCCTTGGCACGCAACAACTTGTACTGGCGGGACTGGCTGGCGTTGGCCACGGCCGGAGCGAAGCCCAGCGATACCGTGGTTGCGGCGGCCGCGCCAGCGGTACAAAGTTTGAAGAATTGTCGTCTGCCAAGTGCCATGGGCATCTCCTCGTCTAGGCCCGGTTAAATAACGGGCGAACAGGCGTAATGTAATCAGCGGATCGTGCTAGTTCGGTGAGCGGCACACTGAGGGCAATAGCGATGCACTGTTGCATTACCGTGTAATGCAACTTTGGCCAGGCACTAAATCAATGGGAAGTTCACACGTTTATCAAGGCGTGCGTCTAGGGCGCGCCCGCCATTCTAGTGGCTGCGTGCTGCAGCGGCTAATTGGCGGGCTTGATCGAATGATAGAAACTATCGATCAACTGCCTGAGCCGTAAGTTATTGCGGCAACTGTATTGATCCAGATCAATAAAAGTTTAACTTTCTTGCCACTTCAAGTTAATCAATACGACTAAAGTTGCTGACAATTCTGTAGCCCTGCGCGCAAGCATCCACCCGATCACCCGTGCGCCTGGCTTTCAATGCCCGCGCAATCTGTGTAAAACCTCAGGATCACCCGCCACCAAAAGGATCCTGAGCATGCAGTACCGTGCCCTCGGCCATTCTGGCCTGCAAGTCTCCGCCCTGACCTTGGGCAGCATGATGTTCGGCGAGCAGACCAGCACCGAAGACTCGCTGCGGATCATCGACAAAGCCTGGGACCAGGGCATCAACTTCATCGACACGGCCGACGTGTACAACGCCGGCCGTTCCGAAGAGATCGTCGGCGAAGCCGTGGCCCGTCATCGCCAGGACTGGATCGTCGCCTCCAAGGTCGGCTTCGGCCCGGGCGAAGGCCTGCCCAACCGCAGCGGCCTGTCGCGCAAGCACATCTGCAATGCCATCGACGCCACGCTGACGCGCATGGACATGGACTACCTGGACATCTACTACCTGCACCGCGAAGACCACAAGGTGCCGCTCGAAGAGACCGTGCAGGCCATGGGCGATCTGCTGCGCCAGGGCAAGATCCGTTACTGGGGCGTGTCCAACTTCCGTGGCTGGCGCATCGCCGAAGTCTGCCACCTGGCCGAGCGCCTGGGCGTGGCCAAGCCAGTGGTGAGCCAGCCGCTGTACAACATCGTCAACCGCCAGGCCGAACCCGAGCAACTGACCGCCGCGGCTTACCACGGGCTGGGTGTGGTGCCGTTCAGCCCACTGGCCCGAGGTGTCCTCAGCGGCAAGTACGCGCCCGGCTCGGTGCCGGATGCCGGCAGCCGTGCCGGGCGTCAGGACAAGCGCATCATGGAAGTGGAATGGCGCCAGGAATCATTGGCCATTGCCCGGCAGATCCAGGCCTATGTCGACGCCAAAGGCGTGGGCATCGTCGAGTTCGCGATTGCCTGGGTGCTGAACAACACGCGGGTCAGCTCGGCCATCGTCGGACCGCGCACCGAAGCGCAGTGGGATACCTATGCCGGGGCGCTGGAGGTGAAGATCACGGCGGAAGATGAAACGTTCATCGATTCGCTGGTGACCCCAGGTCATGCGTCGACGCCGGGGTTCAACGACGTGGCGCATTTCGTGAGCGGTCGTCAGGCCCGCAGTTGATGCCTTGCGCGGCGCTCTAGCGGGCCGCTCGGGCGGTGTATTGGGGAGCTGTGCGACGGGATCCCGGTCCCCCCTTTCCCCAATCATCCCGGTATCGTGCGCTCCATTGGTTTTCCACCTCTGGAGCTGTAATGAAACTCTTCCAACCCTTGCAGATCGGCCCGCTGACCGTGGCCAACCGCGTGTTCATGGCTCCCCTCACCCGCCTGCGCAGCCGGGAGCCAGGCGACGTGCCGACGCCGCTGATGGCCGAGTACTACCGCCAACGCGCCAGCGCCGGCCTGATCATCAGCGAAGCCACGCAGATCTCGTTTCAGGCCAAGGGCTACTCGGGCTCGCCGGGGATTCATACGGCCGAGCAGATCGCCGCCTGGCGCCAGGTCAACGACGGTATCCATGCCGAGGGTGGCCACAGCGCCGTGCAGGTCTGGCACACCGGGCGGGTTTCGCACACCTCGTTGCAGCCAGAGGGTGCAGCGCCGGTTGCACCCTCGGCGCTGCCCGCCGAGGCCCGGACCACGCTGCGAGATGCACACGGCAATCTGCTGCGGGTCGAAACCTCTGCCCCCCGTGAATTGAACGAGAGCGAGATCGCGCAGATCGTCGCCGACTTCGGCCAGGCAGCAGGCAATGCGCGGGCAGCGGACTTCGACCTGATCGAGCTGCACGCGGCCCATGGCTACCTGCTGCACCAGTTCCTTTCGCCCAGCGCGAACATCCGTGAAGACCGCTACGGCGGCAGCGTCGAGAACCGCGCGCGTATCGTGCTCGAAGCCGTGGACGCGGCCATTGCCAGCTGGAGTGCCGACCGCGTGGCCATCCGCATCTTCCCGTTGGGTGGTTTCAATGGCGTGGACAATGGCGAAGACCAGGAGGCCGCAGCGCTGTACCTGATCGGCGAGTTGGCCAAGCGCAACCTTGCCTACCTGCACATTTCGGAACCGGACTGGTCAGGCGGCAAGCCGCTGCGTGACACGTTCCGCGAAGCGATCCGCGCGGCCTACCCTGGGGTGATCGTGGCGGCAGGCGCCTACACCGTGGACAAAGCCGAAGACCTCATTCAGCGCGGGCTGATCGATGCGGTGGCATTCGGCCGCAGCTTCATCGCCAATCCGGACCTGGTGGCGCGCCTCAAGGCCAAGGCGCCGTTGAATGAGCACCGGGCGCAGTTCGACTATGCCAATGGGCCTGAAGGCTACACGGACTATCCGATCTTGCAGCAGGCGTGATGCTCGCCAAGGGGCCCACGGCGGCCCCTTGGCGCCCCCCGCCCGGGGCTCGTGTGCTAATTCAAGGGCGGCTCGCCTTCAATGACGATATTGACTGCGTACCAGAGCCCATCAGGCCCCAGGGCCAACTCATAACTGACCGCCTGGCCTTCCCGGATGACCGGCTTAGCCTCCCCGACCGCACCTCTGACAAACGCTACCTCGCCTTCGCGAGGCCTCACATGAGCGGGATCGACTTCTGCAAGGGTAGTAGTCGGCTGCCGAACCTTTCTGGACATGATGTACGCCTCCTGAGCCATCTGCGTGCTGCTGAGCGGCGCACACTAACCCTCTGCGATCACTTCATCGGCCTGCATGCCTTTCTGGCCCTGTACCGCGATGAAGGTGACCTTCTGACCTTCCTTCAAGCTCTTGAATCCGTTCCCTTGAATCGCCCTGAAATGCACAAACAGGTCAGGTCCGGATTCTGGCGTTATAAAACCAAATCCTTTTTCATCGTTGAACCATTTCACTGTGCCTGGTTGTCTTTGCGTCATGTTGTTTCACCTCGGTTGATACGCTTCGCTGTTGTCCTGTGCCAACGGGCTCCTGTCGACGACCTGGGTCCCGTCATGAGCAATCGTGAATCATTCGAACCTGGGCAGCTACTGGCATTTTTGTCAGGTACGCGGCGTTCAACCCCTGCCGTCCAGCTTGCTCCTGAGGTAGGCGCACTCCAGCGCCAGCGCTTCCTCGTAGCGAATGCCATAACGGTTACCCGGCGGCTTTGCAGGTTCTGCAAGTTCCTGGATTTCGTGCGTACGGCGCCACTCGAACCCCACCTCGGTCATCCGCTCTTCAACGCCCTCGACCAGCACATCCCCCGTAGCCAGGCAAAAGACCTTGCCGAGCTGCCGGGTCACGTACACGGCCGGCACTTCGTCCCACGCGTCATAACACAGCAGGCCGTACTCGAAGGCGTCCAGGCCCTCGGACTCGAAGGCGTCCTTCACCCGCTGGGCGATCAAGCCGAAATGCCAGCGCGCACCACTTCCCTTGGTCTCTACGGCATCGTCGAACTTGTACTGCAGGTACTCGACTTTCGCCCAGCCGCGCAGGCACGCCGCATCGATCGGCTTGATGTCTCGCTTGTGCCGCTCATCCGAGGTGCTGATGGCCGCCGTTGCTGAATGGACCACCGTCCAGCGGGCAGACGGCCCGCCGTTGGCCGACACGTTGTCCTGCGCCGGCGTGACACTGTCAGGGGTGACGCGCAACCGCGGTACACCCTGGATGACCTCTTGAACATGGACGTTGCCAAAGTCGTGGTCACGGCGGAAGAACGTATTGCTCGTCGGGTTGCCGAACACCTCGCGCGCCACGGTCCCCTCCGGGACCAGGTGCGTCCAGTCGACGTTGCCGGTCCTGCGGGTCGCTTGCAGGAACGCAGTGGTCGAGGTAGGTAGCACCGCCGCGACGTTGGCGCCCAGGCTGTATCGTTCGGAGAAATGGTCATAGGACCAGCCCTGCCCCCCCTCCATCGACGCGTCCGTGATCGAGTCCTGTGCACCGTTGCCGTTCACCCGAAAGCGCGTCGGCACGTTGACGAACTCGGTGTCGGCAGAGCTGAACGTAGAGTTGATACCGCATTGGATACCGACATTGCAGTTCTCCAGGGTCACACCCGTGAACGTCGCACGGGAACTGTTGGTCACCCAGATGCCGGTGCCGAGCGGATTGGCTGGGTGGTTGACGATGTCAACGTAGTCGAAGTGGCCAGTAGTGCCGTCACGCAGCTGCACCGCTGCGCCCACGCTGTTGCGCAGGTAGATACGGCGCTGGTCCGGGCGACCTACGCTGATCGCTACGCCACCTCGAACACGCAACTGGTAGTGGCTGTTGGCGTTGTGGTCACCGCCGATCATGTGCAGCTGCCCGATGCTGTCTACGTTGACGCCTGCCCAGAGGTTGTTGTCGGTGTACAGGTTGTCGACGAACAGGCGACTGATGCCCTTGTTGGCGAAAACGAAGCCCGACGCCACACTGTGACTGCGGAAATTCTTGGCGAAAATGTCCCTGACGTACAGGTTGGACGGACCGCCGTCCATGTGGATACCAGCCCCCATGCTGGACGTGGCACCGTCAATCACGGTGAGCGGGGTATTGCCATCCGGCGCCAGCGTGCCCTGGATGTACACGTAGTTGCGCGACGTCAGGTGCCCGATGAACGAGCCTCCTTCGGTCCACGTGCCCGCCGCGAACTGAATCTTGAACGTGCCGCCACCGGCCAGGAATGTATCCATGTAAGGCGCCTGCAACAGATCCATGGCGGCCTGGACGGTGGCGACCGGATTGTCGGCGGTGAGCCCATCGTTGGCATCGTTGCCGACGCCGACATACACGAAGTTGGTACCCGAACGTCCACTGATGACCCAGGTGTTGGACCCGCGCCTCAACACGCCAGGGCCGGTATGACGCACTTGATGGAAATAGGCAATGTTGGCGCTGGACACGTAGACACCGCGCGGCCAATCGAGCTCCGCATCCGCGAAATAGGCGGCGGCAACCGCTGCGGCGATGCCCGCCTGATTGTCTGCCCGTCCGTTGACCGGGGTATCGATAAAATCCCTGACCGAATACCTGTCACGCAGCCTGTCCTGAACGGTACGCGCAACGCTGCCGGGTGGGTTCGGCTCATACACGACATTCGCCGAGCGGCGTAGGCCAAACGGTTTCTTCACTACGCTGGCAAGGACCGCATAACCCCATTGAATCAGCCTGATCAGCCAATTGAACACGATAACCCACCTTTGATCGCCGGCCCGGACATGAGCGATCGTGGAGGATTCGAAACCCGGCGACTACTGGCATTTCTGTCAGGCTGCCGGGCGCCAGGCCTACTGCAACGACGCCAGCGCCTGTGCCGCATAGGCATGCGAGCGAAGCCGCGCCAGCGGGTCATGAATCCGGCAATCGATCATCAGTTCATCGGCGCCGGTCTGCTCGATCAACGTCTTCAGCCCGTCTCTGACCTGCTCCGGCCCACCGGCGATGGTGCACGCCATGACCTGTTGCAGCACTGCGCGCTCGTGGGCTGGCAGGCTTTCGACATAACCCTCCTGGGGTTTGGGCAACAGCCCCAAGCGCCCCACATGCAGGTCCAGCATCCACTGGCGATGGGCGCTGGCCTGGTAATCCGCCTCGGCATCACTGTCGGCGGCGAACAGGTTTACGCCGACCATGACATACGGCTTGGCCAGTTGCGCCGAGGGCTGGAAATTCGCCCGGTAGTGGGCGATGGCCTGCAGCAGGTAACGCGGTGCGAAGTGCGAGGCGAAGGCGTACGGCAAACCCAGTTTCGCCGCCAGGTCAGCACCGAACAGGCTGGAACCGAGGATCCACACCGGCACGTCATGCACCCCGGGCACACCCCGCACCGCACGCTTGCCGTTATCCGTCAGGTAATCGCGCAGCTCGCTGATGTCCTGGACGAAATCACGCTCCGGCGCGCTGCCGCGCAATGCCCGCACCGTGGGCCCGGAGGTACCAGGGGCGCGGCCCAGGCCGAGGTCGATACGGCCAGGGTGCAGGGTGTCGAGCGTGCCGAACTGCTCGGCGATCACCAGCGGCGCATGGTTGGGCAACATGATGCCGCCGGCTCCAACGCGAATTTGCCGAGTGGCGTTGGCGATTTCGTTGATGACCAGCGACGTGGCGGCCGAACCGATGCCCGGCATGTCGTGGTGTTCGGCAATCCAGTAGCGTCGGTAGCCGTGCTGCTCGACGTGGCGAGCCAGCTGGCGGGATTCTTCGATCGCGTCGGCGAAGGTCTTGCCTTCGCCGATCATGACCAGGTCCAGTACGGACAGGGCAGTCATAGGGTCTCCAGGAAGGATTTTCAGTGACTGCAGGGTGTCAGGCCGAACGTGGACGATAAACCGCTGCCCAGGCCCGGCACTCGGTCCTATGATTCCCCAATCACTCAGTCATTTCGTTCCCAAGGCACGCCCTGCTCCCAACTGGCCACCAACAGATCAATGAAACCCCTTACGCGCGGAGACAGATGCCGCTTGCTCGGGTACACCACCCGTATCGGATCTGCGGGCGGGCGAAACGCGTGCAGCACTTCGACCAGGCTACCGGCGCGCAGGTCGTCGCCGGTGACGTAGGTCGGCAGATGGATCAGCCCAAAGCCGGACCGGGCGCTGTCGAGCATCGCTTCGGAGCTGTCGATGTTCAGCCGCCCGGGGTCCTCGCACAGGTGCAGTCCCTGCTCGGTATGGAAACGCCAGGGCATGACCTTTTCACCGGCGAGGAAGGCGATCTTGTCGTGGTCGTACAAGTCCGCTGGCATTTCTGGCACGCCATGTTGCGCCAGATAATCCGGCGAGGCGCAGGTGACGAACTGCTGCCAGGCCACGGTGCGGGTCAACAGTTGCGAGTCCTCCTTGGGCGCGCCGATACGCACGGCCACGTCGATGCCTTCCTCGACCAGGTCGACGAAGCGGTCGGTAAAGCGAATATCGGCGCGCAGCTCTGGCCATTGCTTGAGGTAGGCATCGAGCACCGGCAGCACATGGCGCTGGCCAAACGACAGCGGCGCGGTCAGGCGCAAGGTGCCGGTGGGACGGCCACGACGCTGGGCCATGGTGGTTTCCACCTCGTCCAGGTCGTCGAGGATCTGCCGCCAGCGCTCATAGGCGACCAGGCCTTCGTCGGTCAGGCTGAGCTTGCGCGTGGTGCGATTGAGCAGGCGCACCGCCATGCGCGCTTCCAGGCGGGCAATGCTCTTGCCCACGGCCGAGCGGGTCAACCCCAGGCTGGCCGCGGCGGCAGTGAAACTGCCTGCCTTGACGGCACTGACGAAGGCGGCGATGTCGCCGAAGCGGTTGGGTTCCATGCACGGTTCCTGCGCTACTGAATGACGAAGACTTAGCTTAACCTATTGATTCCAAAGGCTGGCACTCACCTCACAGGCAAAGCAGTGCGTTGATCGCCAGCAAGTGCACGGGGTAGAACAGGTAACCCCAGCGCCCGACCGCAGGTACCTGCCAGTCATCGCGTCGTAACAGCAGGCAGCCTAGCGGGACCGACAGGACCGCAGCCAATACTGTCAGCAAGGTAATGGGCGCCGCCAGGTGCTCGCGCAGCCAGCTGTTGGTGAGGTTACCGGCCATGGCCGCCAGACCGGGCAGTAGCCAGGCCGCCCCGCCCCGGCTGCGCGCCACGAGCCAGGCCGTTGGCAGCAGCACGCCAGCAAGCCCGTACATCAGGTGTGCACTGAACAAGGTGGCAACGACCAGTGTGCACAGGCCCAGTGCGCGGGCCGCCATCTGGGGATGATGGACACTCCACGCCAGCAGCAGCCCCAATGCCAACGTGGGCATCACGCTGAAGGTCTGCGAGCCGGAGTCCAGCCAACGATACGGTCCTTCCGACAGCACCGCGAACAGCAGCAGCCAGCCCAGATAGCGAGCGTTGCCCGCGGTGCACAACGCACCCGCCGTACTGCGACCGACGTTGACCGCAATGGCCAGGCAGAACAACGGGAACGCCAGCCGGCCAATGACGAACAGCCCGTCGGCGGCCGGCCAGAGGAAGCGCAGGTGATCGGCGACCATGGTCAGCATCGCCATCCACTTGACCAGGTCCAACCCTGCCGAACGCATGGCTCAGCGTCCGCTCTCGACCGGACCGGGCGTGAGGTAGCGCGAGGTCCAGGCCGCCAGCGGCAGCGGCGGTTGCTGGTCGAGGATACGCCGCCAGATCAAGGCCAGGTCTTGCCCATTGAACATCGACCCCACGCCTGCGCCGCGCCACGACGCTGGCGTGTGGGCAATCCAGTGCCCCTGCCGATCACGGTGAGCCATGCTGAAGCGGAAGGTGTAGTTGCCAGGAATACCCATGCGCAGGTCGGTGACCACCAGCTCATCGCCGATCACGTCATAGCGCAACCAGCCGCCGGTGAACCAGCGCAGGCGCTCATGCAACGGTACGCCAGCCAGTGCCCTGGCTGCGTCCAGGTTCAGCGGCAGGCGTTGCATCTCGGGCGGGGCGCGGTCGAATGCGCTGCTGACACCTTCGTAATAGTCACCGTCCGGGCTCTTGGCCAGCACACGCCAGACCAGACTGTTGAAAGCCAGGGGCACGGCGCGCAGCTCACTGACGCTGATGCCTTGCTGGTCCAGGGCCGCCTGGAAGCGCTGTTCCGCCGTCATCCGGCCGGCCAGGCCAAAGCCCAGGTACGCCGTGCTGAACACCAGCGCCAGGGCCAGCAGCCGCACCGCCCTGCCCGTCACCCCCTTGATGATCGCGTAGCCCACCGCCAGCAGCAGCGGCACGGTATAGACCGGGTCGATGATGAACACCGCCGCCCAGCTTTGCGGGGTGAACGGCAACGGCCAGAACAGTTGCGTGCCGTAGACCGTGAACGCATCGAGCAGTGGATGGGTCACCAGCACCAGCCAGAATGCCAGGAACAGCCTGGCAAACCGGTAGCCCTTGTCGGGCCAGTGCTGCCGACCGAGCCAACTGACCAGCCAGGCCAGTAGCAGCGCCAGGCCGGTCAGCACGAACAGGGAGTGGGAGAAGCCCCGGTGGTAGGTCATCTGCGACACCGGATCGGCATAGCGGATGACCACGTCCAGGTCCGGCACGGTGCCCAGCAGCGCGCCGTACAACAGCGAGCGTCGGCCCTGGATACGGCCGAGCACCGCGCCTTGCAGGGCAGCGCCGAGTACGGCTTGGGTCAGTGAGTCCAAGGTAACGCTTCCTGAACAGTGTTTTCAGCAACCTACCTGCATCTGCCGTGACGGCGCAAATCCCTCTGCACCGCCCCTCACTCCTGCTCGGCAAACGCCTGCTGTGCATCCCAGCCACCGCCCAGCGCGGCAATCAGCTGCACGCTGGCCACCAGCCGGCCTTGCAGCAGGTTCAAGACACTGCGCTCGTTGCTCAAGGCCGTGGTCTGCACGTTCACCACGTCCAGGTAACCGATCAGCCCGGCGCGGTATTGGTTCTCGGTCAGGCGCAGCGACTCGCGCGCCGAATCCAGCGCTTCCTGGCGCACCACGGCTTCGTCGGCGTACACCTTCAACTGCACCAGGAAGTTCTCCACTTCCTTGAAACCATCCAGCACGGTCTGGCGATACTGCGCCACGGTCTGGTCATACACCGCCACGGTACGGTCGACCTCGGCACTGCGCTTGCCGGCATCGAACAGCGTCATGGCCAGCGAAGGCCCCACCGACCAATAGCGGTTCGGCAGTTCGATCCAGTTGCTGAAGCTGCTGCTGGAATAGCCACCGCTCAGGCTCAGGCTCAGGTCAGGGAAGTACGCGGCCCGCGATACGCCGATGTTGGCGTTGGCGGCGATCACGCTGCGCTCGGCCGAGGCGATGTCCGGGCGGCGCTCGAGCAATTGCGACGGCAAGCTCAGCGGGATCGGCGGCAGCGCCGGAATACGCTTGCTGTCAGCCAGGGCGAAGTCCGCAGGCGGCTTGCCGAGCAATACGGCGATGGCATTCTCGAACTGCGCACGTTGCCAGATCAGGTCGATCAGGTCGGCTTGGGTAGTCTTGAGCTGGGTGCGCGCCTGGGCCACCGCGTCAGGCCCGGCAACCCCGGCGCGGTACTGGTTTTCGTTCATTCGCAGCGAGCGCTCGTAGGTCGCCACGGTGGCTTCGAGCAAACGCTTCTGTTCATCGATTACCCGCAGTTGCAGGTAGTTCTGCACCAGTTCCGACTGCTGGCTCAGGCGAATCGACGCGAGGTCGGCGAAACTGGCTTCGGCACTGGCCTCGTTGGCATTCAAGGTTTCCCGCAGCTTGCCCCACAGGTCGATCTCCCAGCTCACGCCCAGTTGCGCGTTGTAGGTGTTGCGAATACCGCTGCTGTTGTTCGACAGGCTCGAACTGGAGCTGCCGGTGCCCTGCGCCGAGCGGTTCTTGCTGGTGCTCAGGTCGAGGGTGGGGAACAGCGACGCCCGACTGCTGCGCACCAGCGCCTGGGCCTGGCGATACTGGGCTTCGGACTGGGCGACAGTCTGATTGCTGCGGTTGAGCTCTTCGACCAGGGCGTTGAGCCCGACATCGCCATAAAGCTCCCACCAGGCCCCGCGGGCCATGGCGTCGGACGGGTTGGCCTGGGTCCAGCCCTCGGCCTGCTTGTACTGCGCCGGGGTGCTCAACTCGGGGCGCTGGTAGTCCGGGCTCAGCGAACAGGCACTGAGCAGCGCCACGCACAGCCCCGCGCCGACCAGGCGCGAGCCACGCCCACGGGTCAGCAACTGCAAGGCATGGTGAAGTGGGGTCTGGGCAAAATTCATAGCGGGGTTTCCAGAGCGGCGTCGGTGCGCACGCCGCGCCAATGGTTGAAACGATGGCGCAGGCGGTCGAGGTAGAGGTAGACCACCGGCGTCGTGTAAAGGGTCAGGACCTGGCTGAACACCAGGCCACCAATGATGGTCAGGCCCAGCGGCTGGCGCATTTCCGCACCTTCGGCGCGGCTCAGCAGCAGCGGCAACGCGCCGAGCATGGCGGCCAGGGTGGTCATCAGGATGGGGCGCAGGCGCAGCAGGCAGGCGCGACGAATCGACTCCTCCGGCGTGAGCCCTTGCTGGCGCTCCAGCTGCAAGGCCAGGTCGATCATCAGGATCGCGTTCTTCTTGACCACGCCGATCAGCAGGAACAGCCCCAGCAGCGAGATAAGGCTGAACTCGCCACCGGTCACGTACAACGCGAGCAACGCGCCGACCCCGGCAGAGGGCAAGGTCGAGAGAATGGTCAGTGGGTGAATGTAGCTCTCATAGAGAATGCCCAGCACCAGGTACACCAGCACCAGCGCGCCGAGGATCATCAGCGGCTGGCCTTCCTGGGTCTTGGTGAAGGCATCGGCGGTGCCGCCCAGCTTGGCGATCACCGACTCGGGCAGGCCGACCTTGGCCACCGCCCGCTCCACCGCGGCCATGGCCTGGTCGGGGCTGAAGCCTTCGGCGACGTCGAAGGCGATGTCTTCGGCGGCGAACTGGCCTTCGTGGCTGACCCGGTCGTTGGCCAGGCTGTTCTCGTAGCGGGCAATGGTCGACAGCGGTACCCGCGCACCATCACTGGTGATGACCTGGACCTGCTCCAGGGTGCTCGGATCCCAGGCGTATTTCGGGTTGATCTCCAGCACTACCTGGTACTGGTTGAGGCTGTCGTAGATGGTCGAGATCTGCCGCTGGCTGTAGGCGTTGTTGAGCACGGTGGTGACCATGTCCATGTCGATCCCCAGGCGCTTGGCCTGGTCACGATCGACCACCAGCGTCACTTGCTGGGTGCCCGCGCCGTCGTGGGCGTCGATGGCGGTCAGTTCCGGCAGTGCGCGCATGGCCGCGACGACCTTGGGGAACCACTCGCGCAGGGCCGTCAGGTCGCCGCTCTGCAAGGTATACAGGTATTGCGACGAGGTCTGGTCGCGGCCACCGCCGCCCAGTTGCAGGTCCTGGTCGGCCATGAGGAACAGCCGGCCGCCCGGCACCTTGGGCATCTCCTTGCGCAGACGGTCGATCACCTTCTGCGCATCGATCTTGCGCTCGCTGATCGGCTTGAGCCGCACCAGTACCATGGCGTTGTTGGTCCCGCTGTTGCCGCCGATGAACCCGGCCACGCTCTGCACGGCCGGGTCGGCCAGCAAGGCGCGGCGGTAGATCTCCATCTTTGGCTGCATCACGCTGAACGACAGACCGTCGTCACCGCGGATGAAGCCCATCAGTTGGCCGGTGTCCTGCTGCGGGATCAAGGTCTTGGGCACCACTACGTACAGCGCAATGTTGATACCGATGGTGGCCAGCAGGCTGATCAGGGTCAGGCGCTTGTGGCGCAAGGCCCAGCCCAGGCTGCGGTCGTAGGCGTTGACCATGCGCTGGTGCTGCCGGTCGCTCCAGCGCTGCAGCCGGGTCTGCTTGGCCTGGTGCGGCTTGAGCCAGCGCGCGCAGAGCATCGGCGTGAGGGTCAGCGAGACCACCAGTGAAACGATGATCGCCGCCGCCAGGGTGATGGAAAACTCCTGGAACAGGTTGCGCACGATGCCGCCCATGAACAGGATGGAGACGAACACCGCCACCAGCGACACGTTCATCGACAGCAAGGTGAAGCCCACTTCCTTGGCACCCAGGAAGGCCGCCTTCATCGGCGGCTGGCCGTCCTCGATGTGCCGCGAGATGTTCTCCAGCACCACGATGGCGTCGTCCACCACCAGGCCGGTGGCGAGAATCAACGCCATCAGTGACAGGTTGTTGAGGGAGAAACCGCACAGGTACATGACCGCGAACGTGCCGACCAGCGACACCGGCACCGCAAGACTGGGGATCAGTGAGGCGCGCAGGCTGCCGAGGAACAGGTAGACCACCAGGATGACCAGCACCACGGCGATCAGCAAGGTGTGCTCGGCCTCCTTGAGCGTCGCCTTGATCACCGGCGAACGGTCCATGGCCACGTCCAGTTTTACGCTGGCCGGCAGCAACGACTGCAGCGCCGGCAACTGAGCCTTGATCTGGTCGACGGTCTCGATGATGTTGGCGCCGGTCTGGCGGTTGACCACCAGCAGCACCGCGCTCTGGTCATTGAAGAAGCCGCTGTTGTAGCGGTTCTCGACGCTGTCGGTGATGGTCGCCACGTCGGACAGGCGCAGGATGGTGCCGTTCTGCTGGCGGATCACCACCGGTTCGTAGTCCTTGGCACTCTCCAGCTGGTCGTTGGCCCGCACCTGCCAATGGCGTTCGGCGTCCTCGACAAAGCCCATGGGCCGGCGCTGGTTGGCGTTGGCCACCGCCGTGCGCACCTCGTCCAGCGACAGGCTGTACTGGTTGAGCAACTGCGGTTCCACCGAAATCCGCACCGCCGGCAACGAGCTGCCACCGATCTGCACCTCGCCGACCCCGGACACCTGGGCCAGGCTCTGCGACAGGATGGTGTCGGCGAGGTCATACAACTGCCCTTTCTGCAGCACGTCCGAGGTCAGCGACAGCACCATGATCGGCGCCTGCGACGGGTTGATCTTCTTGTAGGTGGGCATGCTGCGCATGCCGCTGGGCAGCAGGTTGCGCGCGGCATTGATGGCCGCCTGCACCTCGCGCGCCGCGCCGTCGATGTCACGGCCCATCTCGAAACCGATGATGACCCGCGTCGAGCCCTGGTTGGAGCTGCTGGTCAGGGTAGTGACCCCGGCGATGCTGCCCAGCTTGCGCTCCAGCGGCGTGGCCACGGTGGCGGCCATGACTTCGGGGCTGGCACCGGAGAGGTTGGCCTGCACCACGATCACCGGGAAATCCATCTGGGGCAGTGGCGAAACCGGCAGCAGGCCGAAGCTGACGCCGCCGAGCAGCATGATCGCCAGGCTCAGCAGCATGGTCGCCACGGGCCGGCGAATGAACGGTCCGGAGAGGTTCATGCCTCAGCCTGCTTGGCGTCAGAGGCCGGGCGCCAGCGGCGGGCCAGGCGGTCGAAGTACAAGTAGATGACCGGCGTGGTGAACAGCGTCAGCACCTGGCTGACCAGCAGCCCGCCGACCATCACCAGGCCCAGCGGCTGGCGCAGTTCGGCGCCGGAACCGGTGGCGAGCATCAGCGGCACGGCGCCGAACAGCGCGGCCAGGGTGGTCATCAGGATCGGCCGGAAGCGCAGCAGCGCCGCCTGGTAGATGGCATCGCGCGGGCTCATGCCCTGCTGGCGCTCGGCCTCGAGGGCGAAGTCGATCATCATGATCGCGTTCTTCTTGACGATGCCGATCAGCAGGATGATGCCGATGATGGCGATCATGCCCAGGTCGTTGCCACTGATGAGCAAGGCCAGCAAGGCGCCGACCGCCGCCGACGGCAGGGTCGAAAGAATGGTCACCGGGTGGATGTAGCTCTCGTACAGCACGCCCAGCACGATGTACATGGTCACCACCGCCGCCAGGATCAACAGCAAGGTGCTCGACAGCGATGCCTGGAAGGCTTCCGCCGCGCCCTGGAAGCGGGTTTGCACGCCCAGCGGCATGCCGATGTCCTTTTGCACCTGCTCGATCACCTGCACCGCCTCGCCCAGCGAAGCGCCGTGGGCCAGGTTGAACGACAGGGTCACCGCCGGGAACTGGCCGATGTGGGAAATGGCCAGCTGGGCCTGGCGCTGCTCGATGCGCGCCAGCGCCGACAGGCGCACCTGGCCGCCATCGGTGGCCTTGACGTGGATCGACTCCAGCGCCTGCGGGCCGATCACCGCCGCATCCTGCGACTGCAGCACCACGCGGTACTGGCTGGCCTGGGTGTAGATGGTCGAGATCTGGCGCTGGCCGAAGGCGTCGTACAGGGCGTTGGTGATCTGCGACACGCTGATGCCCAGGCGGCTGGCCATGTCGCGGTCGATCACCAGGTACACCTGCAGGCCCTTGTCCTGCAGGTCGCTGGCCACGTCGGCCAGTTCCGGGCGCTGCTGCAGCGCCTGCACCAGCTTGCCGCTCCACTGCGCCAGCAGGTCGGCGTCCGGCGACGACAGGCTGAACTGATACTGGGTACGGCTGACCCGGTCTTCGATGCTCAGGTCTTGCACCGGCTGCATGAACAG
>RCUM01000760.1_pt1 | contig 15963 bp, 15 predicted proteins | sample 2166141 | NCBI WGS metagenome assembly RCUM01 (sample SAMN09932756, study PRJNA488358) | compost metagenome | isolation source: compost soil in crotonic acid-enriched | place: Germany: Experimental Botanical Garden
GGGCTGGAGGATGTCGGTGCGTTGCGCCGGGATCTGCAGCACGCCCTGCACCTGAGGTGCTGAACCAGGTCGTCGCTGGCCGTTCGCATCGTGCTTGCACACGCACTCATCCGGCGATGTACAGCCCCCCGTTCACGTGCAGCACTTCACCGGTCATGAAGCTTGAGCCGTTGCTGCACAGAAAGGCGATCACCGAGGCGATTTCGCCCGGCTGTCCCAGGCGTCCGAGCGGGGTCTGCTCCACCGAATCGCTGCCGCGGGTCGCGATCAGGTGTTGGGTCATCGGCGTTTCGATGATCCCGGGAGAAACCGCATTCACGCGTGTCCGAGGCCCCAACTCGCGCGCCAGGGCGCGGGTCAGGCTGAGTATGCCGCCCTTGGAGGCGCCATAGTGCGCGTTGGAGAACGCCCCCCGATGTGCGGCCACCGAGGTCAGGTTGACGATCGCGCTGTTGGCACGCAGTGCCGGAATGGCCCGACGGCACAGGTAGAACACGCCGTCGAGGTTGATGCCCAGCGTTTGCCGCCATTGCTCATCGGTCATCTGGGCAATCGGCTGCGACTGGTACAGGCCGGCCGATGGCACCAGGAAGTCGATGCCGCCGAAGCGCTCGACAGCCAGTTGCACAGCGTTGGCCGAATCGGCGGGGTCGGCCGCATTCATCCGCAGGGTAGCGACGCGGTCACCACTGGCGTCCAGTTCCTGGGCGAAATCCGCCAGGCCGTCGCCGTCCAGGTCAGCGAGCACCATCGAGGCCCCGTACTGATGGAACAGCCTTGCCACCTCGCGGCCAATGCCACCGTTGGCACCCGTCAGCAGCAGCACGCGATTGTTGAAGTCATACATGGTCGATGTCTCCGAAAGTGTGCCTGGGTTCATGGGCCGAGAATGCGCGCCAGATGTTCGTGCTGCAGGTCGACGCCGAGAAAGCGGCAGATCTGCACGATCTGGCCGTAGATCATGTGTTGCCCGTGGTGAACGCGGCAGCCGCGCAGCCGAGCTGCCGCCAGCAGGGGGGTATCGCCGGCGCGCATCACCGCTTCGCAGACCAACGCATCAGCGCGCAGGGTGCTGGGGTCCAGCGGCAAGGCATCATCGTCCTTGAGGCCAAGTGAGGTGGCGTTGATGATCACGTCGAAGTCCTGTGCATTGCCGTCGCTGCTGCTCAGCTCGACCGCGGGGAACTGCGTTCTCAGGCGTTCCAGCAAGGCTTCGGCGCGGGCGGGGGAGCGATTGTAGATTGCTAGCCGAGCCGGTTGCTGTCGGGCGATCGCCACTGCGATCGACTTGCCGGCGCCACCGGCACCCACCAACAGAACGCGCTTGCCTTCCAGCCTGTGACCCTGTTGATGCAGCCCGGCGAGCATGCCTTCACCGTCGAAGTTGCCACCGATCAACCGGCCACTCTGGGGTTCAATCCGCACGGCATTGACTGAGCCGACCTGACGTGCGGTCTCGGTCAGTTCATCGCAGTACTCGACGATGCTTTCCTTGTACGGGATGGTCACCACCAGGCCGTGCAGATTGGCGATGCCGGAGGCGCCGAGCAGCACCTTGTGCAGGCTGGTCCCTTGCACGTGCAGCGGCACGCACACCAGGTCCAGGCCTTGGTTGGCAGCGCTGTGGTTGATCACTTGCGGGGTTTTTACATGGGCGATCGGATCGGCAACGATGCCGATCAGTTGTGTCTGGCCACTGATGTGCATGGGAAACCTCAAGGGTAGGAGCGGGCGCTGGCGGTGGTGCCGAGGTCCTGCTCATGAAGTGCAGGACCGAAAAAGGGATCGAGCGCAAGCGGGAGTGTGTTGGGATGGGCGCTGGTGCCGAGGGCAGGGTGGATGCAGGCGGCGCGAATCAAGGACTGCAATGCGTGAAGCCGTGCGCTGATAAAGCTCATGAACAGTAACCTGTCTGACATATTTTGTTGTTGTCTGACAGGATGGTAGAAGCCTTCGCTTTTCGGTGTCAAGGGTACTGCCGGCAATCAGGCCTGCAGGTACATGTTCATGCGTTTGGCGGCATTGCGCAGATGGCGCTCGGCGGCCTCGCCGGCCCGCACCGGATCACGGGCCTGGATGGCCTGGAAAATGGCCTGGTGCTCGTCCTGCACATCCTGGATCAGCTCGTTGTAGATTTCCGCGGTGTTGCTGCGCGCTTCGCGAATCAACCGCCGGACGCTGTGGTCGAGGTACTCGTTGAGCGATTTGAAATGCGGGTTGTGCGTGGCCGCGACAATCGCTTGGTGGAAGGCATAATCTTCTTCGTCCCCCAGTTGATCGTTGACCATGGCGTATTCCATGCCCACCAGCGCCTGGCGAATCTTTTTCAGGTCTTCGGGGGTATGGCGCAAGGCCGCCAGGCGCGTGGCGCCCACTTCAATGGTGATGAGGAATTCGAGGATATGCAGCAATGCGTCCTCTTCGCCGAGCGAGACGGCTTTCAAGCGAAACGCATGGCGCTCACCGCGCTTGGCGACGAAGGCACCCTTGCCTTGCTGGGTGGTGATCAATTCTTCGAACTTGAGCTGCGACAAGGCTTCGCGCACGACCGCGCGGCTGACCGAAAACTGTTCGCACAATTGCCGTTCGCTGGGCAGCTGATCGCCGGTGGCCAGCCGTCCGGACTGGATCTCGCCACTGAGCCAGTGAACGATTTCCATCGGCAGAGGCTGGTTGGGGTGCGCGTTGTCGGTTTTCATTGTTCAGTCCTCTGCCAGGGGGGCAGCACGGGTACGGGCATCGAAGTGATGGGCTGTTGATAGTGACGGATTGAGATGTGGTCTTACAAGTGTTTGAAAAAAATAATGAGGGGCCATGTGGGCTGTTTTCAAGGCCTGCGAGTCGATGGCAGAAAATAAAATGGTAAAACGTGGCGTCTGAGCTTTGACTTCACGGCAGCGTTGTCGTAATTTTCGCCAACTGGTCAGACATGTGCTTGCTGATGTACTACCAGATTACAGATAACAATAAAAAATAGAGGTTTCCATGCACACCAAGACCACGCTGCGTCTGCTCACCCTCGGCACGACCCTGTTCGCCGGTATCGCCTGCGCTGATCCTTTGAAGGTGGCGTTGGTCGAGACCCTGTCGGGGCCTTCTGCCGCCACTGGGCAGATGTTCCGCGCTGCCACGCGGTTTCAGATCGAACGGCTGAATGCCGAGGGCGGCTGGAACGGCGAACCGATCCAGCTCCTCGAGTTCGACAGCCAGGGTACCCCTGCAGGTGCCTCCGAAAAACTCAAGGCCGCGATTGGCAGCGGCGCACAAATGATTGTTCAAGGGGCTTCTTCGGTGGCTGCCGGGCAGATCACCGAGGACGTGCGCAAGTACAACCTGCGTAACAAGGGCAAGGAGGTGGTATTCCTCAACGTAGGCGGTGAAGCGCTTGAGCTGACCGGCAGCAAATGCCACTTCTATCACTTCCGCTTCAACAGTAACGCGCCGATCCGGGTCAAGACACTGGTCGCGGCAATGAAAGAGGCGGGCACCCTGGGCAGCAAAGTCTATTCCATGAACCAGAACTACAGCTGGGGCCTGGACATGGAAAAATCCATCACTGAAAACGCCGCGGCGGGCGGTTATCAGCTGGTGGGTAAAAGCCTGCACGACACCCAGAAAGTGCAGGATTTTTCGCCCTACATCGCCCGCATCCAGGCCTCCGGCGCAGAAACCGTGCTGACCGGCAACTGGGGCAACGACTTGTTGCTGCTGATGAAAGCCAGTCGGGCCGCCGGCCTGAAACTGCGCTTCGGCACCGCCTTCCTCGATCAGCCGGGCAACCTGGCCAACGCCGGCGATGTCGCGCTGGGGCACTACGTTTCCCACCCGTTCAACATCGAGGCGGCGGGCGCGCAGGGCGAACAGTTCGCCAGCGAATATCAGGCCAAAACCGGGCATCTGCCAGCCTACATCGAGCCACAGACAGTGTTTGCCTTGCAGATGGTCGGCAATGTGCTGAAGAAACTGCCGGCTGAAGAGGGCCGTCTCAACACCCGCAGTTTCGCCCTGGCCTTGGAACAGGCCAGTGACCGCAACCCATTGGGTGAGGTGCGCATGCGTGCCGAGGATCACCAGTTGCTGATGCCGTTCGTGGTGTCGGTGGTGTCGAAGGAGGCGCGCTACAAAGTGGACGGCACCGACATGGGCTTTGTGCCGATCAAATCGTTCAGCGCCGATGAAGCCGCAGCGCCTGTCCAGGACGCTTGCCGGATGCAACGCCCCGAATGACGCCGTGTGGCGTGCCGATCGGCGCGCCTTCCTGTCCATCGCGAACGTTGGAGTCGCCTATGGAATTTCTCACAGTTTCACTGCTCAACGGCGTGATCTACGGCCTGCTGCTGTTCATGGTCTCGGCCGGTCTGACGCTGATTTTCGGCATGATGGGCGTGCTCAATTTCGCCCATGCTTCCTTCTATATGGTGGGCGCTTACCTGGCCTACACCCTGCAGAAGTTTGTCGGCTTCACCGCGGCAGTATTGCTCGCCACCGTGCTGGTCGGCTTGCTCGGGGTGATCGTCGAGCGTTTCTTCCTGCGCCGGGTGCACAAGCATGGCCATGCTCACGAACTGCTGCTGACCTTCGGCCTGACGTTCATCATTGCCGAACTGATCAAGTTGTTCTACGGCAACTTTTCCGTTGAATACCGCGTCCCGGAGTTCCTCAACTTCGCCGCCTTCCAGGTGTTCAGCACCGACTATCCGTTCTATCGCCTGCTGATGGGCGTGGTCTCGCTGCTGGTGTTCGGCCTGATCTACCTGCTTTTGACTCGCACTCGGGTCGGCATCGTCGTGCGTGCGGCAATCCACCGTCCGCAAATGGCCGAGGCCCTGGGGCACAACGTCCCGCTGGTGTTCATGGCGGTGTTTGGTATCGGCGCGGCACTGGCCGGCCTGGCTGGGGCTTTGGCGGGGGCGTTCTACACCACCAACCCGAACATGGCGCTGGAGCTTGGGGTCATCGTGTTCGTCGTGGTGGTGGTTGGCGGCCTGGGGTCGATGGCCGGGGCCATGATCGCTTCGCTGTTGATCGGGTTGATTTCCTCGTTCGCGGTGGGTGTCGACCTCAGTCTGGCTTCGCTGCTGGGCTTGCTCGGCGCGGGAGACTGGGCGCAGCAGATGGGCGGGTTGATGACGCTCAAGGTGTCCAGTGTGGCGGCAACCATTCCGTTTGCGCTGATGTTGCTGATTTTGCTGATCCGGCCGTCCGGGTTGATGGGCGAGAAGGGGTAAACCATGAAGCTGACGAAAATTCTCGTGGCGGTGTTGTTGCTGGCACTGCTGGCGCTGCCCGCGATCCTGCCGGCAGCGATGGTCAACGCGGCCATCCAGATGCTGATCGCAGCCTTGTTTGCCTGCGCCTTCAATCTGTTGTGCGGGCAGGGCGGCATGCTTTCGTTCGGCCACGCGGCGTACTTCGGCGTGGGCTCGTTCGCGACGTTGCATGCAATGAACGCGCTCAATGGCGAAGGCCTGCTGCCGACCCCGTTGCTGCCGCTGATCGGTGCCATGGGCGGCTTTGCCTGCGGCCTCTGTGCCGGGTGGTTCGCGACCAAACGGGCGGGCGTGTATTTCTCCATGATCACCCTGGCCTTGGCCGAGTTGCTGCATTCCCTGGCCCCGCACCTGAATACGCTGTTTGGCGGCGAGGCGGGCATTTCGTCCATGCGCGCGCCGGCCTGGGGCCTGGACTTCGGTGACGCCACTCAGGTGTATTACCTGACGCTGGGTTGGGTGGTGCTGTCGATTGCCTTGCTTTACGCCTTCACGCTGACCCCCATGGGGCGCCTGACCTTCGCCCTGCGCGAGAACGGCCACCGCCTGCAGTTCCTGGGCTACAACGTGCACCGCTTGCGTGTGCTGGTGTTTGCCTTGTCGGCGATGTTTGCCGGTATTGCCGGTGGCTTGCAGGCACTGAACCTGGAGTCGGCCAACTACGTGCTGTTCGACATGCGTTTTTCCGCCGAAGTGGTACTCAACACCTACATTGGCGGCGTCAACGTGTTCCTCGGGCCGGTGCTCGGCGCTGCCCTGATGACCTTCTTTGGCAACGCCGCCTCCGACCTCACGCAATCCTGGTTGCTGTACCAGGGCCTGTTGTTCGTGCTGGTGATGATGTTCATGCCCAGCGGCCTGGCCGGGTTGGTGCTGTGCTGGAGTGCGCAGATTCGTCGGCGCGGCTGGCTGGCGATCATCCCGGCGGCGTTCCCGGCGCTGCTTGGCGCGGGCTTGCTGAGCCTGGCGGTGGTGTTTGCGATCGAGACCCTGCAACGGGTATTCAGCCAGGACTATCAGGCGCTGTTGATGGCGGACCAGGCCTGGCCGGCAATCAGCCTGTTCGGCCGCGAATGGCTGCCGGGCGCACCGCTGACCTGGGCCACGCCGTTGCTGTTGGGGTTGGCCGGGCTGTGGGTGTTGCGACTGGCTCGCCGACAATGGCTGCGCCTGCTCGACGATGAGCCGGCGGTCAGCACCGTCGCACTGACGCCTCGGGTCGAAGGAGAACAACCATGAACGATGCGATCCTGCAGTTATGCGATGTGCACAAGTCGTTCGGCGAGGCACACATCATCCGGGGTGCGCAGCTTGAGTTGCGCGCTGGTGAACGGCACGCGGTGATCGGTCCCAACGGGGCCGGCAAATCGACCTTGTTCCACCTGATCTCCGGGCAGTTGCAGCCCAGCAGCGGGCAGATTCTGCTGGGCGCGCAAGCGATCCAGGGTTGCTCGCCACAGCAGATCAACCATCTGGGGTTGTCGCGCTCGTTCCAGATCACCAACATCTTTCCCGGGCTTTCGGTGTTCGAGAACCTGCGCATCGCGGTCATGCGCAAGCACCGGATGCAGTACCACTTCTGGCGCTCGATCCAGCAATATCGGGAGGTGCGCGAACAGACCGAGCGACTGCTCGAACAGGTGCGGCTACAGGACAAGCACACGGTGTGCGCGGCCGAGCTTTCCTACTCCGAGCAGCGCGCCCTGGAGATCGGCATGACCCTGGCCTGTGACCCACGGGTGATCTTGCTCGACGAGCCGATGGCGGGCATGTCCCATGAAGAAACCGACTATGCCCTGAACCTGATCCGCGAGGTGACCCAGGGGCGTTCGCTGCTGATCGTCGAACATGACATGGACGTGGTGTTCTCGCTGTGCGACCGCATCAGTGTGCTGGTCTACGGCGAAGTCATCGCCACCGGTACCCCGGACCAGATCCGCGCAGATCGCCGGGTGCAGGAAGCCTATCTGGGTGAGGAGCAATGCGCATGAACCCTGCTTCGCAAAATCTGCTGTCGATCAGCAACCTGCACGTGCATTACGGCAAGAGCCATGTCTTGCATGGGGTCGATTTGCACATCGGCCATCACGAGGTGGTGAGCCTGCTCGGGCGCAACGGCGCCGGGCGCTCGACCACCATGAAAGCCGTCATGGGCCTGGTGCCGCCGAGTGCCGGCAGCGTCCAGTTGGCCGGACGCGAACTGACGGGGCTGCGCCCCTACCGCATCAGCCGCGCCGGTATCGGCTTCGTTCCGGAGGAGCGTGAAGTGTTCGCCAACCTCAGCGTCGAGGAAAACCTGCGCATGGGCCAGCAGGCGCCTACTGAAGGCGCCACGGCGTGGACCGTCGAGCAGATGTTCGAGTTCTTTCCGCGGCTGCGCGAGCGCCGTAACACGGGCGCGGGCAACCTTTCCGGTGGCGAACAGCAGATGCTCACCCTGTGCCGTTCACTGCTGGGCTGCCCCAAGGTGCTGCTGATCGATGAACCCACCGAAGGCCTGGCGCCGAAGATTGTGGCGGTGGTCGCCGAGGCTATTCGCGAGATTCACCGACGCGGGGTTTCAATCCTGCTGGTGGAACAGAAACTGACCATTGCCCTCAAGGTCTCGTCGCGCGTCTGCGTGATGGGGCATGGGCGGATTGTCTTCGAGGGCACACCGCAGGCACTGACCGACGATGCGCCGCTGATGAAGGAATGGTTGGCGGTCTAGACCGACCTCCACCGCGTTCGACCCGGCAGGCTTGCCTGCCGATTTCACCTCCGATTGGTGGCAGCACATGTGCTCGCCAGGGGGTTCTGCGTCTTAAATCCACCGGGAAAAACAATAACAATGAGCCTGCCTACCTGCATCACCGCATACCCGCTGCTGTTGCTGAGCACCTTGCCGGGCCTGGTCCTGGCCCAGGAGCAAGGCTTTATCGAAGGCGCTACTGCCAACGTGCTGATGCGCAACTTCTACTTCAACCGCGACTTTCGCGACAGCACTGCCGCCCAGGCCAAGAGCGAGGAGTGGGCGCAGGGCTTTCTGCTCAATGCGCAGTCCGGCTACACCCAAGGCACCGTGGGCGTTGGCGCCGACTTGATCGGCCGGCTTGGGGTCAAGCTCGACAGCGGCGGTGGGCGTACCGGCAGTCTGTTGTTGCCGGCGGACGGCAACGGCTCGGCGGATGATTTTTCCAGCCTGGGCGCTGCGCTCAAACTGAAGCTGTCGAAGACCGAGCTGAAAGTCGGCGAGCTGCTGCCGAGCCTGCCGATACTCCAGTACAACGATGCACGGCTGCTGCCGCAGACCTTTCAAGGGGCAATGCTGACCTCGAAAGAGATCACCGGGCTAACCCTCAATGCCGGGCAGATGCGCTCGTTCACCCAGCGCAACTCCAGTGACCGTGAAGACCTGTTCATCGATGGCCGTGCGTTCGCCACCTCCGACCGTTACAACTACCTGGGCGGCGAGTACCGCTTCAACCAGGAACGGACCCTGGTCGGCCTCTGGGGTGCAGAACTGGAAGACATCTACCGCCAACGCTTTGTCCAGTTCACTCACAAGCAACCGGTCGGTGCCTGGACGCTGGGGACCAACATCGGCCTGCTCGACTCTGAGAAGCAAGGCCAGGCCAAGGCCGGTTCCATCGACAACCGCTCGTTCTACAGCACCGTCAGTGCGGCACATGGCGGGCACACGCTGATGGCCGCTTGGCAACGTATGTATGGCGAAGACGGAACCATCTGGCTTAGCCCGACCACCACGGTGCTGCCCAGCGATATCCAGGTGCGCAATTTCGCCTCCGCCCAGGAGCAAGCCTGGCAACTGCGCTACGACTACAACTTCGCGGCCATGGGTGTGCCGGGGCTGACGGCCTTCGTGCGCTACGTCAGTGGCGACGATGTACGGGTGGCGGGCGGCAACGACGGCAAGGAGTGGGAGCGCGATGTGGATGTGTCCTATGTGATCCAGAGCGGCCCGCTGAAGAACCTGGGCCTGCGCTGGAGGAACGCCATGGTGCGATCCAGTTTCGGTCCGTCGGTCGACGATAACCGGCTTATCGTCAGCTATAGCCTGGCGCTGTTCTGATCGATCTGCCGAGTTTGCGCTAGCAATTTCCTTTGACAGCCCCCACAGCGCGGGTTAGTTTTTCTCAGCTGGTCAGACAAGTTAATTTAGCTGTATGACCAGCTACAAAAATAAGTGAGAATTGACATGTCCTACACAGATAGCTCAGCACCTGCGACCGTCCAACCCCAGCCTGAAACGGCTGTTTTCCAGCACAGCGCCTATGCCGGCATTACCGGCAAAGTGGTGGTGGTTACCGGTGGGGGCAGCGGTATCGGCCTCGCACTGGCCAAAGGTTTTGCCCGCCACGGTGCGCACTTGTTGCTGATCGACATCAACGCCCAAGCCATGGCCAACGCCAAGGGCGAGCTACTGCAGGCGTTCCCCGACAGCCGGGTCGAATGCTTCGAGGCTTCGGTGGCCGACGTGGACGCGGTTGAGCAGGCCTTTGCCCACGCCAAGGCCTGCTTCGGGCGTATCGATGTGCTGCTCAACAACGCTGGCGTATCGATCAACAAACCGTCGCTCGACATCAGCCCCGCCGAATGGCGTCGGGCCGTCGAGATCAACTTCAGCAGCGTGTTCTTCTGCGCCCAGGCAGCGGCCCGGCACATGATCGAGCAGCAGGCGGGGGTGATCATCAACACCTCGTCGATGTGGGGCGTGTCCCACTCCGCCGATCGCACCGCCTACTGCGCGACCAAGGCCGCCGTGGTCTCCATGACCAAATGCCTGGCCGTGGAATGGGCCCGCCATGGCATCCGCATGAACGCCATCGGCCCTGGCTATACCCGCACACCGCTGGTGGAAGAACTGCAACAGGCCGGACGCCTGGACGTGGAGGCCCTGCGCCAGCGCACGCCGCTGCAACGCCTCGGTGAGCCGGGCGAGATGGCTGAACTGGCGCTGTTCCTGGCGTCCAGCAGCGCGACCTTCATCACCGGGCAGATCTACGTGGCGGATGGCGGCTGGACCGCCAACGGTTTCTAGTTCGCCTTCGTTGTGGCCTGTCGATTCGAGTTATTCGTGGAGAAATGAAATGCCGAAAAGTGTTGCCTTGTCGCCGGCCTCGCCGTGGGTCGAGCTCAGTTCCACCGACGCCGACTGGACGCAGGCCGACCCTGCGTTGCTGGGCACCCTGCTCAGCCAGTTGCACCTTATCCGCGCTTTCGAGGAGACCGTGCTGGAGCTGGCCGGTGAAGGCCTGGTGCATGGGCCGGCGCATTCGAGCATCGGTCAGGAAGGGGGCGCGGTAGGTTCGATCGTTGCGCTGGGCGCGGCGGATGAAGTCAACGGCTCGCACCGTGGACATCACCAGTTCCTGGCCAAGGCGCTGGTCTACCTGATGCCCGAGGGTATCGACCCGAAGGCACCGCTCACCGCACCGATCCAGGACCTGCTGCAACGGACCCTGGCGGAAATCCTCGGCCTGGCCCAGGGTTTCTGCAAAGGCCGCGGCGGCTCGATGCACCTGCAGTGGGCCGAGGCCGGCGCCTTGGGCACCAACGCCATCGTCGGCGGCGGTGTGCCGCTGGCGGCCGGTGCCGCCTGGGCACACCGGCACGCCGGGACCGATACCGTGGCGGTCACCTATTTCGGTGACGGCGCGGTGAACATCGGCTCCGTGCTGGAGACCATGAACCTGGCGGCGGCCTGGAAACTGCCGCTGTGTTTCTTCATCGAAAACAACCTGTACGCGGTGTCCACGACGGTTGAGGAAGCCACTGCCGAGCCGCGTCTGTCGGCACGCGGGCTGGCTTTCAATATCCCCAGCTGGAAAGTCGATGGCATGGATCCGCTGGCGGTTTACCTGGCCATGCAGCAGGCACTGACGCACATGCGCGCCGGCAACGGTCCGACCGTGATCGAGGCCGATGTGTACCGGTTCTTCCATCAGAACGGTCCGTTCCCCGGCAGTGCATTCGGTTACCGCAGCAAGGAAGAAGAGCAGCACTGGCGCGCCCGTGATCCGCTGGAGCGTCTGGCCCAGCAAATGAAAAAGCGCGAGCTGATCGACGATGCCGGGCTGGCTGATCTGCGCGAAACCATCAAGCTGGCGATGGCCCAGGCGGCAGACGCCTTGCTTGAAGCCGACCCAGCGGGCAAACCGGGCAAGCGGCGGATTCGTCCCGAGCTGTGGCCTTCACCGGACTTTCGCGATGTCGGTATTCGTGGCGACCTCAGCGAACTGGCCACGGCCCGGACCTGTGAACTGGCGAGCTATCGCGGTGGCCTGCAGCAACGCAAGTTCATCGACGCCGTCGCCGATGTGATGAACCGGCGCATGGAGACCGATGACAGCATCGTCGTCATGGGCGAGGACGTGCACCGTCTCAAGGGCGGCACCAACGGCGCCACCCGCGGCCTGAAAGAGCGTTTTCCACAACGCATCCTCGGCACCCCGATCAGCGAGAACGCATTCTGCGGGCTGGGCGGTGGCATGGCGCTGGACGGACGCTTCAAACCGGTGGTGGAGTTCATGTACCCCGACTTCATGTGGGTCGCCGCCGACCAGGTGTTCAACCAGATCGGCAAGGCCCGGCACATGTTCGGCGGGCAGAGTGACGTGCCGCTGGTGCTGCGCACCAAGATCGCCATGGGCACCGGCTACGGCTCGCAGCATTCCATGGACCCGGCCGGCATCTTTGTCACCAGCCCGGGCTGGCGCATCGTTGCCGCTTCGACACCGTTCGACTACATCGGCCTGATGAACACCGCGCTGGCCTGCAAGGACCCGGTGCTGGTGATCGAGCACGTCGACCTGTACAGCCACAGCGGCGAAGTGCCGGTGGATGACCTGGACTATCAGATTCCATTCGGCACCGCTGCGGTGCGCCGCGAAGGCCGAGAGCTGACCATCCTCACGTACTTGAGCATGGTCGGCCACGCCCTGGACGCGGTGGAGCAGACCGGCATCGATGCCGAAGTGATCGACCTGCGATTCCTCGACCGCGCCAGCTTCGACTGGGCCACGGTCGAGGCGAGCATTCGCAAGACCAATAACGTGCTGATTGTCGAGCAGGGTGCCCGAGGCACTTCCTATGGCGGTTGGCTGGCCGACGAACTGCAGCGCCGTTGCTTCGACTGGCTCGACCAGCCGATCCAGCGCGTGACCGGTGGCGAAGGCTCACCGAGTATTTCCAAAGTCCTGGAGCGCGCCGCCTGTGCCCGCACCGAGGAAGTGATCGAAGGCCTGCAACAGGTCATCCGTGAAAAAGGGGCACACCAATGAGCGTGAAGATGCTGGTTCCACTGGAAGTGGGGATTTGCTGCGTCGATCTGGCGGCCCTCAGCCGCTTCTATCAGGACGTGCTGGGTTTTACCTTTGTCGCACAAGTGCAAATGCCGGCCGCCGCCGCGCGCTTGGTCGGCCTGAGCGAAGGTGGCTACAGCGTAGTGCGTCTGCAGACGCCCTACGGTGAGCGTATCAAGCTGCTGGCGCCTGAACGGGCGCCGACCCAGCTTGAGCCGGGGCTGATTCTCGACCGGCAGAATGCGAGTTACCTGACGTTTATCGTCGAAGACATCGCCAGCCTGGTGGACGCCCTGAAAAATGCCGGTGCCAGCTTCTACGCAGCCACTGCCCCGGTCCAGCTGCGCCCCGATGTGAAGGCACTGTTCTGCCGCGACCCGGAAGGCAACGTGCTGGAACTGGTGGAGTACGCCGATATCGCCGCCTACCGTCCCGACCTGTTCAGCCAGCGGAGTGCCTGATGGCCAAGCTCTTACATATGCCGGAAGTGTCAGCCAACGCCACCCACGCGGCGATCCAGAACTGGACCCTCAAGGAAGGCGACAGCATCAGCGCCGGTGATTGCATTGCCGAGATCGAGACCGAAAAGGCCCTGGTCGAACTGGCAGCCGAAGAAGACGCGGTGCTCGGCAAGATCCTGGTCGAATCGGGGCGCGAAGTGGAAGTGGGCGCGCCGATCGGTGTGCTGTTTGCCAGAGGCGAAACCGATGTCGACATTGCCGCGCTGTTGGCCCGGACCGGTGCGCTGGTAGCGGCCAACGGGCCGGTGGTGGACGCTGCTCCGCTGCCCCCGCCTCGGGCCGAGGTGACGCCTGCAGGCGACGCGCAGCACAGCGGGCGGACTTTCGCCAGCCCTCTGGCCCGGCGCCTGGCAGCGGCCAAGGGCCTCGACCTGGCCAGCCTCCAGGGCAGCGGGCCGAACGGGCGCATCGTCAAGCGCGACATTGAGCTGGCCCTCGTTGCCGGTGCAGCACCGGCCCCTGCGCCGACGCCGGTGTCGAGCCCCGACTTTGACGACATCCCTCACAGCGGCATGCGCAAGACCATTGCCCGTCGTCTGGTGGAGAGCAAGGCCACGGTCCCGCATTTCTATCTTGAGCTGGAGTGCCGGATGGAGACCCTGCTGGCGCTGCGCGAGCAGGTCAACCAAAGCGCAGCGAGGAAGATCTCGATCAACGACTTCATCGTCAAGGCGGTCGCTGTCGCCCTCCAGCAAGTACCGGCCATGAATGTGAGCTGGACCGACACGGCACTGCGCCGGTACCACCAGGCCGATGTCTGCGTGGCGGTCTCCACTGACAGCGGCCTGATCACACCGGTGGTGCGCAATGCCGAGAGCAAGAGCCTTTCGCTGATCAGCGCGGATGTTGCGGAGTTGGCCGGGCGCGCCCGCGAAGGGCGTCTGCGCCCCGAGGAATACCTGGGTGGCAGCTTTACCATCAGTAACCTGGGGATGTTCGGCGTCGAGCAGTTCAGCGCGATCATCAACCCGCCCCACGCCGCGATTCTGGCGGTGGGTGCAACGCAGCAAAAACCGGTGGTTGAAGACGGTGAGTTGAAGATCGGCTCGGTCCTGCGCTGCACGCTGTCGGTGGATCATCGGGCTGTGGATGGCGCACTGGCGGCGCAATGGCTGGCGGTGTTCAAGGGCCTGATGGAAAACCCGCTGGGCATGCTGATCTGAGGGAGTTGCCATGAGTGAATCGAAGTTCGATGTGATCGTCGTCGGTGGTGGCCCAGGCGGTTACGTGGCGGCCATCCGCGCCAGCCAATTGGGGCTGCGCACGGCGTTGGTGGAAAAGGCGCAACTGGGCGGGGTGTGCCTGAACTGGGGCTGTATTCCGACCAAGGCGCTGCTGCGCAGTGCCGACGTGCTGCGCCTGATCGGCAGCGCAGGCAGTTTTGGTATTGAGGTCGGGCCGGCCAAGCCGGACCTCAAGGCAATCGTCAAGCGCTCCCGCGATGTAGCCGCGCAGCTGCATCGTGGGGTCAGCGGGCTGATGAAGAAACACCGCGTCCAGGTGTTCAACGGACATGCTCGGCTGGCTGGGCCGCAGCGCCTGAACGTGAGCGGCGAACAGGGCGATTTCAGCCTGAGTGCGCCGCACATCATTCTGGCGACCGGCGCGCGCGCTCGTTCGCTGCCGGGCATGGAGCCGGACGGCAAGCATTTCTGGAACTACCGCCAGGCGCTGGTGCCGGACAGCGTGCCCAAGCGCCTGGTGATCATCGGCGCGGGTGCGATTGGTATCGAGTTCGCCAGTTTCTATCACGCGCTGGGTGCCCAGGTCAGCGTGGTGGAAATGGCTGATCGAATCCTCCCGGTGGAGGATGAGGAAATCAGCGCCCATGTGGCGCAGGCCCTGACGCGCGACGGTATCCGCCTGTACACCGGCTGCGCGCTGCAAGGCAGCAAGGTGGAGCAGGGTGCCGTGCAGTTGCGCCTTGAAGGAAACAGCAATGAAACGCTGCAGGCCGACGTGGTGCTGGTGGCAGCGGGGATTGTCGGCAACGTCGAGGACCTGGGGCTGGAGGGCACGGCGGTCAAGGTGCTGCACAGCCACGTGTGGGTGGATGAGTTCTGCCGCACGGGCGAACCGGGTGTCTACGCCATTGGTGATCTGGCCGGGGCGCCGTGGCTGGCGCACAAGGCCAGCCACGAAGCCGTGATCTGTGTCGAGAAGATCGCCGGCCAGAACCCCCATCCACTGGATCCCCGGAGCGTGCCGGCATGTACCTATAGCCATCCGCAGGTCGCCAGTGTCGGCTACACCGAAGCCCAGGCGCGCAGTGCCGGCAAGACGCTGAAGGTCGGCAAGTTCCCCTTCGCGGCCAACGGCAAGGCGATTGCCATGGGCGCCACGCAGGGCTTCGTCAAGGTGGTGTTCGACGCGGACAGCGGCGAGTTGCTGGGCGCGCACATGGTTGGCGAGGAGGTCACCGAAATGATTCAGGGCTATGTCATCGCCCGGGGCCTGGAGACCACCGAGGCCGAACTGATCGAAAGCATCCTGCCGCACCCGACGATGTCCGAAGCCCTGCATGAGGCGGTGCTGGCTGCTTACGAACGTGCCTTGCATTGCTGAGTACTTAGCCGGCCGGGGCCTATTGCAGTCGCCAAAATCCATGCTGGCATCGAGCTAGAGCCGCCTTGTCTGGACGTCGTTGGCAGCCAGCGCTGTGGCGATATCGTCATAGCGCCCGCGCCCCTGGTGCAAGATGTCCATGATCCATAGCGCCGTATGCCAATCATTGCCGCTGAAGCCATGTACTTTCAGTTTTGCCCTGTCCAGCTTCTCTTTGGCAGTTTCGATGAACAGGCCGATCTGCAGTGCTTTGGCTTGCGGATCGGTGCGTAACCAGTTCATGAGCCGAGCGGCTGCAGAGAG
>RCUM01000761.1_pt1 | contig 15946 bp, 11 predicted proteins | sample 2166141 | NCBI WGS metagenome assembly RCUM01 (sample SAMN09932756, study PRJNA488358) | compost metagenome | isolation source: compost soil in crotonic acid-enriched | place: Germany: Experimental Botanical Garden
TGTATCGGCCAAGTGCCAGATTGCGGGAAAATATGCCTGCCAGTCACCTCTCAACTAAACCGCGCATAATGTCCTGTGGTTATGTTTAGCGCTGCCTCCCTGCTAGTCTGCGCAGCAGCAGGGAGCCCCGCAGGGGGCGTTGAATATAACCCGCATTGTGCGCGACCGCAGTGAACCCCCTCGAGTACATCCCGAACTGCACCACGCGCTCACCTGGTTGAGTTCTCATGTGGTGTTCCAGCCTTCCCGAACCCTGACCGCCCCGAGCCTGACGGGGCCCCGCTTGCGGGGTGTCAGCCTCGGGCCGGTCAGGCGGAAGCCACGAACTCTAACTGTGGCTTTGACTCCGAGAGCCGGACGCAGACGCGGGCCATTCTTTGAGTCTTTTCAATGCGTTACGCATAAAAAACCCCGCTCAATGGCGGGGCAAAATACAAGCACCTCAAATGGGGCTCGCTATCTCTTTGCCTTCAAATCTCTTACAGCTTCATTTAGGTACTCGTCGAAAAGGTAGAAGGCTAGCTCTGACCATTTCAATGGCTTTCCCGTTGCGTAGCTGATGTCTATCGCTGCTTTTTGAAGCTTCAATTTTCGCTCTTCTGAAACTCGTAGGCTTGCGTAGGTTTTTTCTTTCATCCCTTTGTCCACTTGGATACAGCTATACATCGGATCATAGTGCCTTTGTGGAAATGTTTTGCAATGTTACTTGTGCACAGGTACATATAGAGCTATGTTTTGCACATTATTCAATGTGTACAAAAACACAAAATAGGCACGGGACGCCAAAACATGTACGACTTCTGGGAAATCCACATCCCCTTCAAAGAACGGTTCTGCACCGTGCAGCGCGTCGGCGCTGGTGCATCTGACATCGTCGGGATGGTTGACCTGGAAGAGTGTGGGCGCCGTGGCTTACAGCTGGGCTCGAGAAGAGTCGAATTCGCGATAGACGGGGAGGGAACACTCCATGACTTGTATCACCCCTGGGAGTCTCTCCCTTCAAGCTTCACAGACGTTGCCTGTAAGCTCCACCAAGCCCACCTCAAACGCAGTTGGCCTTGCATTGCTATCAAGGCATCACCGGCTAAGTTGCTTCAGGGTCACAACGTGTACGGGCCAGATTGTGCTGCTACTGGCATCCTCGAGCTTATCGCGGCTTTCCGTCGAGCCCTGCCAAGAGTCGCCGATATGCTCGACTTTGGCTCTGCTCACCTGCGCCGCGTAGACGTTACTTACTCCATCCAGCTCCCCGACGCTGAGACCATGGCCAACTGTCTGGCCGCCATCGGTCAACTTTCACACCGCCATCTGCGGGCCGCCAAAGAGGCGGATTACGAATCGACCATCTACTTCAACCGCCGCAGTCAGGACCAGCAAGACGCCGGTCGTTGCAAGGTGCTGGTCGTCTACGCCAAGCACAACGAGATGCTGCACCAGCTCGAGCGTCTGCAAGCCCAAGCCCGCAAAGAGAAGACCAGCCGCTATGACTCGGTGATAACGGCGCTGGCCTCGCCAGAACTCCAGCAGTTCGCAACCAACCGGCTCCGCTTTGAAGGCCGTGGCCTGACCCGTTGGTTTGAGCAGAAGCAGGTGCCCCGCAACGTGTGGCAGTTCCTCGCCTGGGTGGCCGACTTCGAGAAGCGGGAAGGGATGACGTTCTGTGAGTGGGCATGGCGTGACATGTTCAGCGACATGATGGCCGCCCTGGGGGAGAGCAAGGTGCACCTGACTCAGGACACCAAGGTTCAACAGTCCCTCCGCTCTACCTATGGCCGCTGCAAGGAAACCGTCAACCCTGACGACACGATCACCACGACCTGGAACTACACCCGTGCCGACCGGTTGATGCAGTTCTATCGCCTGCTGGCTACCGAAGGCTGGGACAAGACCAAGCGCCTCACCGCCCGCTCCAGCTTCTATGACTCCGTCAACGCCCTGTTGGCCATCGGCCTGACCAAGGCCCAGCTTCAGAACCTGCGCAACAAGAAGACCGCCAAGCTCCTGCACCTTATCAAGATGGACTTCGCCGACCAGCGTCCAGCCGGTTACGTCGAGCCCATCGGCACCGTGCTGCACAGCAAGGGTGACCTGAGCAGCCTGGGCGATGTGTGTGGCAAGGACTTCGTGCAGAAGCTCGGAGAGTCCCGTGAACAGCTTATCGCGGCAGAGGTCGCCAAGGTTTCCGGCCAACCGCTTGATGTTGCCCGTTACTGCGTCTCCCACCTCGTCGCCGGTCGTCCTATCCGCCTCAACGGTGAACTGGGCGGGGCAGGGGGTGAGCAGATCCATCTTGCCGTGTTCGACGACGGTACATGGGAGCTGGTGCGCGGCAACGTCAACCAGTACCGGCAGGACAACAACCTTCCCGAACCTGAGCAGCGCCCTGAGTACACCGATGAAGAGCAGGCCGCTGACTTTGCCGACTATCTGGGGGCGCCCCAGTCTACTGAATTCGATGCCCGGTCATACGCCGATGCAGAGCACCGCAAGCTCTCCATCATCCTCGATAGCCTGCGGGCCGAGCTGTACGACGCCGAGCAAGACCCCGACCAAATCGCCAAGGCCGTTGGCCTTCGCGGACGCATCAGCCTTACCAAGCAGCGTTTAGACCGGCTCTGGTATTGGGCACATAAGGCCACCGACTCTCGGGGCCGCAACATCAGCAGAGAGGAAGAGATATGTCAGGAATGAGCAAGGTTTTCCATGTGCTCCAGGTGCGCTTCGGTCGCATGGACGAGCCGGGTAAAGAGGCCTTTGACTGGGCCAACATCCACGTTGTTGAGGATGAATTTCAAATCGACTCCGGCTTTGCCGGCGTAGACATCGGCAAGCTGCCGGTCGATACCGCTGACGGTAACAAGCTGGCCAAGGACATCCATGCAGCCGCTCGTGCCGGTGGCGTTCTGCCAGGGCTCATTGAGCTGACCTTCTCGCCGCAGATCTCCCTCAAGCAAACCAAGTTGCTTGTTACCGGCTGGAAACCGGTGAGCAGTGCCGTGTCTACCTCGGCCAAGGCCTAATTAGTAACTGTTACTTAAAAGGAACTGACTATGCAGTGTGTGCAAACTCTTGCGGATGGAACGCTCCAGGCTATCGCGGTAGCCGAGGGGGAGAGCTGCACCACTGGCCTGTATCTGGTGCAGGCTGCCGACAATGCGTGGGCGGCTTTGCTGCTGGACCCTGCTCCTTGGTCATCCGATATGGCGATGGCCTTCGGGGTGGGGATTACGACTCCTCTACTGTCCTACGTTGTTGCACGGGTATTTGGGGAGCTGATGAATATGTTCAATCACGATGAGAAAGGAAGCTAAGTTATGGAAACTATTCGCAAAGTAGGTAAATACGGCAATGCCGCCGCTGTCGCTGCTGGTCTGGTCATGCTGTCCAGTTCTGCCAACGCTGCCCTGGACTTTTCCGCCGTTACCGGTTCGGTGACTGGTGCTGAGGTTCTGGCGGGCATCTCTGCCGTTGCGGCCATCCTGATCGTGCCCATCGCGGGCAAGTGGGCCTTTCGCAAGGTCATGGCGATGTTCGGTCGTTAATACCGCAATGAACATTGCAGCCTATGCGCTACTTGGCCTTTTGATGCTGTATCCGGGTCAGTCTTTTGCTGCCGTCCCTTTGGACGACATGTTGTCAGAACTTGGTGACATGTTAAGCACAATGCTTGCAGCAATAGCGTCCCTTGCAGCCATCTCAGTCATCCCTATTGCTGGGGCGTGGGCCATTCGCAAAGTCATGTCGATGTTCGGTCGCTAACTCAACCCGGGGGAGGTAACTCCCCCTCTAATTGCGGAGGTCATATGGTCTGGGTGCCGCTCTTCTTCGTGCTTGGAATCGCCACCGCTTCGGCCATCATCAGGGGGCTCGGATAGTGGACATCAAACAGCGGGCTCTCTGGCTCGCAAACAAATTAATAGGGGTTCTCTGGTTCATCGTCAGGAACCCTTTTTTGATCATCAAGCGGTTAATTCGCTGGTCGCTTATTGCCGTGTTCTGGTTATTCCTGCTGGGGTGGGGGATATCGGCGTTTGCTGTGGAGTCCGTTCCAGCTGCATCTGTTTCTAGGATTGACCCCAACTTCACGGCTTCTTGTAATATTCTAGACGGCTCTAATCACCCCTTGTTTACTAATAGGGTAACCGCTTCTGCTTGTATTTCCGCTGCCAAATCATTAACTGGCACTTATGTTTATGGCTATATTTTTGATAGCTTTGAGACAAATGAGGACGTTATTTTTACAAACACCGGAACCATTAATCTTGTTATTTTATATCGAAACCCAACTAACGGAACCAGTCCGAAGCTTCGCTTCACTTTGAAATTTAATACTACTGGTGCGACATGGATTCCCACTTATTCATGCCCCCCATCGTCAAATCCGTTGTTCACCGTTGGCCCTGTCGACCTTAATGGCTCTAAGGTTTGTCAAAAGCCCCCTGTTACTTGCAAGATGGGGGAAATTAAAACTATTGCTCAAACAACTGGTGCTGAAACCTGCAAGGAAAACTGTGCCTCTGTTGCTGGTCAGGGCCTTGCTGACGCGGCTTATAACCAAGCCTTCCTCCCTTCTGCCACCGTCACTTGTTACGGTTCCTGCTCTGTTATCTCTCAAGGTACCACCGTTGAAATGCCGCTTTCAGGCTTCACAATGGTCGGCGATATCCAGTTCACTGGTGACAAGTGCCCCGTCACCTTCCCTGAAACTGGCGACGGCCAACCCGTATATAACGACCAGCCCGAATCCTCCGACGAAACGACCGCCGCGCAAGACCAGCTCCAGAACGCAGCGAGCGGGGCGACCAGTAACACCGTCTCCGGTGCGACCGGGACAGCCGACCTTAACCAGGTGGTCGATAAACTGGCCGAGACCAGCAACGCCCAAATTAAGGCCATGAGTGAACAGAACGCCGCCCTGGGCAAAGTCATTGAGGGGGTTGGCAAGGATATTCAGGGGGCCATCAAGCAATCCGGTGGTGGTGGCGGTTCTGGTGCATCCATGGGCCAGCTCGCGACGGCTAATGCCATCAAAGAGGGGAATGCCACCCTGCAAGAGATCTCCGACAAGCTCGACGAACAGCAGAACCCTGAGCCGCCGGTTAAGCCCGGCACCGACTTGGCCGCTGACGCTGCTGCCATCCATGAGGCGAACGACTGGGGCCAACGCAACTTTGGCACTGTGCTGACGGCCAATGCTGACCGCTTCAAGGCTCTTCCGGTTTTCTCCCTACCTAGCACCTTCTTTAACGCCAATATTGCGGGCGGATCCTGCCCGTCTTACACCGGGTCATTCACCCTGTTTGGGACGTCGTTTGACTTCAGCTTTGATGCGTTTTGCTCCCAAGCCGTCATGAACGTCATGCCCTACATCCGTGCGGTGGTCATGATGCTGTTCGGCTGGCTGGCATGGCGCATCGCCATAGGAAATGGAGGTTGATATGCAAGAGATGATGGACTGGCTCTATTCGATTATCGGTGCCGTGCTCGAGTGGCTGCTCGAGCTGGTCACTACCGTGATGAACTGGATAAAGGACTTGGCCCTTGACCTCTTCTCGCTGCTCCTGGACGGCCTCTATGCGCTGTTCTCGCTGCTTGAGGTGCCTGACTTCTTGAGTGGGTCGATAGGCACGGCTTTTGAGGGGCTGCCAGCGTTGACACTCTACTACCTCGCTCAGGTGGGCCTTGCCCAAGGGTTGCTGATGGTGGGGGCAGCCTATGCGTTCATGCTGCTGCGCAAGCTGTTCACCCTGGGGCAGTGGTAAATGATCTTCTTCCATGAAGGTATGCCGCGCTCTGGCAAGTCCTATGAGAGCATGGAGAAGCACATCATCCCCGCCCTGGCTAAGGGCCGGTCTGTTGATGCGTACCTGTACGGTCTTGACCATGAGAAGATTGCACCGCTCGCCGGTATCGACGTCGAACGCTGCAGGGAGCTGCTGGTTGAACTCACGACCGAGCAGGCTAGCGAGTGCTGGAAGTTCGCCCGCGATAACGCCCTGGTCATCCTGGACGAGGCCCACAAGTTCTGGCCCTCTGGCCGCAAGCGCCCCCCTGAGGAGATGTGCAACCTAGTCGCAGAACACGGCCACCGCGGCATGGACATGCTGTTCATGTCGCAGACCTTCAACTCCGTGCACAAGGTCATCCAGGACAGGACCAATAAAAAAGTAACGTTTACCAAACTCGACGCCGTGGGCATGGAGAAGAAATACAACTGGACGGCGTACCAGGGCACCTTGGGAACTCGGGGCGGTACCAGCTTCGTTACGTTCTCCAAGATGGGGGATGGGGTAGGGAAGTATGACCCTAAATTCTTCGGCACATATAAGAGTCACATCAATGAAGATATTCAGACCGAGAATTACAAGGACCAACGCTTTAGCTTATTTAATCAGAAAAGTATTAAATACGGCTTACCGCTTCTTGCCGCTGCCTGTATCTATGGCATTTATTACCTTACGCGCTTTTTTAGCGGGGAAGTATTCCTTGAAAGGCAGGCAGAGCAAAAGGCACCACAAGCAGGGCAGGTTCAAACCGTACAGACCGGACAGACCACGCCAGTGACTCCTAAGGTTCCCGAACCGGACGATTTCATTTACCAGTCTTTGAAGGGGAGGGATTACTCGTTAACTTACCTATCAAAATTCGGTGATGTGGTTATGGATTTCTGGGTCGAGATACGTGACGAGAAAGGGGAGACGTTGGAAACTTGGCAAAAGGCCGACTTCGATACGTTCGGCTACAAATATAAGGTAACTTCAACGGGGATGATAATTGCCAGCATCAAGAAAACTGAGTTGCTATTTCGCGAGAAGCGTTTGCCGAATTATGCTCCCATCAAGAAGGACAATATCGACATGTCCGTCACCGACCCCCTCAACTGATACCCTGATGCCGATAACCCCATTTATCGGCATAAAGTAACTGTTACTTTACCTTGCGCATTTCTTGTTCTGCGCTATAGTTAAGTAACAGTTACTTAATGGAGTGATGAACATGGCCAAGCAAAAGGAAGTGCAACTCGAACTCGGTGTGACTCGTGCTCCTGGCCGTCCATGCCTGGGGGATGCACCGTTGACCCCAGCAGAGAAACAGCGCCGCTATCGTGAGCGCCAGCACCATAAGAACATCACCTTTACGTTAAGTCGGGATGACGTAACCACGCTCAGCTCGCTGCTGACGGCAGCCAAGTTCTACGGCCCCCGTATTGGGGTAGACCTGGACGCTAAGTCGGTGCATCGTCTCATTGCTGCGCTCGACCATGCTTGTGGTGGCGATGTTCTCCAGGGAGGAAAGTAACATGGTGTTGCACATGATCTTCGCGTTTTGTCCTGTCGTTTTCCTGCTTATCCTGGCCGTTTGTTACCAGCTTGGGGTCGACATCAGTCCGCTATTTACCCTCGGCGCCCTGGTAGTTTCGCCATTCCTGTCTGGTGCGGTTGTACTGGGCATTGCGTACCTTGCTGGCTTTGCGGACCAGCGTTCGAGAGCCAGGCGCATAGCCAAGGCCAAGGCCCGTAAATCATCGGTCTCGACGACGAACTGAGGATGACTGCTCTACTGCAGGAAGGCATAGCAGTATGGTCATCCCGATAATCGGGGTGAGGAAAAGGGACACATAGACCCAGCCAAACACATTTCGATTCAGCGAATGGGCCATCATGCAGACGACGGCAAGGTTAAGCAGATAGAAACAGATCCATATAGTGATGGTGTTGGCGAAGAAGTTGAGCATCAGATTCTCCATGTGTGTCCCTACTGTTGGAGTGATTTGTATACCAGAGAACAGGGGCGAACGCCCCTATAAGGCGGCTCACTGTGGCCAAGTGTCGTGACGTAGGTGGGCCCGCCGAAACTTCTTTTGAGTGCTGCTGTGAGGCAAGCACAACTCCTTTCCCTGCAAAACCGGCTTTTGAGGCTTTCCGGCCCTGAGGTAGGCAAATGCCTTAGCACACCCGGGAACGTCCAGCACGGCCCGATTCAGCGGCCTATGCGACCGCGCATAATGTCCTGTGGTTATGTTTAGCGCTGCCTCCCTGCTAGTCTGCGCAGCAGCAGGGAGCCCCGCAGGGGGCGTTGAATATAACCCGCATTGTGCGCGACCGCAGTGAACCCCCTCGAGTACATCCCGAACTGCACCACGCGCTCACCTGGTTGAGTTCTCATGTGGTGTTCCAGCCTTCCCGAACCCTGACCGCCCCGAGCCTGACGGGGCCCCGCTTGCGGGGTGTCAGCCTCGGGCCGGTCAGGCGGAAGCCACGAACTCTAACTGTGGCTTTGACTCCGAGAGCCGGACGCAGACGCGGGCCATTCTTTGAGTCTTTTCAATGCGTTACGCATAAAAAACCCCGCTCAATGGCGGGGCAAAATACAAGCACCTCAAATGGGGCTCGCTATCTCTTTGCCTTCAAATCTCTTACAGCTTCATTTAGGTACTCGTCGAAAAGGTAGAAGGCTAGCTCTGACCATTTCAATGGCTTTCCCGTTGCGTAGCTGATGTCTATCGCTGCTTTTTGAAGCTTCAATTTTCGCTCTTCTGAAACTCGTAGGCTTGCGTAGGTTTTTTCTTTCATCCCTTTGTCCACTTGGATACAGCTATACATCGGATCATAGTGCCTTTGTGGAAATGTTTTGCAATGTTACTTGTGCACAGGTACATATAGAGCTATGTTTTGCACATTATTCAATGTGTACAAAAACACAAAATAGGCACGGGACGCCAAAACATGTACGACTTCTGGGAAATCCACATCCCCTTCAAAGAACGGTTCTGCACCGTGCAGCGCGTCGGCGCTGGTGCATCTGACATCGTCGGGATGGTTGACCTGGAAGAGTGTGGGCGCCGTGGCTTACAGCTGGGCTCGAGAAGAGTCGAATTCGCGATAGACGGGGAGGGAACACTCCATGACTTGTATCACCCCTGGGAGTCTCTCCCTTCAAGCTTCACAGACGTTGCCTGTAAGCTCCACCAAGCCCACCTCAAACGCAGTTGGCCTTGCATTGCTATCAAGGCATCACCGGCTAAGTTGCTTCAGGGTCACAACGTGTACGGGCCAGATTGTGCTGCTACTGGCATCCTCGAGCTTATCGCGGCTTTCCGTCGAGCCCTGCCAAGAGTCGCCGATATGCTCGACTTTGGCTCTGCTCACCTGCGCCGCGTAGACGTTACTTACTCCATCCAGCTCCCCGACGCTGAGACCATGGCCAACTGTCTGGCCGCCATCGGTCAACTTTCACACCGCCATCTGCGGGCCGCCAAAGAGGCGGATTACGAATCGACCATCTACTTCAACCGCCGCAGTCAGGACCAGCAAGACGCCGGTCGTTGCAAGGTGCTGGTCGTCTACGCCAAGCACAACGAGATGCTGCACCAGCTCGAGCGTCTGCAAGCCCAAGCCCGCAAAGAGAAGACCAGCCGCTATGACTCGGTGATAACGGCGCTGGCCTCGCCAGAACTCCAGCAGTTCGCAACCAACCGGCTCCGCTTTGAAGGCCGTGGCCTGACCCGTTGGTTTGAGCAGAAGCAGGTGCCCCGCAACGTGTGGCAGTTCCTCGCCTGGGTGGCCGACTTCGAGAAGCGGGAAGGGATGACGTTCTGTGAGTGGGCATGGCGTGACATGTTCAGCGACATGATGGCCGCCCTGGGGGAGAGCAAGGTGCACCTGACTCAGGACACCAAGGTTCAACAGTCCCTCCGCTCTACCTATGGCCGCTGCAAGGAAACCGTCAACCCTGACGACACGATCACCACGACCTGGAACTACACCCGTGCCGACCGGTTGATGCAGTTCTATCGCCTGCTGGCTACCGAAGGCTGGGACAAGACCAAGCGCCTCACCGCCCGCTCCAGCTTCTATGACTCCGTCAACGCCCTGTTGGCCATCGGCCTGACCAAGGCCCAGCTTCAGAACCTGCGCAACAAGAAGACCGCCAAGCTCCTGCACCTTATCAAGATGGACTTCGCCGACCAGCGTCCAGCCGGTTACGTCGAGCCCATCGGCACCGTGCTGCACAGCAAGGGTGACCTGAGCAGCCTGGGCGATGTGTGTGGCAAGGACTTCGTGCAGAAGCTCGGAGAGTCCCGTGAACAGCTTATCGCGGCAGAGGTCGCCAAGGTTTCCGGCCAACCGCTTGATGTTGCCCGTTACTGCGTCTCCCACCTCGTCGCCGGTCGTCCTATCCGCCTCAACGGTGAACTGGGCGGGGCAGGGGGTGAGCAGATCCATCTTGCCGTGTTCGACGACGGTACATGGGAGCTGGTGCGCGGCAACGTCAACCAGTACCGGCAGGACAACAACCTTCCCGAACCTGAGCAGCGCCCTGAGTACACCGATGAAGAGCAGGCCGCTGACTTTGCCGACTATCTGGGGGCGCCCCAGTCTACTGAATTCGATGCCCGGTCATACGCCGATGCAGAGCACCGCAAGCTCTCCATCATCCTCGATAGCCTGCGGGCCGAGCTGTACGACGCCGAGCAAGACCCCGACCAAATCGCCAAGGCCGTTGGCCTTCGCGGACGCATCAGCCTTACCAAGCAGCGTTTAGACCGGCTCTGGTATTGGGCACATAAGGCCACCGACTCTCGGGGCCGCAACATCAGCAGAGAGGAAGAGATATGTCAGGAATGAGCAAGGTTTTCCATGTGCTCCAGGTGCGCTTCGGTCGCATGGACGAGCCGGGTAAAGAGGCCTTTGACTGGGCCAACATCCACGTTGTTGAGGATGAATTTCAAATCGACTCCGGCTTTGCCGGCGTAGACATCGGCAAGCTGCCGGTCGATACCGCTGACGGTAACAAGCTGGCCAAGGACATCCATGCAGCCGCTCGTGCCGGTGGCGTTCTGCCAGGGCTCATTGAGCTGACCTTCTCGCCGCAGATCTCCCTCAAGCAAACCAAGTTGCTTGTTACCGGCTGGAAACCGGTGAGCAGTGCCGTGTCTACCTCGGCCAAGGCCTAATTAGTAACTGTTACTTAAAAGGAACTGACTATGCAGTGTGTGCAAACTCTTGCGGATGGAACGCTCCAGGCTATCGCGGTAGCCGAGGGGGAGAGCTGCACCACTGGCCTGTATCTGGTGCAGGCTGCCGACAATGCGTGGGCGGCTTTGCTGCTGGACCCTGCTCCTTGGTCATCCGATATGGCGATGGCCTTCGGGGTGGGGATTACGACTCCTCTACTGTCCTACGTTGTTGCACGGGTATTTGGGGAGCTGATGAATATGTTCAATCACGATGAGAAAGGAAGCTAAGTTATGGAAACTATTCGCAAAGTAGGTAAATACGGCAATGCCGCCGCTGTCGCTGCTGGTCTGGTCATGCTGTCCAGTTCTGCCAACGCTGCCCTGGACTTTTCCGCCGTTACCGGTTCGGTGACTGGTGCTGAGGTTCTGGCGGGCATCTCTGCCGTTGCGGCCATCCTGATCGTGCCCATCGCGGGCAAGTGGGCCTTTCGCAAGGTCATGGCGATGTTCGGTCGTTAATACCGCAATGAACATTGCAGCCTATGCGCTACTTGGCCTTTTGATGCTGTATCCGGGTCAGTCTTTTGCTGCCGTCCCTTTGGACGACATGTTGTCAGAACTTGGTGACATGTTAAGCACAATGCTTGCAGCAATAGCGTCCCTTGCAGCCATCTCAGTCATCCCTATTGCTGGGGCGTGGGCCATTCGCAAAGTCATGTCGATGTTCGGTCGCTAACTCAACCCGGGGGAGGTAACTCCCCCTCTAATTGCGGAGGTCATATGGTCTGGGTGCCGCTCTTCTTCGTGCTTGGAATCGCCACCGCTTCGGCCATCATCAGGGGGCTCGGATAGTGGACATCAAACAGCGGGCTCTCTGGCTCGCAAACAAATTAATAGGGGTTCTCTGGTTCATCGTCAGGAACCCTTTTTTGATCATCAAGCGGTTAATTCGCTGGTCGCTTATTGCCGTGTTCTGGTTATTCCTGCTGGGGTGGGGGATATCGGCGTTTGCTGTGGAGTCCGTTCCAGCTGCATCTGTTTCTAGGATTGACCCCAACTTCACGGCTTCTTGTAATATTCTAGACGGCTCTAATCACCCCTTGTTTACTAATAGGGTAACCGCTTCTGCTTGTATTTCCGCTGCCAAATCATTAACTGGCACTTATGTTTATGGCTATATTTTTGATAGCTTTGAGACAAATGAGGACGTTATTTTTACAAACACCGGAACCATTAATCTTGTTATTTTATATCGAAACCCAACTAACGGAACCAGTCCGAAGCTTCGCTTCACTTTGAAATTTAATACTACTGGTGCGACATGGATTCCCACTTATTCATGCCCCCCATCGTCAAATCCGTTGTTCACCGTTGGCCCTGTCGACCTTAATGGCTCTAAGGTTTGTCAAAAGCCCCCTGTTACTTGCAAGATGGGGGAAATTAAAACTATTGCTCAAACAACTGGTGCTGAAACCTGCAAGGAAAACTGTGCCTCTGTTGCTGGTCAGGGCCTTGCTGACGCGGCTTATAACCAAGCCTTCCTCCCTTCTGCCACCGTCACTTGTTACGGTTCCTGCTCTGTTATCTCTCAAGGTACCACCGTTGAAATGCCGCTTTCAGGCTTCACAATGGTCGGCGATATCCAGTTCACTGGTGACAAGTGCCCCGTCACCTTCCCTGAAACTGGCGACGGCCAACCCGTATATAACGACCAGCCCGAATCCTCCGACGAAACGACCGCCGCGCAAGACCAGCTCCAGAACGCAGCGAGCGGGGCGACCAGTAACACCGTCTCCGGTGCGACCGGGACAGCCGACCTTAACCAGGTGGTCGATAAACTGGCCGAGACCAGCAACGCCCAAATTAAGGCCATGAGTGAACAGAACGCCGCCCTGGGCAAAGTCATTGAGGGGGTTGGCAAGGATATTCAGGGGGCCATCAAGCAATCCGGTGGTGGTGGCGGTTCTGGTGCATCCATGGGCCAGCTCGCGACGGCTAATGCCATCAAAGAGGGGAATGCCACCCTGCAAGAGATCTCCGACAAGCTCGACGAACAGCAGAACCCTGAGCCGCCGGTTAAGCCCGGCACCGACTTGGCCGCTGACGCTGCTGCCATCCATGAGGCGAACGACTGGGGCCAACGCAACTTTGGCACTGTGCTGACGGCCAATGCTGACCGCTTCAAGGCTCTTCCGGTTTTCTCCCTACCTAGCACCTTCTTTAACGCCAATATTGCGGGCGGATCCTGCCCGTCTTACACCGGGTCATTCACCCTGTTTGGGACGTCGTTTGACTTCAGCTTTGATGCGTTTTGCTCCCAAGCCGTCATGAACGTCATGCCCTACATCCGTGCGGTGGTCATGATGCTGTTCGGCTGGCTGGCATGGCGCATCGCCATAGGAAATGGAGGTTGATATGCAAGAGATGATGGACTGGCTCTATTCGATTATCGGTGCCGTGCTCGAGTGGCTGCTCGAGCTGGTCACTACCGTGATGAACTGGATAAAGGACTTGGCCCTTGACCTCTTCTCGCTGCTCCTGGACGGCCTCTATGCGCTGTTCTCGCTGCTTGAGGTGCCTGACTTCTTGAGTGGGTCGATAGGCACGGCTTTTGAGGGGCTGCCAGCGTTGACACTCTACTACCTCGCTCAGGTGGGCCTTGCCCAAGGGTTGCTGATGGTGGGGGCAGCCTATGCGTTCATGCTGCTGCGCAAGCTGTTCACCCTGGGGCAGTGGTAAATGATCTTCTTCCATGAAGGTATGCCGCGCTCTGGCAAGTCCTATGAGAGCATGGAGAAGCACATCATCCCCGCCCTGGCTAAGGGCCGGTCTGTTGATGCGTACCTGTACGGTCTTGACCATGAGAAGATTGCACCGCTCGCCGGTATCGACGTCGAACGCTGCAGGGAGCTGCTGGTTGAACTCACGACCGAGCAGGCTAGCGAGTGCTGGAAGTTCGCCCGCGATAACGCCCTGGTCATCCTGGACGAGGCCCACAAGTTCTGGCCCTCTGGCCGCAAGCGCCCCCCTGAGGAGATGTGCAACCTAGTCGCAGAACACGGCCACCGCGGCATGGACATGCTGTTCATGTCGCAGACCTTCAACTCCGTGCACAAGGTCATCCAGGACAGGACCAATAAAAAAGTAACGTTTACCAAACTCGACGCCGTGGGCATGGAGAAGAAATACAACTGGACGGCGTACCAGGGCACCTTGGGAACTCGGGGCGGTACCAGCTTCGTTACGTTCTCCAAGATGGGGGATGGGGTAGGGAAGTATGACCCTAAATTCTTCGGCACATATAAGAGTCACATCAATGAAGATATTCAGACCGAGAATTACAAGGACCAACGCTTTAGCTTATTTAATCAGAAAAGTATTAAATACGGCTTACCGCTTCTTGCCGCTGCCTGTATCTATGGCATTTATTACCTTACGCGCTTTTTTAGCGGGGAAGTATTCCTTGAAAGGCAGGCAGAGCAAAAGGCACCACAAGCAGGGCAGGTTCAAACCGTACAGACCGGACAGACCACGCCAGTGACTCCTAAGGTTCCCGAACCGGACGATTTCATTTACCAGTCTTTGAAGGGGAGGGATTACTCGTTAACTTACCTATCAAAATTCGGTGATGTGGTTATGGATTTCTGGGTCGAGATACGTGACGAGAAAGGGGAGACGTTGGAAACTTGGCAAAAGGCCGACTTCGATACGTTCGGCTACAAATATAAGGTAACTTCAACGGGGATGATAATTGCCAGCATCAAGAAAACTGAGTTGCTATTTCGCGAGAAGCGTTTGCCGAATTATGCTCCCATCAAGAAGGACAATATCGACATGTCCGTCACCGACCCCCTCAACTGATACCCTGATGCCGATAACCCCATTTATCGGCATAAAGTAACTGTTACTTTACCTTGCGCATTTCTTGTTCTGCGCTATAGTTAAGTAACAGTTACTTAATGGAGTGATGAACATGGCCAAGCAAAAGGAAGTGCAACTCGAACTCGGTGTGACTCGTGCTCCTGGCCGTCCATGCCTGGGGGATGCACCGTTGACCCCAGCAGAGAAACAGCGCCGCTATCGTGAGCGCCAGCACCATAAGAACATCACCTTTACGTTAAGTCGGGATGACGTAACCACGCTCAGCTCGCTGCTGACGGCAGCCAAGTTCTACGGCCCCCGTATTGGGGTAGACCTGGACGCTAAGTCGGTGCATCGTCTCATTGCTGCGCTCGACCATGCTTGTGGTGGCGATGTTCTCCAGGGAGGAAAGTAACATGGTGTTGCACATGATCTTCGCGTTTTGTCCTGTCGTTTTCCTGCTTATCCTGGCCGTTTGTTACCAGCTTGGGGTCGACATCAGTCCGCTATTTACCCTCGGCGCCCTGGTAGTTTCGCCATTCCTGTCTGGTGCGGTTGTACTGGGCATTGCGTACCTTGCTGGCTTTGCGGACCAGCGTTCGAGAGCCAGGCGCATAGCCAAGGCCAAGGCCCGTAAATCATCGGTCTCGACGACGAACTGAGGATGACTGCTCTACTGCAGGAAGGCATAGCAGTATGGTCATCCCGATAATCGGGGTGAGGAAAAGGGACACATAGACCCAGCCAAACACATTTCGATTCAGCGAATGGGCCATCATGCAGACGACGGCAAGGTTAAGCAGATAGAAACAGATCCATATAGTGATGGTGTTGGCGAAGAAGTTGAGCATCAGATTCTCCATGTGTGTCCCTACTGTTGGAGTGATTTGTATACCAGAGAACAGGGGCGAACGCCCCTATAAGGCGGCTCACTGTGGCCAAGTGTCGTGACGTAGGTGGGCCCGCCGAAACTTCTTTTGAGTGCTGCTGTGAGGCAAGCACAACTCCTTTCCCTGCAAAACCGGCTTTTGAGGCTTTCCGGCCCTGAGGTAGGCAAATGCCTTAGCACACCCGGGAACGTCCAGCACGGCCCGATTCAGCGGCCTATGCGACCGCGCATAATGT
>RCUM01000763.1_pt1 | contig 15910 bp, 14 predicted proteins | sample 2166141 | NCBI WGS metagenome assembly RCUM01 (sample SAMN09932756, study PRJNA488358) | compost metagenome | isolation source: compost soil in crotonic acid-enriched | place: Germany: Experimental Botanical Garden
TATATTTTCAATTTTCAAACATTTTAATAAAATGTTTGAAAATTGAAAATATATAAAATGAATACTGTTATTTAGCAATCTCAGCAAGCAAGTTGATATTCAATGCATATACCAACCAGCATATTCCTGCTACAGGTTAAATTTAACATTTCGCAGGTAGTTTTAGGTTCGCTATTTCAAAAAACGTAATTTTTAATTACACGCTGCTCAAGATGTTATTTTCTTGCCTTATGAAAAGAATAAAAAAACAAAAATGCATTATAATTGTAATGAGAAAGTGACATTTAACAATTAAAAAAAATAAATATGAACCAGATTATGAACATGATAGCGATTGCGGGCCTCAGCGCAGTACTCCTTTCGTCAACCCCAGTACCTCAGCAAAGTGTAGGTCATAACAACTTCACCGAAGTAATCGAGCAAGCCTCACTTACAAAAGGAGTAGAAGGTACAGATTCCCTATTGCAATACTTCGATCAGACAACCAAAGAACTCGAAAAACAAGTCTCAGGTCTTAGTGAAGCTCAGCTGCAATTTAAGGCAGCTCCAGACAAATGGTCAATCAGCCAATGCCTGGAACATATTATACTCTCTGAACGCATGATATTTGACATGGCAAAAGCATCTTTGACAAAAGCTCCCCAGCCAGAAAGAAAAAGTGAGGTTCAAATGACTGACGACAATCTAAAAACGACGATTACTGATCGAAGTCATAAGTTTCAGGCCCCCAAAGAACTTCAACCGACCGGTATATACAAAGACTCAAAAACAGCTTTAGCTGATTTTCGGGCCGCAAGACAACCTGTCATTGATTACATAAAAAAGGCAGATGCAAAGGATCTCCGCAACCATATCAACGATTATCCGACAGGCGTCGTTGATGGCTACCAAGGCCTGATGTTTATTGCGGCACATTGTGCACGACATACCAAACAGATTGAAGAAGTAAAAGCAGACCCTAACTTTCCAAAACAATAAGAACATGAAAAAAATGAATTATCAGATCACGATCGACTCCCCTGTCGATCATGTGTTTAAGACAATGCTTGATAAGGAAACGTATAAAAAGTGGACAGCTGCCTTTAACCCAACTTCTGACTTTGAAGGTAGCTGGGAAAAGGGTGCCAAGATTTATTTTACAGGCATTAATAAAGATGGTGAAAAAGAAGGTATGGTTGCAGAGATAGCCGAAAATATTCCAAATAAATACATATCCATTCGTCATTACGGTATATTGGACAAAGGCAAAGAGATTACCGAAGGACCAGCTGTCGAAGGCTGGGCCGGCTCATTGGAGAATTATACTTTTACGGATCTTGATGGCAAAACATTATTGAAGGTCGACGTGGACACCAATGAAGAATATATTGAATATTTTGATGAATCGTGGCCAAAAGCTTTACAGATTCTCAAAGAAATCAGTGAAGAATAAGATTTTAAGAGTTTATTTATTCATACACAAAGAGCATATAGCCAAAAAAGCCAAATCTTAAAATTAAGATTTGGCTTTTTTAAAGTGCCCAGGAGCAGATTCGAACTGCCACGCCCATACAAGCGCCACCCCCTCAAGATGGTGCGTCTACCAATTTCGCCACCTGGGCTCATATTCGCCTTTGGTATCACAAAAATAAAGATTTTTCCTTCTTTTGCAAGTCGAAAAATGCTTTTTAATGCTTTATTTCACTAAATTCCTATTGATCAAGGTTCTAATTACACCATCGACCAATCCTACACGAGGAACAATGATTTGTTTTAGACGACCGTACTTCATAATCGTCAGAAAAATCTCACTTGCAGGGATAATTACATCTGCTCTATCTTCATTGAGACCCAGTAAAATAATACGTTCCTTTAGAGAAAAAGACGATAAATGTTCATACACAGCTTTCAATTTTGCGTAAGACAGGGGCTTATCTAATTTCTCATTGGACAACCGGGCCAATTTATTGATGTTACCACCAGTTCCTATCCCAATGACCTGTTTATACATATGTGTGTTGCTTCGGACCCATTCTTTGAGCTCATCCCAGGTCTCTGCTTTGTCCTGATTATCCAAAATACGTATCGTGCCCAAGTTAAAGGATCTCGAATTCACCAGAATACCATTCGCAAATAAAGACAATTCGGTACTACCGCCACCTACATCGATATAAAGATAGACCTTGTCTTTTTCCATCTTATTATCCCAATGGCTGTTGTAGATAATTTCAGCTTCCTTCGCCCCTTCTATAATATCTATATTGATCCCGTTTTTCTTAACTTCCGCAACAATATCAGCACCATTTTTTGCATCACGCATCGCAGACGTCGCACAAGCCATATAGTCTTCCACATGATAAACATCCATCAATTCGCGAAATGCCTTCATCGTTTTTATCAAGCTCTCCGCCTTTCTGGGAGAAATTTCCTGTTGAATAAATGCATCATCGCCCAGGCGCAAAGGAACCCGTAAAAGCGTATTTTTTTTAAAATTGTATTGATCCTTTTGGCCAATGATATCAGCGATCAAAAGACGGACCGCATTGGAGCCTATGTCTATAGCAGCGTATCTCACGTTATATTGTTTCTTATCTATTATTTGATTAAATCATGCTAAAATAACCACAGTTATTAATAACTGTATTATAGTAATGTTAAGTTATTATTAATTTAACAACTCAACAAATTATTTCTCTTTTTGACTCCCCTATTTTTATGAAAAACCGCATCTATTTCATCCCAAAAATAAAACCTATTTCGAATTACAGCGCTTAAAATGACATTCAGAAATACTTTTAAAATGCTAAAAACCTAGCTGTATGATTTTATCCCCTCCTCATCTGTCTTATTTACTAGTGTTACAGACCATTCAATTACCTATAAAGAATGACAAGGAAACAACAGTATAAATCATTCATGCTTTCACAGGCTCCGACAGCTATGAAAATAGACTGAAGGTGCTTTCTGGTCTATAAACGGAGTGTGGCAAGCGCATTGATAGTTCAAAGAAAAGAATACGAATCAATAAAAACAGCCATTTTCAGAAAAAAAAAGGAATATTCAGCTAACCGAATATTCCCTTTCTTCCTATATAAGTTGTTATTTAGTGATGAGCGTGGCCTTCCACTTTTCCACCAGCCAATTTATAGATTTCTTCAACTTTTTTCAAAGATTCCTCAGAAACATGAATAACACTATGATTGGTATTCAATTCTTCACGAGTCAACCTGCTATTGATCTCACCTTGTTTTTCAAGAACCAATGCTAAAAACGCTTTATCATTGAAAGCAGCAGTGCTATCCGATCCAACTGAAGCTGGAGTTTGAAACGCAGGTACACCGCGTTGTGCATCGCCGACATGTAACTCTTTTGCCAAACCATCCAACTCAGGCAATACAGTCGCATAAGCTTCTTTAATTTTAGCCGCCACATTCTTAACTTCTGTTGAAGTTGATTGTTTTGCCGCTACATCAGCAAGGTTTACTAAATAGTTACCTTCCTCACCAACGAATTTAATCATTGTAAAAGCATCACCATCTGCTAAAGATGCATTTGCATATTGACGCTGTCTATTTGCAGCTGTTTCACCACAAGACGCAAATACAGTACTCGCACAAGCAGCTACAATAAATAACTTATTAATCTTCATATCAATTTTGTTAACTATACAAAAGTAGATAAAATATACTTTCTGCGAAACCTAATCCGCGAAAAGAAACAAAAATTAAGCAACATTCCTTCCTGCATTGATGACACCGAATATTGTCCGTGCGATCAACTTTGAATAATCCTCCCGTTGTGCCTCATCCAGTTTATCGGAATTGAGGGCACGAATTGCATAATGTTGGATCACCAACAAAGGCAATACGATGCCTTCTCGCGCCAAAATTGACTCACGGTCTACCGGGTAGTTCTCCATCAATTTAGATGTCCCACTGAGTTTTAACAAATACTCTTTGGTAATCTGGTATTCCGCATGAAGATTTTTCCAGAATTCACCATACACCTTATCGTCCTTCATGTAAGCTGTGATATCAAAATTAGATTTGGTCATGGACATCATACAATTGTCGATCAGGGTCTGGAAGAATCCCGAAGAAACATACAATTGTTGTACATCTTTCCATAGATTATTCTTCTCGGCCCACTGTAATGCTGTCCCAACCCCGTAAAACCCAGGGATATTTTGCTTTAATTGACTCCAGGAAGTAACGAAACTGATCGCACGTAGATCTTCGAGGCGTAATTCCCGTCCTGAATTCCTTTTTACAGGTCGGCTTGATATATTGATGGATGAAAGTGCTTTCAACGGAGACATCGTTTCCAGATAAGGCAGGAATAACTTATTGGTACGAAGATCCATAAATTTATGATGGCTCAGTTCAGCCAATTTATCAATAATTTCCTGCTGATGTTTGGTCAGCGTGTCCCCTACCCGTTGTTTTAAATCAGAGATTATACCCGCATGTAGGAGCTGCTCTATATTAAATCGAGCCGTATCCAACGAGCCGTATTGGCTACTGATAGTCTGTCCCTGTATCGTTAATTGAATATGATCATTGGCAATTTCTTTACCCATGGAAGCATAAAAACGTTGTGTTTTACCTCCTCCACGCGCTGGGGGGCCACCACGGCCGTCAAAAAAGACAAGATCAACATCGTATTCGCGCGAGATGGCCGTCAACTCTATTTTAGCTCTGTAGATTGACCAGTTTGCCATCAGATAACCTCCATCTTTTGTACTATCCGAATAGCCCAGCATAATGGTCTGCTTGTTTCCTCTGCGTTTCAGATGCGCCTTATATTCTTTATTGCTATATAGCGTTTTCATGACATCAGCAGCTCTGGTCAGATCATCCACTGTTTCAAATAGAGGTACGAAATCTATTGTTAATGCATCTTTCTTCCAGCCAGACCACAAAAACAACTGACGCAATCCAAGGATATCACTTGCTTGCTGACAATTACTAATGATAAAACGCTGTGCAGCACGCTCAGAACCCGACCGTTGGATTTCCTTGAGCAATTTAATCACACCTGAAGTATCTTTTGTCAATGGATCCGCATCATCACCGACACTTAAATCCAGTTCCTTAAACTTCAACGCTTTTTGTTTATCCACTTCATTCAGTTCCAAATAATTTAATGGAACGCCAGTGGCCTCCTGATTTTGTTGAATCAAATAATTTGTTGCTTCACGTAGAATACGGCTATCCTGTCTAATATCTAAAGTCGTGAAAAAACAACCGAATGTCATTACCTTACGAAGCAAATCATCGACAATCTCAACAAAGAGACCATTGTGATATTCTTCCAGTACGTTTTTGATCGCTTTTAAATTCGTAATGATATTGTCCGTTTCATCTTCCGGATGTTCGACAGGGTTAAAGCTATTTTCGTAAAACAGGGTCTGCAAGTTCTCCATGTATTCCTCGACTCCCCTGAATGTGATACGACGTCTTACAATACGGAAATCGCGGTAATAACATCTAAACAAAATCGTACGCAATAAAGCGGCTACTTTTTTGGTACTTTCAACGCTTACATTCGGATTTCCATCACGATCTCCTCCTGGCCAAAACCCCAATTCGATAAGCTGTTTTACCTCTTCAGTATCAACATCCAATTCATCATCAATAAAAGACTGGATCTCCGAAGCTACCTTATAAAATACATTCTCCAAAAACCAAGCTAAACTCGCAGCCTCATCTACGGGTGTAGGCTTATTTTTATTGATGAATGGTGTTTTACCCAATTGCTGTAACAATAAATGTATACTATGGATATCATTGGTCTTTATCGCATCGATCAGATCATTGATTATCCCCAATACCGGTCCTGGATAAAATTGAGTGGGGTGAGCAGTAAGTACTAGACGAACGGAGAAATCTTTTAATTTGGAAACGATTTTTCGTCGCATGTCACCATTCCCCTCAGCATTCTTGATCAACGCTCCCAAGACATTTTCATCATCACCACGGCCGACCATTTGAAATGACGAATCCTCTATCGCATCAAATAATACGACCTGACGTTCTATATATTGGACAAAACGAAAAAGTAAGTCAATACGTTGTTCTTCCGAAGAAAATTCTTCATGCTGATCAAAAAAACTCTTTATAATCTCATCTGGAGTCAAATGTTGGTCAACACCCTTCTCGCACTGCTTTGCAAAAAATGGCAATAAAGTACCTGTATCTTTAACACGTTGAAATGGTAATGTTAAAAACAAACTTTTGAAAAGTTCAAAGCGTGTCAATACCTCGTCCTGAAAGACGGCCTCATTTTTACTTTGCTTCATATTTAAATCTTTGAAAAATGGTCAAGAGAGTTTAGGTGACTCTTGAGTTTTTGTAATATATCTGAAATTACCCTATGTGCCAAATATAGCAATATTATATTTAAACAAATAAAAAAATATAAATTAATCAAAAAAAACATCAAAATATTATAAAGATATTAATGAAATTTAGTAATTTTTCGTTTTTAGTATATTATTACAGCAAACAGAGAAACCACAGGCTAATATAGCCTTATCTCGTATATTTGTGCTATACATTATGAAACAGACACAAGAAATAAAAAGTTTTTTCTACAGTCAATATTTTGCGGATGGACTCCGGATCACCATCGGGTGCATTGTGCCTGTCCTCATCTTTGCTACCATCGGACAGTTTACCAATGGAACCATCGTATCTTTAGGTGCTCTTTTAGTTGGACTTTCCGACACGCCAGGGGCTCCGAGTCATAGACGCAAAGGTATGATTGCAGGAGCAATACTGACCACATTGACATTTATTCTCACCAATCTTGTCAATCAAAATGTATATCTCCTCGCTATTTTTATCGGAATAGCCTGTTTTATATTTGCAATGTTTGCGGTATTCAATGGTCGGGCAGCCAATGTAGGCTTGATGTGTATACTGATGATGCTGATTCACGTACAAATACACTACCCACTTGACCAAGCCATTAACTACCTCGGATTCTACACACTTGGCGGGCTTTGGTATATTGCAATCAGTCTCTCCATCACACAAGTACGTCCCTATCGATTAGCCGAACAGGAACTCGCAGAAACCATTCGTTATGTGGCAGACTACATTCGGCTAAAAGCCAATTTTTACGATGCCAAAATCGACAACGATAAAAATTACCTAAAACTGATTGACAAACAAGTTGAAGTAAATCAGCATCAGGAAAACGTCAGAGATCTGCTGTTTCAAAGTAAAAGATCCATTAAGGATACAACAAAAGTAGGCCGCTACCTTACACTGATCTTTAATGATATTGTTGATCTGTTTGAACAAAGTATGGCTGCGCACTATGACTACAACACGATTAGCGAGCGCTTTGGCCCGACGGGCATTCTAGATGATTTCAAGAATGTTATTTTAAAATATACAAACGAGCTCGATAATTTAGCCTACCAGCTCAACACGAATATCCAACCCAAACCACTGTATGATTTCGATGGCGACCTCACACGTCTTCATGCTAAGATTGATCAGCTCGACAAAGAAAATCAATACAGTACCTTTGCCCTCCGTAAAGTTCTGATCAATTTACGTGACCTGGTCCGTCGTATAAAAAACATCTATGGCTATTCACACCTGCAACCCGACGACATCAAAAGGAAAGAAATTGATGACGCCAAACGTTTCGTCCAAAGCTCAGCCATTGACCTAAAGAAATTTCGTGAAAACCTTACCTTAAAATCGACAATCTTTAGACATGCTTGTCGTATGGCAATCGTTATGTCAGTCACTTACTACGTTTTTGAGACAACCAATATCACCAATAATGTCTATTGGATATTACTGACAATCATGGTTATCCTGAAACCTGGCTTTGGTCTTACAAAAGAACGAAATATACAACGTCTTATCGGAACCACCATCGGTGGGCTAATCGGCGCCGTCATCCTATTGACGATACATGATCCAACGATACTATTCGTGCTGCTGGTCTTTTTCTTCCTGACAGCCTATAGCTTATTTAGAGTCAATTATGTGGTCGCTGTCCTATTTATGACACCTTATGTATTAATCATGCTCAGCTTTGTAAGTTCCAACACCTTGGAAGTAACCAAAGAACGCATTTTGGACACATTCATCGGAGGTATGATTGCTTTCCTCTCCAGCTATATTATTTTTCCGAATTGGGAGAGTATGCAGGTAAAGGAATCTATGCGGAAGCTTTTGATCGCCAATTACAATTATATCTTTCAGGCATTAAAAGAAATTGCAGGCCAGGCCCCATCGATTACTGACTATAAATTAGCAAGAAAAGCCGTTTATGTCGAAACCGCGAATATGGGATCTACCTTTCAACGTATGCTGACTGAACCTAAAAAAAGACAGAAATACAGCAAGGAGGTCAATAAATTTGTCATATTCAATCATATTCTAGCATCGTTTTCTGTTACGCTAATGAATCACCTAGATGAAATGGATAACAATTACCTTAACAAAGACCATGTCAGGACTATAAGAAAAATATTAAACAGCTTGGATCAATCTATTCAATTACTGTATTCACAAGATTCCACTACAGTATTTTCACCTATGGAAATAGAGATATCCAATCATCGTTTTGACAACAGCGACGTCAATTCTGCAGATGGGAAGCTCCTGGAAGAGCAATTAGAGTTCTTGTATAAAATTGCACAGGACTTAAATAAGATTGTTCAGGATCTCCATGACAAAAGCGCTGCCGAACAAGCAGCAGAATTATCTAAGTTAGCAAGCTAGTTTATTCTAAAAATTAGCGAAATTTACATTTATGAGCGAAAACACAACAGCCCCCTATGACGTCATTATCGTTGGAGGAGGACCTATCGGCCTCGCCTGTGCCTTGGAAGCGAAACAGGCTAATCTCAACTATCTCATTTTGGAAAAAGGATGTTTAGTCAATTCGCTCTATAACTATCCTCAAAATATGACCTTTTTTTCTTCCTCGGAACGACTGGAGATTGGGGATATCCCTTTTGTGACAACCAATCCAAAGCCCCGAAGAACGGAAGCCTTAGAATATTACAGACGTATTCAACAGAAATTTGAATTGGATACCCACCTGTTTGAAGAAGTGCTGGATATCAAGAAAAATGAGTCCGAAAACTTTCATGTCACAACAAGCAAACGTAGTTACACAACAAGAAAAGTTATCATTGCCACTGGCTTTTATGACATCCCCATGCTACTCAATATTTCTGGGGAAGAACTTAACAAGGTGAGACACTACTACGATGATCCCCATTATTATAGTGGTCAAAAGGTGATTGTCGTAGGAGCGAGCAATTCATCGATAGATGCTGCCTTGGAAACATTTCGTAAAGGAGCAAAGGTAACCTTAGTCATCCGCAGTAATGAAATCAGCCCAAGGGTCAAGTATTGGGTCAAACCGGACATTGAGAATAGAATTGCCGCTGGGGAAATCGATGTCCTTTACAACAGTGAATTAACAGCAATTACCGAAACGAGCGTCACCATTCAAACATCGACAGGCATCATTGAGATCGAAAATGATTTTGTACTCGCCCTGACAGGATATCGCCCGAATTTTGATTTCTTAAGTAAGGTAGGAATTGATATCCCAAACCATCCCCCTTGTATCCCTCATCACAACGAACAGACGATGGAAACCAATATTAAAGGAATGTATTTAGCAGGAGTCGTCTGTGGAGGATTAAATACCCATCTTTGGTTCATTGAAAATTCACGTATCCACGCTAAGCAGATTATCGAACATATAAAGTCAATATCGATTTAACTACGTTGATAGCGCAATCCATTCAAGAAGATTTTCATCATTTTCTTTTGTAAACTGAGAATATGATCAAATTCTTCTTTGGTTGGAAACAGCATATTTTTCATATCTTTCAATATCCCCATACGCATACCAAATAACGAATATAATAAGATACGGGCAGTCTCATTCAGATCATCTACGCTGATCTCCCCCGCATCTATACCAATCTTAAGAATTTTTTCAATGATTTCAACCTCACGTAGATAAGATTCTTTGAATACCTGCTCCAATTCATCCGGAAGTTCCTTGACCATTTTCATGGTATATTCGAATAAATTGTAATATTGATTGATCGCTTTAACGCGCATATCAATAGAGTACATCATGATTTCCTCAAAGTTGCCACCTTTATCGATGACCTCCTCGATCTCTTCAATCATTTTATCAATAACATACTCAAAAACAGCAGAATACAAACTGTTTTTATCAGGGAAATAATAATAAAGCAGCGCTTTTGAAAAATTAAGATCTTTAGCTATCTCCGACATCGTGGTTTTAGCCATTCCGAAGTGTGCAAAGCGCCTTGTTGCAGCTTCTAGAATTTTGATCCTTTTTACATCTGCATTACCCATTAAACTTATATTTTTTATCGTTAAATAAACGGTTTATACTATCTTTACCGATTATCATGCTAAAGATAGCTGATTTTTTTGAATTTCTGAAAATTAAAGTCAATATGGAATTAAACATTCAATCGAATATATCTTTGAAACCTTTCAATACATTTGGAATAGAGGAAAAGACAAATTTCTTAATCGAAGTGAATGATAATGAAACACTGACCGAAATTTTTAAAAAAGGAATTTTCAAAGAAAACTTTTTTGTTCTTGGTGCTGGTAGCAATGTCTTGTTCACTAAACCCTTTGAAGGATACATTATCCGAATGGCTAGCAAGGGTATACAGTCAAAAATCGAATCGGATCACGTCTATGTTACAGCAAAAGCTGGAGAGATTTGGAATGACTTTGTTTGGTATTGTATCGAGCATAATTACGCTGGAATAGAGAATATGGCCCTTATTCCGGGTACCGTCGGCGCATCCCCGGTACAGAATATTGGTGCCTATGGCACTGAATTAATGTATGTTTTTCACGAGTGTGAAGCCTTTGACACCACACTGGGTACATTTAAAACATTCAAAAAAGAAGACTGCAATTTCTCCTATCGAGACAGTATTTTTAAGACTGAACACAAAGGACGTTTTATTATTACAGAAGTAACCTACAAACTTAGTCTTACCCCTAATATTAATACAAGCTATGGTGCTATCGAAACAGAGCTAATTAAAGAAAATATAGCCCAGCCCACTATTGCCGATATTGCTACTGTTGTATCAAAAATTAGAGTAGAAAAATTACCGGATCCAAGTACCGTTGGCAACGCAGGAAGCTTTTTTAAAAACCCGGTGATCTCCGCAGACACCTTTGAACGATTAACTGCTTTGTACCCAACAATCCCACATTATGCAATGCCCGATCAGCAAACAAAACTAGCAGCTGGTTGGTTAATAGAACAGTGTGGTTGGAAAGGAAAAGAATATGGTCAAGCTGGTGTCTGGAAAAATCAAGCGCTTGTACTAATAAATAGACAAAACGCTAGTGGTCAGGAAATATATGACCTTTCTGTCCAGATTATTAAAGATGTACAGGACAAATTTGGAATTATACTCGAACGCGAAGTTAATTTATTGTAAAGATTCAAAAAAAAAATCTGCACATATTTGAAACTCAAAACAAAATAATATAGCCCCACTTCGCCTTAACATCATTTAAAACTAACCCTATTTACTCAGGGTTAAAACACGCACACGATTGCACTTCTTAAAATAATCTTAAAATTACATTAAGAAATCCATTCCTTTCGATTTTGGCGCATTATTTGCCTCATACTTAATGAACCGCATTTTATAAACTTACTGTTTCTTAAAAAGAACAGTTATAATTCATTAAGCTATGACAAAGAATGAATTTGACACCATGGTTATTGAGCAATCGGACTCATTAAAACTCTACGCCAGAAACTTTACCAGCGACTATGAGGATGCTAACGACCTCGTGCAGGATACTATCCTTAAAGCTGTAACCTATTTCAAAAATTTCAAAGAAGGGACTAACCTAAAAGGATGGCTTTATACCATCATGAAAAATACGTTTATAAACAACTATAGGCGGATCGTAAAAACCAATTCCTTTATAACAAAAGATGAAGACATCTCCAATTCCAACCTATTGATATCCGCTTCAAGCAACCAGGGAGAAAGTAAGTTCGTAATGGAAGATATTCACGAAGCACTATCCAATCTTTCAGAAGAATACTACATCCCCTTTTCACTCTATTTTGAAGGATTTAAATACCATGAGATATCGGAGCATTTAAACATCCCTATTGGAACTGTAAAGACGAGGATACATGTTGCCCGGAAATTAATGAAACGATCACTATCAGCTTATAAAGTAGCTTAGTTTTTTCTATATTCGCCTTCTGATAGATCGTGATGACAAAAGAAGGATTACCCGAATATAGCAAGAGTCAGCTCGCATTGCGAAATGGTCAGGATAAGCCCCAGATCTGGGTTGCTTACAACGGCTATATTTATAATGTGAGTGACAGTAGACTTTGGAAAAATGGCATGCACTATGAGCATTGGGCGGGCCAAGATCTAACTGAGGAGCTTAAAGACGCTCCTCATTCAGACAGTGTATTTTCAAAATTTCAGGTTGTCGGAATCCTGAAGAGTTAATAAAAATCTATAGATTAAATTGAGACAGTGCTACAAAAGCATTGAGACGCTTCTGTATATCTTCCTCGGTAAGCCCCACGAGACGATCTGTACCAAACTTTTCTACGCAAAAAGAAGCCAGTGCGGATCCAAAGATCAGTGCATTCTTCATATTGGTAAAATTTATGCTCTTTACTTTGGCTAAATAACCAATAAATCCACCGGCAAATGAGTCTCCTGCACCTGTCGGATCAAATACATCCGCTAAAGGCAAAGCTGGAGCAGAAAAAATCTGATTCTCGCCAAAAAGCAATGCGCCATGCTCACCTTTTTTTATAATCAAATATTTTGGTCCCATAGCCAAAATAACTTTTGCAGCTTTAACCAATGAATATTCACCGGATAGTTGTCTAGCCTCGGCATCATTGATCGTCAAGACATCCACCTTTTGGAGAACTTTCTTTAAATCATCCAGAGCAACATTCATCCAATAATTCATCGTGTCCAGCACAACGAGTTTTGGTTTCCTTTTCAGGCGGGCCAAGGTTGTTAACTGTACTTGTGGAGTTAGATTGCCTAACAAAAGATATTCGCAATCTTGATAGCTATCAGGAATAATTGGGTCAAAATCCGCCAATACATTTAAGTCCGTTGCTAGCGTATCCCGACTATTCATATCATTGTGATATCTTCCAGACCACGAAAACGTTTGCCCCCCCGGAACAATCTGAACACCCGACACATCGATGCCACGATCCTTTATAACAGCAAGATTACGGCTTCCAAAATCTTCTCCAATAACACTGACCAATTTGATTTGATCACATAAATAGGACGCCGCTAAACTCGCAAAAGTACCGGCACCACCTAGAATTTTGTCAGTTTTACCGAACGGTGTTTCAATTGTATCAAAAGCCACCGTACCAATAATTACTAAACTCATAGTTTTTTAATAAGCATGGTAAACAAAAAAACCGGCATAAAGCCGGTTTCAATATTGCTCCTGAAGCTGGGCTCGAACCAGCGACCCTCTGATTAACAGTCAGATGCTCTAACCTGCTGAGCTATTCAGGAATGTTTTCTTCAATTTTTCCGGAGACCCTATCGCGTTTCCGTGATGCAAGTATCGGAAGATTATTAGAATACTACAAATTTTTTGAACACATTTTTTACAACTTCCTAAAATCCAACTAGAATAATTTATTTTTTCTTTTATCCTATCCTCGCTAAAAACCTTCTTTAAGCAACGCTAACAGCATAATTCTTCTTTTACTTAAGTACTGGCAAGCGTTATTTGCCCGATTCCCTCAATATAAATAAACCTTGAACGTATATTAAAGCAATACTCCTTTGAGAATTAGTGTGGCTACAGTAAAATATATTAAAAGACCTGTAACATCCACAAGAGTTGATACAAATGGTGCTGATGAACTCGCAGGGTCGGCACCTAACCTCTTCATCACAAAAGGAAGCATAGATCCCATAAGCGAGCCCCAAAGGACAACACCTATCAAGGACAAGGAAATCACCAAAGCAACCAATACCCAGTATTCACCATAACTATGTGCAAAGGACTGCCAAGCCATGATCCTCAAAAAACCAAGGGCGCCCAAGATAAGCCCAAGCAATAGACCAGACAATATCTCCCTTCGCATTACGCGCCACCAATCCGAAAGAGTTACCTCCCCTAATGCCATCGCTTGTATAATTAATGTAGAAGCCTGCGAACCGCTATTACCACCACTGGAAATAATCACCGGCATTAACGCAAATAGCATGATTGCACTCGCCATTTGCTCCTCAAAATGTTCTATGACCGTTGCTGTCAATAATTGCCCTAGAAATAAAACAATCAACCAGCCCGCGCGTTTCTTAACAAGATTTTTGATGGAAACATCCAAATAAGGTTCATCCAAAGCCTCTGTACCACCAATACGTTGCATATCCTCGGTATACTCTTCATTGGCCACCCACAAGATATCATCTACTGTAATGATCCCAAGCATCACCCCCTGTCCATCGACAACCGGAAGCGCAACCCTATTATTCATACGGAAAATATTAATTGCTTCCTCCTGTGGGTCATAGGCATTCAAAGAAATTAATCGATAATCAATGAGATCACCCACAATTGTTTCGGGCTCTGCCATCAGCACATCTTTGATACGAATATCGTCAATCAATTTACCATTTGAATCTATGACATAAAGCACATCAATAGTCTCAGAATCCTTTCCATATCGACGAATATGCCCTAGTATTCTTTCGATACTCCAATGTGCTTTTACAGTAATATAATCTGGAGTCATCAAGCGCCCGACACTATCTTCGGGATAGCCCAATAAAGCCAAAGCTTCCACCCTATCCTTTGGCGGCAGGAGCAAGATTAAATGCTTTATATCATCCTTCATTTCGGAGAAAAAAGACGTCCGATCATCAGGTGGCAATTCGTTAATTAAAGCACTTATTTTAGCCTTAGAAAGCTTTTTAAAAATCCGATTTTGAGTGGGAAAATCAAGGATCCGAAAAACGTTTACAGCACGGTTCAAATTTAAGGATTCTATAAAGAGTGAACCATGTTCGGGTAACTCATCAATCAACTCCTCTACCTCAGAAATATTCAATTCATTTAGAAATTCTTCCAGCCCAACAAAATCACCATTCGCTATCAATTGTTCTATTTGACTTACCTGCATTTCCAGTTCTTCCATATCTTCCTTTCGATTTTAAAATCCTACATCGGTACAAAATTATATGTTACAAAAATCGCTTTTTTAAAGTAAATTCTGAATAAAAAAATAAATAATAAAAAGACCATAAAACTTCATTCATATTTTATCTTCAATGAACGAACAGCCGATTATCCGTTTTCCAAAATAAGACATTTTGTCACTACTACATATTCCATCCTGTGCACCACGATCCGATAAAAAAAAACAGATAAAACGACCCATCATAAGAACACCATAGCTAGACCATCATCTTTACTAAAAAAAAGTAAAAAAGAAATTATCTGCACACCTCGCTTTTCCCATAAAAAACCTTCTCCCTTTCGTAAGCATAAAATTCGTACGCATAAAAAATGTCCAAATATTTTTCAGCAGCGGCTAACTTATAGCTGAATATTTGAGTATATTCGTCACGTGCTTGTTTCCAGTTGAATAACGAATTTCTACAGCCAAAGCAAGCATTTAAAACAAAATAAAAGCAATAAATAAACAACAAAAAACACAAACACAATAAAATCATAACTATATATAAATCAACATATTTAATAACCTATTAAAAACATAAGATTTACATAAAATCAAAATATCTAGCTAAAAAAAATAGCAATTCATAAATTAGCCATATATATGAAATATAAAAATATAATTTTCAATACATTAATAGTATTAATAT
>RCUM01000764.1_pt1 | contig 15892 bp, 9 predicted proteins | sample 2166141 | NCBI WGS metagenome assembly RCUM01 (sample SAMN09932756, study PRJNA488358) | compost metagenome | isolation source: compost soil in crotonic acid-enriched | place: Germany: Experimental Botanical Garden
TCGTCAACGGCGAATACCGCACCGTGCTGCGCATGTGCATCTTCCAGCCGCAGTACCTGGCGAAGTTCAAAACGCCTGGCGATAAGCCGCTGGTGAAGTGACGATTACCGAGAAAAAAGAGAAAACCCGCGCAGGCGGGTTTTTTATTGGGGTGACTGTATTAATGTTTTCACCCTGCATAATAAAAAATGACATATGAAAGAAGTTTAGTGCTATAACGATATGCCTCATCATATTTTTCGATAGTCAGATTAAAACATGGAAATAACAAAACAAGAGGGACAAATACATGGGTAAATTATCAAGCCTGCTTATTTTTATCGGTCTAATTCTTTTTGCGATTGCGTTTTCCCTGAATCTTTACGGCAGTTATGCCGCCAACCATGCAAACGGCGCTCCCGTGTTTTCTGCACATTGGTGGGCGCGCTGGTTTCCGCTTTACGCCTCGGGGGCCGCTTTGCTGTTTGTTGGGTTGGTATTGCGGCTGACCGGTAAAGCTCGTTAAGGGCCATATGCTGCTCTGGCCCGCACGGGTTATTTATCTTTCTTGCCCATCATGCGCGTCAACCACCCACGCTGCGGCTTTTTGACTGGCGGCAAATCGACCACGGTCTGCAAGGCGGTATCGGGTACGCTCTCCTGCGCCACAACGTTCCACTCATGCCGGCAACGCGCCTCATACGCCGCTTCGCTTTGGCACAGGTGGGGCTGCCAGCTCAGCCAGAAAGTCTTGGCACGCCGCAGGGATTCCCATTCATTAATCGTCCAGACCACGACGAACAACGCCATTATCAAATAGGCAAAAAAGAAGAATAAAAACCAAAAGGTGTTACTGGCAGTGGCTGCGCTTTCCCCCAACGGGGGCACGGTGATGGAAAAACCGTAGATGATAGCCAACGCACTGGCTATCAGGAAGAACAGCGCATAAAGGTGCTGATGACACAGCCGGCGGTCATCCAGGGTAAATGCTTCGTCCCTGATCGCGGTGAGTGAAGTGCGGCGCAAGAAGCAGTTCAGCGCAAGGTCGCTCAATGCCACCGGCGCGCGCCCCAGATAGTCCACCAGTTGATGCGCCACCCATACCGGCAAGCGGATCCCAATGCTTTCATATAGCGCCTTGATTTGCAGCAGCGTCATTCCATCCTGCGGCCTACCCCGAAGCGCCTGGATGCGGGACAGAACCGACAGACGTTTCACGTCGCTGACCCGGTCAAACCGGCCATCTCTTCGGGCGTCATATCTCTTTAACCAACGAGAAAACCACCATGCCACCGCAGAAATCAGCATTGGCAATAACAAAAGAGATATTTCTTTAATATAATTATCATCAATACTCATGCTTATACCTTCCTTATATAAATAGGCATCCATTTATCGACCACGAAAATGCAAATTATAATAAAAATCAATGATTGATGTGATAGGCAACAAAAAAAATATATATGGCACACCAAGAACCCGAGTTTTGGCAAGCACCACCTGTATAACATTAATAAAGCAGAGGCCGTAATAAATATAAAAAATATTTTATTCAGATGGCGAATCATGCCTGCTGAGTTTTATCTTAGTCAGCGGCGAAAACCAACCAGTTTTCGCCGCCGAGCCTTAACCGTAACGCCCGGTAATATAGTCTTCGGTGCGGCGTTGACGCGGTGACGTAAAGATATCGTCGGTCGCGTTGTATTCCACAAGTTGCCCCTGGTGAATAAACGCCGTGTAATCGGACACCCGCGCCGCCTGCTGCATGTTGTGGGTAACCAGCACCACGCTGTACTGCTGTTTCAGCGCGGAGATCAGCTCTTCGATGGTCAGGGTGGAGATCGGATCCAGCGCCGAGGTCGGTTCATCGAGCAACAACACTTCCGGCTCAATGGCTATCGCCCGCGCAATCACCAACCTCTGCTGCTGGCCGCTGGAAAGGCGGAACGCATTCTCGCGCAACCGATCCTTGACCTCATGCCACAGCGCTGCGGCGCGCAGCGAACGCTCCACCGCCTCGTCCAGGATCCGCCGGTCGCGCACGCCCTGTAGCCGCAGGCCATAGACCACGTTTTCATAAATCGACTTCGGGAACGGGTTCGGGCGCTGGAACACCATACCGACCCGCCGCCGCAGTGCCGCCACGTCGATCTGCGTGCCGGAAATGCCCTGCCCGTTGAGTTGCAGCTCACCTTCGATCCGGCAGTTATCCACCAAATCGTTCATGCGGTTAAAACAGCGCAGCAGCGTCGATTTACCGCAGCCGGAAGGGCCGATCAGCGCCGTAACGCGGTGCTTTGGAATACGCAGCGAAATATTGTGCAGCACCTGTTTCTCGCCATAAAACAGGTTGAGGCCATTCACCGCCAGCGCGGTATGTTCATCGTCAAGATGCTGGACATCCAGCCGGGGCAAACTGCCTGGCGTCATCAAACCCATTACGCACTCCCCAGAAATAACGTCATTGTTACTGCGACCATGCTCTGTACCGCTCCCTCAGCGAATGGCGGATGCCCATCGCCGCCAGATTCAACCCCACCACAATCGCCACCAGCAAAAACGCCGTGGCGAACACCAGCGGCCGGGCGGCTTCCACGCTCGGGCTCTGGAAGGCCATATCGTAAATCTGGAAGCTCAGATGCATAAACTTCCGCTCCAGATGCAGATACGGGAAAATATCGTCCACCGGCAGCACCGGCACGGATTTCACCACGCCCACCAGCATCAGCGGCGCCGTTTCCCCGGCGGCGCGCGCCACGGCCAGGATCAGGCCGGTCATCATCGCCGGCGCGGCCATCGGCAAAACGATACGCCACAGCGTTTCCGCACGGCTGGCGCCTAATGCCAACGATCCCTGGCGCAGCGCGGCGGGAATGCGCGACAGCCCCTCCTCGGTAGCCACGATCACCACCGGCAGCGTCAACAACGCCAGCGTCAACGCCGCCCACAGCACGCCGGGCGTACCGAAGGTCGGGTTGGGCAGCGATTCCGGATAAAACAGCTGATCGAGGGTGCCGCCAATCATATAAACGAAGAAACCCAGACCAAACACGCCGTAAACAATCGACGGCACGCCGGCCAGATTGACCACCGCAATGCGGATCAGCCGGGTCAGCAGATTATTGCCGGCGTATTCGTGCAGATAAACGGCGGCGATCACGCCAAACGGCATCACCACCATCGACATCAGGATCACCATCAGTACGGTGCCGAAAATCGCCGGGAACACGCCACCTTCGGTATTGGCCTCACGCGGGCTGTCGCTGAGGAACTTCTTCACCTGCTCGGCCCAATGCACCAGCTTTTGAGTGGTGTTCATCGCATTGGGATACCAGGCATCACGCACCTGACTGAGCGCAATGGTATGAATCTGCCCGTGCATATCGCGCAGCAACAGCGCATCGCGCTGACGATCGCGGTTCAAGCCTTCCAACCGGTCGGACAACTGCCGATACTGGCGTTGCAGCTCCAGCCTTTCAGCCCTGATGGAGGCCTGTGAACGAGCGTCCAGTTTGTCATCGCGCTGCAGGCTCTTTTCGCGCAGGCGCAGCGTATCGAACCTTTGGTTGATGCGCGCCATATCGCGAAATTGAATGTCATGCGCCTGCCGCGAAAGCGCGGCAATCTGCGGCAAACGCTGCTGTAGCGCCTGGTTGATATTGCGCCCGGTCAAGGGTTGGCCATCTTCCAGCATCCCCGCCAAATAGCCATAAGCGGTGCCATTGCTATTACGCTCCAGCACCAGCAGATCGCGCGGTGTGCTCTGCCGCAGAATATCGCTGGCCAGCAACGTGCGAAAATCCTGCCCTTCGCTCTCGCGGTTGCCGATTTTAATCAGATAACGTTCGAAGCTCTGCGCCTCCCCCGGCGGCAGCGCAACGCCGGACTCCAGCAACTGGCGACGCGGAATGTTTTGCTGTTGGTACAGCTCGCCGATCATCATCACCGGGCCGGCCGCGCTCTGATTCAGCTCAAACTGGTACACCGGGCTGGGCCAGAAATAGCGCATTCCCTGCCCGGCCAGCAGCAGCATGATGCCGATCAACGCCAGCAGGCTGACGGTCACCGAACCGGCGGTCAGCCAGATCCACGGCGAGCCGCTCCTCACCCAGTGTTTCATGGCGCCTCCTGATTCAGGGTATAGCGTTTACGCAGACGCAGACGAATCGCCTCCGCCAGCGTATTGAACACGAAGGTGAAAATAAACAGCACCAGCGCAGTAAGGAACAGCACCCGGTAATGGCTGCTGCCTGCTACCGCCTCGGGCATTTCTATCGCGATATTGGCCGCCAGAGCACGCAGGCCCTGGAACAGGCTGCCGTCGATAATCGGCGTATTGCCGGTAGCCATCAACACAATCATGGTCTCGCCCACCGCCCGACCAAAACCGATCATCAGCGCCGAGAAAATACCGGCGCTGGCCGAAGGCAGCACCACCCGCATCACGGTTTGCCACTGGGTCGCCCCCAACGCCAGCGATCCCTGGCTGAGCGTGGCCGGCACGCTGAACAAGGCGTCTTCCGCCAGCGAGAAAATAATCGGCACCAGCGCAAATCCCATCGCCACGCCGACCACCAGCGCGTTGCGCTGGTCATAATCATCGCCCAGCCAGAAATGCAGCGGTTCCCCGAACAGTTTCACTTCCAGCCACGGCCCAACGCTGAACGTCAGCCAGACGACCAGCAGCATCAAAGGCAGCAGGATCAGCAGATCGAAACCTGGCGGTAACCGCCGCGGCGCAAATCGGTTCACCACTGCGCCACAGGCCAACACCGCTACCGCCAGCAGCACCGGCAGCGACAGCACCGCCAGCAAATAATGTTCAATCACCGGTGCCAGCCAGATGCCGGCCACCAGCCCGATAACCACCGTCGGCAACGCGCCCATCACCTCGATAGCCGGCTTGATCACCCGCCGCAGCCCGGGCGACATGAAATAAGCGGTGTAAATCGCCCCGGCCAAGGCCAGCGGGATAGCGAACAGCATCGCGTAGCTCGCCGCCTTGAAGGTGCCAAAAATCACCGGCATCAGGCTGAATTTGGCCTGATAGCTGTCCTCGCCGGAGGTCGATTGCCACACGTAGGCCGGCTCAGGGTAATTCTCATACCACACCTTGTGCCACAGCGAACGCCAGGTCACGTCAGGGTAAGGGTTATCAATCGCATAGTGCTGCCAGCCCTGCGCCGTTTCCAGCAGCAGGCCGTCGCCGCTCGGGGCGAACGCCATCTGCCGAACGCCACTGCTCAGCCTGCCGTTGAGCAACGGCTGCGGCTGAATGCTCGAGAACAGCGAGAAACCGCCATCGGGCCGCAGGGTAGCGAACACCCGGCGATAAGGCTCGGCCACCAGCAAATCTTGCGGTTCGGCACTGTGTTCGAAATGCTGCACCGGCGTCAGTTGCCAGCGCTGGTTCTTTTCCACGTCGAACCATTCGCGCACGCTGCCGTCAGCCGCTTCGATCAACAGCGCACTGCCGCCGGGCAACGCCGTCAGCTGATAAGGCGAATGCTCCCCGAGGGTGCGGGTTTCTTTCAGTTGCAGCTGCGTGCCGTTAATCTGGTAACGCGCCAGGCGGTTATCCGTCAAAAGGTACAGCTGGCGCCCGTCCGGGGTCAGCACGATCTGCTGCGGCGCACGGTCCAGTGCGCTTGCGCTCAACTGCGGCGGATGTTCGTTACCGAAACGGCCAAACACCAACCGGTTATCGTCGGTGACGCCGGCCAGCAAGTACTGGCCGCGCCGCGCCTCGGCCAGCGTCAGCAGCGTCAGCGGCCGGCCCCGTTGATCCAGCGCCTGTGGCCGTTGTCCGAGTGGAAACGCCCACTGCGGCACCGCCGATCCCGCCGCGGCAAAGTCCGCGCTGGCGACAATAAACCGGCCATCGGCCTGCGCCAAAGCAAACAGGTCGCGTTCGCCCGCAGCCTGGGCGAGCAACCTCGGTTTGGCCAGCAGCGGTTGCTGCGCCAGCAGTTCGCCGGCCTTCGCGCCCTCTTGCGGCGTCAAACGGTAAAACTGGCCCGCGCCCTGCGCATCAATGCGGTAACCGATGCGTTGTTGCACATCCATGCCCAACGCCAACGCCGGGGCTGAAGCAGCGATCGCCAGCGGCTGCGCCTTGCCCATCGCCGCCGGTTTGAACAGCGGCAGCACCGCAAACAGCAGGTAAACGAAGATCAGCATGAGCGTCATCAGCACCAGCAACCCGCTGACGGTCACCGCCGCCTGCACGCTACGGTCGATGCGCGCGCGCAGGCGATCCCGGGGATGTTGGTTTACCGTAGTCTGTGCCATGTCTCTCGCTGTCGCTGATGTAAGCAGGCTTGCGCCATAGAATAACCGGGCATCTTATGTCAGTTTTGTGACGTTTGCATGACAAAGTTACCCAGTAATCAATTGGATTATTCCACCAATAATGGCCACTATATATTCCCTATATTGCTGAAAAATTATGGCAATATTGGTCATATAGCAAAGAATAACAACTCATGGTCGCTATTTTATAGCGGGCAATGTTGGCTCACGGCTTCACCGCCGAAAAAATATTTTTCATACCGCAAAATGCCCCGTGCCAACGCAATGGATATGTTGGACTTTCCTGTCAATCTCTCGCAATAATGATCAAGGACAATAGGTTGTGTCCCGAAACAGGTCGTGGCAAGGCTGCAGACCCAAAAGCCCGTAATCGAGGCTGAGGGTACTGAGCATAACGGGCCTGAGTTCAAGCCCGGCAGCGCAGAGTACGGGCTTTTGGGGCGCGTCCCGGGTCCTTTTCTAAAATTGAACTGGAGTGGCAATGGGTCAGGAAAAGCTCTACATCGAAAAAGAATTAAGCTGGTTATCCTTTAATGAACGCGTGTTGCAGGAAGCCGCAGATAAGAGCAATCCCCTGATTGAGCGCATGCGTTTTCTGGGCATTTACTCCAATAACCTCGACGAGTTCTATAAGGTCCGCTTTGCCGATCTCAAACGACGCATCCTGATCAGCGAAGAGCAAGGCTCCGGCGGCGCTTCACGTCATTTGCTGAAGAAGATCCAGGCCAAGGTATTAAAAACCGATCAGGAATTCGACAGCCTGTATAACGATCTGCTGCTGGAAATGGCACGCAACCAGATCTTCTTGATCAACGAACGTCAGGTGTCGGAGAACCAGCAGTCCTGGCTGCGCCAATACTTCAAGCAGCATCTGCGCCAACACATCACCCCGATCCTGATCAACCACGACACCAATCTGGTGCAGTTCCTGAAAGACGATTACACCTATCTGGCGGTAGAGATTATCCGCGGTACGCGCATCGAGTACGCGCTGCTGGAGATCCCGTCCGATAAGGTACCGCGCTTCGTCAACCTGCCGCCGGAAGCGCCGCGCCGCCGCAAACCGATGATCCTGCTGGACAACATTCTGCGTTACTGCCTGGACGATATCTTCAAGGGCTTCTTCGACTACGATGCGCTCAACGCCTATTCGATGAAAATGACGCGCGACGCCGAATATGACCTGGTGACAGAAATGGAATCCAGCCTGCTGGAACTGATGTCCTCCAGCCTGAAACAACGCCTCACCGCCGAACCGGTGCGTTTCGTTTATCAGCGCGACATGCCGAACGAAATGGTGGAACTGCTGCGCGGCAAGCTCGGCATCTCCAACTATGATTCGGTGATCGCCGGTGGCCGCTACCATAACTTTAAGGATTTCATTGGCTTCCCGAACGTCGGTAAGGCCAACCTGGTCAATAAACCGCTGCCGCGCCTGCGCCACATCTGGTTCGATAAATTCCGCAACGGCTTTGACGCCATCCGCGAACAGGACGTGCTGCTCTACTACCCATACCATACCTTTGAGCACGTGCTGGAGCTGGTGCGCCAGGCGTCGTTCGACCCCAGCGTGCTGGCGATCAAAATCAATATTTACCGCGTCGCGAAAGACTCGCGCATTATCGAGTCGATGATCCACGCCGCGCACAACGGCAAAAAGGTCACGGTGGTGGTGGAACTGCAGGCGCGCTTTGATGAAGAGGCCAATATTCACTGGGCCAAACGCCTGACCGAAGCCGGCGTGCACGTGATCTTCTCTGCGCCAGGGCTGAAAATTCACGCCAAACTGTTCCTGATCTCGCGCCGTGAAGGCGACGATATTGTGCGCTATGCTCATATCGGCACCGGTAACTTTAACGAGAAAACCGCGCGCATTTACACCGACTATTCACTGCTGACCGCCGACTCGCGCATCACCAATGAAGTGCGTCGGGTGTTCAACTTTATCGAGAACCCGTACCGGCCGGTTACCTTCGACAATCTGATGGTGTCGCCACAGAACTCGCGCCTGAAGCTGTACGAATTGATCGATCAGGAAATCGCCAACGCCCAGGCCGGGCACTCGGCCGGCATTATGCTGAAAATCAACAATCTGGTGGATAAAGGGCTGGTAGATCGGTTATATACCGCCTCCGGCGCCGGCGTAAAAATCCGCCTGTTGGTCCGGGGTATGTGTTCTTTGATTCCCAACCTGCCGGGGATCAGTGACAATATTCAGATAATCAGCATCGTCGACCGCTATCTGGAACACGATCGGGTTTACGTTTTCGAAAACAAAGGTGACAAACTGGTTTATCTGTCCTCTGCCGACTGGATGACCCGTAACATAGATTACCGCATCGAAGTCGCGGTCTCGCTGCTGGATCCAACGCTGAAACAACGGGTTCTGGATATTCTGGAAATCCTGTTCAGCGACACGGTCAAGGCACGTTACCTCGATAAAGAACTGAGCAACCAGTACGTACCGCGCGGCAACCGCCGTAAAGTGCGCGCTCAGGTTGCCATTTATGAGTATTTAAAAGCTCTGGAACAACCAGGACAGTAGGCCAGCCACTATGCCGCTAAAAAGCACTGCAACGAACAAACCGCAGGAAATCGCTGCCATCGACCTTGGGTCGAACAGCTTCCACATGGTGATTGCCCGCGTCGTCAACGGCGCCTTACAGGTATTGGGCCGTTTAAAACAGCGGGTCCACCTCGCCGATGGATTGGACAGCAACAATGTGCTCAGTGAAGAGGCAATAGAACGCGGCCTTGCCTGCCTGGCGCTGTTCGCCGAACGGCTGCAAGGCTTCCCGGCGGATAACGTCACCATCGTCGGCACCCATACCTTGCGCCAGGCGATTAACGCGGAAGTGTTCCTCAAACGCGCGGCCAAGGTGATCCCCTATCCGATTGAAATCATCGCCGGGCAGGAAGAAGCGCGCCTGATCTTTATGGGCGTGGAACACACGCAGCCGGAAAAAGGCCGCAAGCTGGTGATCGACATCGGCGGCGGCTCCACCGAGTTGGTGATCGGCGAAGACTTTGAGCCGCTGCTGGCGGAAAGCCGCCGCATGGGCTGCGTCAGCTTCGCTCAGCAGTTCTTCCCCGGCGGCGAAATCAGCAAAAACAACTTCAAGCGCGCACGCCTGGCGGCGGCGCAGAAGCTCGAGACCCTGGCCTGGCAATACCGTATTCAGGGCTGGCAGTATGCGCTTGGCGCGTCCGGCACCATCAAGGCCGCACATGAAGTGCTGGTGGAGATGGGCGAAAAAGACGGCCTGATCACCCTTGAGCGGCTGGAGATGCTGGCGGAACAGGTGCTGCAGTTTAAAAACTTCAGCGCGCTGAGCCTGCCGGGATTGTCCGAAGACCGTCAGTCGGTGTTTGTGCCGGGTCTGGCGATCTTGTGCGGCGTGTTCGATGCGCTGGCGATCCGCGATCTGCGCCTTTCCGACGGCGCGCTGCGCGAAGGCGTGCTGTACGAAATGGAAGGCCGTTTCCGCCATCAGGATATCCGTAGCCGCACCGCCAAAAGCCTGGCCGATCACTACAATATTGACCGTGAACAGGCCAAGCGCGTGCTCGAAACCACCGAGCTGCTGTATGCACAGTGGACGGCGCAAAACCCCAAGCTGGCGAATCCGCAGTTGGAAGCGCTGTTGAAATGGGCCGCGATGTTGCATGAAGTGGGGTTGAGCATCAACCATAGCGGCATGCATCGTCACTCGGCCTATATTCTGCAGAACACCAACCTGCCGGGTTTCCATCAGGAACAGCAATTGCTGCTGGCGGCGCTGGTGCGTTTCCACCGCAAGGGCATCAAGCTCGAAGAGCTGCCGCGCCTGAACCTGTTCAAGAAAAAGTATTATTTGCCGCTGATCCAGTTGCTGCGCCTGGGCGCCCTGCTCAACAACCAGCGCCAGTCGACCACCACGCCAGCGACGTTGCGTCTTAGCACCGACGATAACCATTGGACGTTGCGCTTCCCGGCCGGCTATCTGGCACAGAATAACCTGGTGCAGCTGGATTTCGAACGTGAGCAAGCCTACTGGAACGACGTAGTGGGCTGGAAGCTGATGATTGAAGAAGAAGGCTCGCAGGACGAGAAACGCTCAGCCTGAGTCCGTCGCCCCCACCCTGCGGTGGGGGCGCGTTCAACGCCGAAGCGGCTGAATGCCTATCCTGAACGACGATGAAATGCCCGGCGGCTCATGCCGGAAATAACTGGACAACTTTTGTCATCCCTCCTGGAATTCCGGTTACAATCTCCAGCACCAGATAGCACAGGAAACCGGCATGCCGGGTGATATATGCGTAAAAAAACCACCGGACAAATGACAAAGATAGTGCTGTTGATCAGCTTTATCATTTTAGTCGGCCGTCTGCTGTATGCCGCCGTGGTTGCGGTGCCCCATCATCAGGAAAAAAAGCTCGCCCCCGCTCAGAACACAACGGAAATCCGCGAAGAAAACCGGGACGGCTCCCCCTGAAACGGCAAGATGCCGTCAACACGCAGGGCAACCGAATAGTTAAGCAGCCTGCCGCCGACCAACGCCTGTTGGGTATGCCAGGCCCCTTACTTATTCCTCAGCGCCTGCTGCCATTTCATAAAAATGACGCCTGCATTCACTATGTTCTATCTTGGGTAGAGATTGTCTGTGAGGACTACTGAGTGCCAGTAAGGAATACCATGTCAGTCGCAACGCATAACGTTAAAAAAGTCGCTGAATATCGCCAGCGCATTCTTTCGCTGCTGTTAAACAATAAAGACCTGGTCGATGGCATTCTTGGTCGGCCGGGGGATGAAAATGCGCTCAGCAAAACCGAATTGCTGAACCAGACCGCCGAAATCACTGGCCTGCTGGACGATATGCACGCCGCTGACCTCGCGGATCTGCTGGAAGCCCTGCCGCAGGACGAACGCCTGGCGCTGTGGCGGTTGGTAGGCAACGGCAAGCGCGGCCAGACGCTGGTGGAAGTGGCCGAACCTGTGTGGGACAGCCTGATCGAAGAGATGAGCGATAAAGACCTGCTCAAGGCGATCAAAACGCTGGACGTCGATGAGCAGGCCTATCTGGCGCAATATCTGCCGCGTAACCTGATGGGCCGCCTGTTGACCTCGCTGGAGCCTGATCAGCGCGCGCAGGTACGCGAGATGATCCACTACGGCAAGGACACCGTAGGCTGGATGATGGATTTTGAGCTGGTCACGGTGCGTCCGGACGTCACGCTCGGGGCGGTACACCGTTTCCTGCGTTTGCGTAAAACCATCCCGGCGGCTACCGACAAACTCTTTGTCACCGATCGCAAGAATACCCTGCTGGGCGAGTTGCCGCTGACCGCCGTGCTGCTGAACGACCCGGAAACCCCGGTGCAGGACGTGATGGACAGCGATCCCACCCGCTTCCTGCCGGAAGACAGAGCCGAGGCGGCGGCCAGCGCGTTCGAACGTTATGACCTGATCAGCGCCCCGGTGGTCGACGCCAAGGGCAAGCTGATGGGCCGCCTGACCATTGAAGAGATCGTTGACGTGGTCAACGAGGAAAGCGACACCACCCTGCGCCGCATGGGGGGCTTGAGCCCGGACGAGGACGTGTTTGCCCCGGTCATGAAAGCGGTAAAAACTCGCTGGGCATGGCTGGCTATCAATCTGTGCACCGCGTTTATCGCCTCGCGCGTCATCGGCATGTTTGAACACACCATTTCGCAGTTGGTGGCGCTGGCGGCGTTGATGCCGATCGTCGCCGGTATCGGCGGCAACACCGGCAACCAGACCATCACCATGATCGTTCGCGCGCTGGCGCTGCACCAGATCGAAGTGGGCAATATCTCCCGCCTGATGTTGAGAGAGCTGGGGGTGGCGATTATCAACGGCGTCGTCTGGGGCGGTATTATGGGCGTGGTCACCTGGCTGCTGTACGGAGACTGGGCGATGGGCGGCGTGATGACGCTGGCGATGATCCTCAACCTGCTGGTGGCGGCGCTGATGGGGGTGGTGATCCCGATGACCATGATCAAACTGGGCCGCGATCCGGCAGTGGGTTCCAGCGTCTTGATCACCGCGCTGACCGACACCGGCGGCTTCTTTATCTTCCTTGGCCTGGCGACGCTGTTCCTGCTTTGACCCTTTATCGCCGGCGCCTGCGCCGGCTTTTGCGTTCGCTCACTAAAACCGTATGATTCGGTAGGTTTTATTGCCGGGCTGTACTACCCTTTCCCAACAAGTGGTCTCATTCTATCCGCGTCATGACCCGTTCAGTGACAGATGCCGCGATAAGGTTATCTATGGATATTAGCGCCCCCAATCACGTCGCCACGCATAAAGGCACTTTGCTGACACAGACGCTGCTGGCGACGCTGGTGGTGTTTGCCCTGGCGCTGCTGAGCCTCGCGCTCTCCAGCAAGTCCAGCCATTTTACGTCGCTGTGGTTCCCGACCGCCGCCATCATCGCGATACTCTACCGGCTACCGCCAAAGCTTTGGGGATTACCGCTGTTGGCATTCTGGCTGGCCATCGTCGCCGCCAGTATCATACTGTTCGGCTATAGCTGGCTGCCGGTCAAGCTGGCGCTGATCAACCTGCTGGAAGCCGTGGTCAGCACGCTGCTGTTGCGCCGCCTGCTGTTGGCGGACGATCCGCTGAACGGCCTGGCCAGTTGGGGGAAATTCGTGGTCTGCGCGGTGATATTCACCCCTTTGTTCAGCGCCCTGCTGGCCGCCTGGTGGGCACCTGCACCCGGGCAAGCATTCTGGCGCCCGTTCAGCACCTGGTTTATTTCAGAGGCGATTGGCGTGTTGTCGCTAACGCCGATCGGGCTGGTGTATCGCCGCCGCATGCTGGCAACGCTTAACCTGTTCTCGCTGCTGCTGACGCTGATGGTGACGCTGGCCTTCAGCTATCTGGCGCTGAGCCATCTGCCCTTCCCATTCACCTTCGTCATTCTGCCGCTGTTGTGGGCGGCGATCGCGCTGCCGCGGCTGGAAGCCTTCATCATCTGTTTTTGCACCTCGCTGATGGTCACAGTGATGATCTCATACGGATTGCTGCAGACCCATCTGCCCGCAATCCCCCTCAGCGACATCGAGATTTACCTGCCGATTTTATTGATTTTAATCCCGGCGCATTCGATGGCGATGGTGATGCACGCCTTCCGCGAGGAAAAACAACACATCGTCGAAAGCGAAACCCGTTTTCGCAATGCGCTGGAGTATTCCGCCATCGGCATGGCGTTGGTTTCTCCGCAGGGGAAATGGTTGCAGGTCAACCAGGCGCTGTGCAAATTGCTGGGCTACACGCCAGAGGCGCTGCAACGGCTGACGTTCCAGGAAATCACTCACCCGGACGATCTGGACGCCGATCTGTCCCAAGTGCGTGACCTGCTAGACGGCCACATCAGCAGCTACACCCTGGAGAAACGCTATATTCGCAGCGACGGCGAACACGTCTGGGCGCTGCTGGCGGTATCGCTGGTACGCGATCCCGAAGGCCTGCCGCTGTATTTTATTTCTCAGGTGGAAGACATCAGTGAGCTGAAACGCACCGCAGCGGAAAACCACCGCTTGGTGGAGCGCATCACACTGGCCAATCAGGTGGGTGGCGTCGGTGTTTGGGAATGGATGATGCAGGGTGAAACCCTCACCTGGGACAAACGCATGTATGAGCTTTATGACCTCAGCCCGGACCAGACACCGACGCTGTCGCTGTGGCGCACCTTGCTGCTGCCGGAAGACCGCGAACGCACCGACCTTGAGATCGCCTCTTTGCTGGAACACCCGCGGCCGTTCATTCTGGAATTCCGGCTGCTCACCCGCCAGGGAAAAGTGCGCCACATTCGTGGCCAGGGCAACGTCATTCTGGACGAACAGGGCCGCCCCCTGCGCATGATCGGCACCAACATCGACATGACGGAAGTCAGAAATCTCACCGGAGCGCTGCACGAAGAAAAAGAGCGCCTGCACATTACGCTCGACGCGATTGGCGAAGGCGTGATCTCCACCGACGATGAAATGCATATCACTTTCATGAACCCTGTGGCCGAACAGATGTGTGGCTGGCCGCTGAGCCTGGCGATCGGCATGCCAATCGCCGGCGTAGTGCGCCTGACCAACGGCAAAGACGGCGAAGAAGTGGAAAACCCGATCCAATGCTGTCTACAGGAAAACCGACTGCTCTCGGCGGATTATGCCCTGGTGTTGCACAGCCGTGATGGGCGCTATTTCGACATTCAGCAGTCGGTATCGCCGCTGAAAACGGTGGACGGCGAAGTGATGGGCGCAGTGATGGTATTGCAAGACGTCACCGCCTCCCGCGAACTGATGCGGAAACTGAGTTACAGCGCCTCGCACGACGCGCTGACCGGCTTGCCAAACCGCACCAGCTTTGAGAAGCGCCTGAAAGCCGCCATCGCCGGTGCCGGTGAAAAGCAGCAGCATGCGCTGGTCTTCCTCGATCTCGACCGCTTCAAGGCGGTCAATGACAGTGCCGGCCATGCCGCAGGCGACGCGCTGCTGAGGGATATCGCCCAGTTGATGAAACATCACCTGCGCAACAGCGATTGCCTGGCCCGGCTCGGCGGCGATGAATTTGGCTTGATCCTGTTCGACTGCCAACGGGAACAGGCCAAATCCCTGACGCAACAACTGGTTAGCCATATCAGCCAACACCCGTTTTTTTGGGAAGGGAAAATTTATCACGTCGGCGCCAGCGCAGGCATCACCCATATCGATGCTGCCAGCGGCAATAGCGGCGAACTGCTGGCGCAGGCGGATATCGCCTGTTATACCGCCAAACATCGCGGCCGCGGCCAGGTTTATCTCTACGAAGCGCGCCAGAAAATGATGCTGGAACGCCAACATCAACTGTTGACGAGGCAGGAAGTGGCAGACATCATCGCCGACGGGCAACTGGTGTTGCACGTCAAAGCGGCGGCACCGCCCAAAACGCCGCAGGCAGTCTGTTTTTATCAATTGAAACTACAGGTTATGCCGTTGGACAACCGGTCGTTGACCCACGACGAGTTTATCGCCGCCGCACAGATTTATAACCTGCAGCCAGATCTGGATCGTTGGATCATCGGGCAAGTTTTGACGCAGAACGCCGTAGACATTAGCCGCAAGGGGCTGTCAGTGGCGCTGCCGCTGGCGACCGACAGCCTGCTCGATGCGCAATTCCAGCGCGATCTGCTGACAACTTTCAACGCTTCCCCGTTACAGCCGGAAGCCCTGCTGTTGATGGTCGATGACACGGCGCTACTCGAGCATGCGGCCATCTGCAGGCCATTTATCCACCAGTTGCAACAACGAGGCTGCAAGCTGGTCGTCAACGGTTTTGGCCACAACCTCAACGCCTTCGACGAGTTGCACGGCCAGAAGATTGACTATATCCGCATCGACGAGCGCTTTATTACCAACGTGCATTGCAATCAGATGGACGAGCTGATGGTGTCTATGCTCAACAGCGCGGCTCACCGGGTACACGCCCAGACGCTGGCCGGCCCGGCGCACCAGCAAATCACGCTCAATACGCTGCAGGCCATCGGCGTCGATCTGGCCGACGGCGATACCGTGGCGCTGGAACTGCCGCTGTCGGAGCTGCTCAGCAGCGGTTATTTCGGCA
>RCUM01000765.1_pt1 | contig 15883 bp, 18 predicted proteins | sample 2166141 | NCBI WGS metagenome assembly RCUM01 (sample SAMN09932756, study PRJNA488358) | compost metagenome | isolation source: compost soil in crotonic acid-enriched | place: Germany: Experimental Botanical Garden
GTTTAATCCGGTTCTGTTATGAAAGATAAAAGGAGGCTCAGGCCTCCTTTTTTGTATCTATAACTCAATGATTTAAAAGTATTTCATGGTTTATGTGTCCACCATATGTCCACAGCTCTGACAATGTGGCCACATCAATACGGCCGGACACATCTCACCGGCTCCCGTTTTACGTGAGTTAGGCCAATCAGCGCAGCAAGACTACAGCGCCCTTTCCAAATTTCAGTTCTCAGGTCAGCCCTTATCACACCTAACCAGCTGAAACTAAACGCCTTCCAGCTTGATCTAAGTAACCCCCGCAGATCCTTCCCGATCATTCAAATCCTCACGGAAAGTACGACCATCCCAATACATTCAACTAGTTACGTTTTCACCTTAGTTATCCAGAGCCCCGCCGAACTGTATAACCCTGCAATTTCTTTCGATCCTTTCAGATCCTCACCTCGTCCGAGATCCTTTATCTGGCGCGGTCTGGGCCTATGGTTTTACGGTAATCTACTTTTGCAAAAAATCTTATTGGTGCGGCGCGCAGGCGGGAGCGGATGAGCGCGGATTCCGTGGCGCAGACGCCGCCGTGGGCCCCTCGGCCGTGCGCTGGGAGGCTGTGAGCGAGCGTAGGCTTCACGCATGATGCAGCGCTGCCCGATGGCACCCATTCATGCGGCGCCCTTCCCTGGCCATGTTCAGGAGCTGTCAGGCAGATAGACGAAGGCCCCACATTGTGGGGCCTTCTTCGTTTGGTGGATTACTCGATGATGGGGGAGAGGGTACTGGCAAGTTGCCCGGCCTGCTCACTCTGACCGATAAAGGTTTCGGCCTGGGTTGGCGGTGGCCCGCCGTGGTTATGGCTGGCAGCTGAGGCGGCAAGCTGCTCCACCACCGTCATCAGCTGGTTGAGCAGGCGGAAGATGTTCACCCCATCGCTCCCCATCCACGACTTGGGTGACTCGAAGTGCTGCAGCTCGCCGGCAAGTGCCCGACGAACCAGGGCGATATCTTCATCCAGGTTGCCGCCCGCTGTCTGGCTCATGTTACCGGTGCTGCCCAGGGTCATGTCTTCTGCGGTCAGCAGCTCTATATCCCCGAGCGCCTCGATGCGCTTCATGGCCCCGATCTCTTCCACGCTGTTGGCCAATACGGTCAGCTGGTGCTGGCCGAATTCGCCCAGGTACTCGTCCGCCTCGCGGATCATTTGCATGGCTTTGTCGTGCTGGCGGCGGTCGGTGTGGCGTGTTTGGTTGCCCACGCTGTCGGTGCGGTTGAACACTTCTGCCCGTTGCTGTTGTAGCTGCTCGCCCGGTTCGATATCCGGCAGCGGCCAGCCAGTGCCCAGTATGGTACGGATGAAAGGTCGATCGGCGCGACCGAAGGCGAATCCCAGTTCAACCAGCGTCCTCTCGGCAGGGTACTGCAGAAATCCCTGCTCAGGCCCGCCGAACATCACAGGGAGCGGCACAGCGCGATAGAGCGGCGCCCCTTCGTCTGGTTCACCATCCTCGCCCAATAGCTGCACATCTACCGCATAGCGCGGGCGATAAGGATCATTGAGCTGACCGGCTTCCGCCCTGTCGCTGATGGCCTCGACCCGCCCGAATTTTGGCAGGTGCATCTTGTCGGCCAGTTCTGGGAACTCACCTTCCATCTTTCGACGTTCTGGTGATTTGATGGTTTTTCCCGGGGTGGCGGTGGTCAGGATCATCTCATCACCCTTGAGTCTGACGCGCTCAACCCGCTTACCGTTGACGATAGCCCCCGGGCGCATGGCTGGTATCGGAGCCAGGGTGTAAGTGTTACCCGCCTGCTTGGCTGAAAATGCAGAGTCCAGCTCCACCGGTTTATCTGCCCAGCGGCTATTGGCATGACTGCCTACGAAAATGGCGCCATCCGGTTGCTGATGCCAAATGAAGTCCGGTACCGAGAAAGCGCGACCCGCGTTGTCGAGTAGCTGATAGCCGGTGCCGGCGCTGGTGAAGTTGGGGATAGGGGTGTCGGTGTAGTCTGCCCCTTCTGGCAGCAAGAAGGTGAGTTGGGTCTGGTCACTCAGCCAGGCCAGCAGGCTGCGCAGGGTGGCATGCTGAATACTGACAGGGAACTTGCTGCCCAGGATCCCGGCCAGCTCACGGCATAGCAGCTTGCTGGCGCCATTGGCGGCAGGCTGCACATCGTAAACGTAGCCTGTGAACCAGCGACGCAGGTTGCCGTTGTAGCCGGCATCCACAGTCAGAGTTTGCCCCTTGGTGGCCGTGCCCTCGATGGTCAGCGCTGCACGGCCTCCAGCGGAAAGGTCGAGCACGATATCATGGTCAACCAGGTGGGTCGGCTGGCCACCCAGGGTAAGCCTGGTCGAGAGTTTCACGCCATCAGATCTCCCAGCTTGTTGTCCAGCCCCTTGATCATCTGCTCCACAGAACTCAATTGCTCAGGTTCAGATGCCGTAGTATTGCCACCCGGTTTCGCTGGTGTGGTATTGGCGGTGCTTTGTCCCACGATGGCTGGGGCCTTGGGTTGGCGTTGCTCACGTTTCTCCGGTACTGAGTTGTGCTCGCGCAGGGTGAATTGCACCTGCCACGCCAGGAGGCCCTCCTGTTCGCTGGCGGTGATACGCCCTGCGAACTTGGCCTGGCGCACCTTCACCGACTTGGCCAGCAGCGAGCCGACCCGGTAGATATGGCGCTTGCCGCCGTCTCCCTTGGCATCCGCCAGCTCGAACAGGCGGCTCAGTGTTTTCTCATCTTTGAACGGCACCAGCCCTGAGACGTCGAGTTCCTTGGCCTTCTCGCCCTGCTCGGCACTGCTGGTGCTGCTGGTCTGGCCGCTTTGGTCCTTGTCCTGGAACTGCATCGAGGCGGAGATCCGCATCGACTTCATCACGATGGGCTCGCCGTCCAGGGTGAGCATGGCGGTTCTGCTCATTGGGTTAACTCCTGCCAATAGGTGAGCGGTTCAGCGGAGAGCAGCATGGCGCCGACGGCGTGGCTGTGGTCAGGGTGATCGCTCTTGAGTAATTCGGCCGCCAGGCTGGCCGGTTCACCGTAACCGTGCCAGCTCCACATTTTGCCAGCTAAGCTCGGCTTGATGGCCAGTTCGGCGTCCAGCTCTGCGATACGGGATGCTCGTTTGCTGGTCAGCGCGGCTAGCTTGGTGCGTGTGGTATCCGGTGATGGTGAGTTGCTCTCGCTCTGCTGCAAAGCTGTGCGAGCGGCTGAGACCAGCAGATGGCGGCGCAGTGGATCCCAGATCAGCGGGTCACCCGCCCTCCAGCGCGGCGCCATGGCCGCCACCGGCTGCGCCATCAGGTCGTTCTCAGCGGTGAGTCGGCGCAGGGTGGCGCACCAATCCGGCAGGGGTAGCACTGAACAGACCTCAGCTAAGGAGTTGATCAGTGCCTGCTCGCTGTTTCCAGATACCATCCATAAAACGCCATAATGTTTTATCACTGGTGAATTTACATCCGCACCATCCAACAGCTTTCTACATAATGCAGTTATTAACTCACGAACTCCTTGCTTCGTGTATCCAGCATCAAACACTATGACAGTCATAAAAGCCTCATCACAAAAAACTCTACTGGACACTATAAATGACAATGTCACCAGTATTGGATCTAATTCCCTTTGCCGCAGACACCGACATATCAAATCTATTGTCAATATATTCGTTAGTCCCTCCCTCCCTAGATGAGATAACGGCATGACAAGCAGTGTCACTTTTAAACTTATTCATGGAGAACGTGGTTTTTCTGCAGTTTCTCGACAAGATAACCCCTCCCTCCAAAGATGACTCCTGGGTACCTGTCCATCCATAGAAAGTATTTGATGATACGTCACCTTTTATCATTGACACATCAAGAGCCCTGCCAACGTAACCCTCTCTTTCAGCATCAAATATATTCCCTGTTAACTTTCCAGCACCGACAGCCTTAATTGAAACGCTTTTGAATTTGTTGTCTTTTATATCCCAGTCGATCAGATCGCTATAGATCCCTAGCTTTATTTTGTCTGAGTCCATAACCCCAGTGTCATTATCAAAGACACTGGAAAGCAAAGACATAATTAGTTTTCTACCTTCTGAAATTAGTGGGTTATATTCAGTTCCAACGTTTACCAAAAAGAATTCCGTGTAGTCAAAATTATTTATCCTGAAGTTACACCCCTCGAAGGAAACATAATTTGAGTTCTTTAACCGCTCAGGTGCACCCACAGGCCAACGATTACCCATTGTATGATCGCTAACCCAAACCGGCCGCCCTCTAAGACCGCTTACAGTTGAAATTAACGTATAGAAAGAAACCTTAACATGCCAAGATGAATTTATATCAAGGTGATTCTCGTAGTAGTTTTCACTCAGGCAGTTTGTAATCCAAACGTGTGAGCATAAATTATTCAAGTCTATGAACTCTGCGCCATTTTTCCCAGAGCAATCACTAATGTAAATACGCTTTCCGGCGTCAATTGAAACAAATCCTCCGGTCCCCATAGTGGGCGTCGTCCCATCATGCGTGCACCTCCCAATATATATGTCAGTGCACTCATCACCGAATTCTCCTTTAAATTGCAGGCTAATTGTCCCACCAATAAAATCTATTTGATCAACGTCTACCCTTTTTACATTCCCATAAAGAAACTTTCCAGATGAAATGAATTTTATAACGCCATTCTTAACCTTAAATCGCTTCTTATTATTGAGGAGGAAAACACTCTCATCTGCGTTATTCATGGAGCATGTGACAGTGCTCCCGTCGAGATTAATAGTTGTTTTGTCATTAATAACACCAATGCTATTCATGACAACTATGTCATCCTCGATCAAAACTTTTCTAAAATTCATACAGCTTTTCAGATGACCACTGCAATCCTCTCCAATCTTTGCCCCAAGTTGTTGAGGTGTTACAGTACCCTTCTTTAAGCCAAACTCGTTCCCAACCAAGTCATACAAAAAATGATCTCTTACAACTGATCTATACTCTTCTGATTTTTCTCCAGTGGACACCCATGTAGCTCCTCCAGAAACTTTTATTGTTGTAGACCAACCTGAATAAAATGATACTGTTGAAAATCTAGTGACTCCAGTTAAATCCATTTGCATGGCCTCCTCTGTACTTATTGAGTCCATGCAGATTTTCAACAGCTCAGTTCGCTCAGTCAGCGCTTTAACTTGAATGTCAATTAAGCCAGAAAGCACTCTATTTTTATGTAATAGAACAGCAGACCATTTAGGCTTAGCTTTTAATTCATCTTCGAACTGAGTCAAGTCACGACGCAGAAAATCGTTTGAAACGATTTTCCAGTCAGAGCCTTGCTCTTCCTGAATATCATCTTTTCCCAAATGTTTTGGCAGCGCACCATTCCATGCAAAAACCTTAGTACCGTCCTTGCTGAGCACCACTTGATCGGCTTTTTCGATAGTAATCGTGTTGCCTAACTGACCGATCAGGTCATACCCCGCCTCGGCCATCGAGCGCTTCCACAGGGAGAAGGTGTCAGGGATGGCCCCCGAATCACTGCTGCTACCCTGCCCACGGTCATCGATGACGCTGCTGTTCGCCTGGACGGTGCCCAGCTTGACCACGAAGTGCTGATAACCGTTGTTGTCCACATGGTCGGCCAGGTCGGCCACGCTGGTGATGATGGTGAAGTGGTTCTGATGCTCAGAGAGCAGCGAACCGGCGCGATGCACATCGACCCAGACGCCAATCGGCTTGGGGCCCGGGTAAATGACCTCTGGCTGTTTCAGTTCGACCCTCAGGCCGCCGACGATGGCTACACCCGGAGTGACCTGAAAGGCGCCATCCTTCTCTACCACCTTGAATCCATCACCGACAAAGGTGTGGTGGCCATAGAGATCGGCCTGGAGCTTGCGGATATCCTCATCCATCCCACTCAGGCGGGCGGCATAGTCGATCTGCCAGGTGCCTGCATCGACATGGGTGAGGGTAGCCTCGGCGGCCTGGTCGTACCCCATCAGCATGGACTTGACTAGGCTGTTGCCGGTCTGGCCGGTGGTCTGGTCGGTCTTGAGCTTGGTCTCGCGCCCCTTGTAGACGATCATCCCGATCACGCCGTTGGCCTTGTTGCGCAGGTACATGGCATTGAACGAGAAGTCGCCGACCGTGGTATCCATCACAATGGTGTAGGCCACCGCGTTGTTGTTGATGCGCCCTCGCTGGTCCACGGTCTGGCGGTGCACAATCTGGTTTTCCGGCGGCAGTACGGTGTCCGGGTCGATGGGGGCGGTGATATCCAGGTTGGGAATATCAGCCAGGATGAATTCATCCAGCACGACCGGTTGCTCTGCGGCCAAGCTGGACTGCCAATATTGTTCAAATGCGTTGGTAATGACCTGGCTCATCAGGACTCCTTGCGGGGGAGAGACGCCCCGTAAACGTGTTGAATGAAATGGATGTGATCGGCTCGCAGGTAACCCTTGCAGGTTGGTTTATTGAGGGATGCTGCGAATACCTGGTGGGCCATGTCGAAATGCCCCGCATGCAGGTATGCCACGGCGGGATAGAGCACCTGGAAGCGGTAACGGCGGCAGGTGCGGCCGTAGTGCTGGATCAGGGTCTCCATCAGTTGCTGATTAGCGGCCAAGGCGCTGTCGGCCACCTCGATGGTGATGACGTCCCAAGGGGTGCCTTCTTGTCGTTCATGAAGCTCACACCAGCCGATACCCAGACGCTCAAAGATGCGCTTGAAACCGGCCACTTCGCCGGAGTCTTGGGCGTTGATGAAGGCGTACTTCACCCGCTTGCGGAACAGGTCAAGCGGCTCTCCCTTGAAGCGGGTGATGTCCCGCTCCCAGGCGATCAGGGCCAGCATGGCCTCCGAGCAGGTCATCGGATCTTGCTGGGTCAGCGGTTGCAGCAGCCAGCCGCGCAGGCGGCGCCAGAAAGCCATGATGCCTTTGGCCAGGAATGCTGGCTCTTGCACTCCCTCGGCGATGGTCTTGCCGTCTTCCCACCAGGGGGCCGTGCTGTCTGGCAGCTGCGGGGCCTTGTCCTGGTGGTTGAGCTCGGTGGTCTTAGTCATGGAGGAACACCTCCAGCGCACTCAGGCGCGGGATGGCGAGGCTAGAGACGATATCCAGCTCTGTGAAGTGCAGGCTCTTTATCTCAGGGAAGGCCTGGTGCAGCTCGCGGCCAAGCTGACTCAGGGAGAAGCGTGACTGCGGCCAGGCGCGGGTCACCGATGGGTAGTCGGCTGACTGACGAAAGGCCGCCTTCACCATCAGCTCCACCTCACGTTTGAGTGTCAGCCGCTGTTCGGCGGTCATGTTCTCGGCCGGCCACAGCTCCAAGTGCAGTGAGTGCTCGGTTTCCGGCATGGCCATCACCTGCAGGTCATCGCCGTGGCCGTGGTTGCCCTGGTTGTTCACGAAGTCGTTGAGCTTTTCGATCAAGCTGGCGGGGGTGGTACCCACTTCCAGCAGGATGAAGGCATTGGCGGTACCCGGGCCCCGCGGTGCGTCGTGCTCGAAGAAGATGTGATCGGCGCGGATCCCCGCCACGCTGGCGAGCATGGAGCGATAGATGGCGTCGATGTGATAGCGACCCACCGCCGAGAACTGGTTCTGAATGCGCAGGCCAAGGGCGTCATTGCTCTCGGCATCGGCCCCCTGTGTGGTGACCCAATCGCGATCGGTGTTGCGTGCTGACAAGATACCGGTCACCGGTTTACTCAGCAGGTTGTAATAACCGGGGGCCAGATTCCAGGCGCTGCCGGCGAACTCAGCCTCACAGACCACCTTGGCTACGGCCTCACCGGCAGGACTCACCATCTCCTGCAGGGGGCGCAGGCGATAGATGGTGCCGTTGATACGCTCAGTGGTGATCCAGACATCGGCCGGGATGGTGACGGCCTCTGCCGGATTGACCTTGGTGAAGTTGACCAGGCCCCGGGTTTTCTGGGCGGCCTTGCGGGTGAGATCCACATCCCAGGCCTTGAGGTCGAGATAGGTATCGTTGGCGGTTGCGGCAAAGCTGGCTGGCAGCACATGGCCTGCCAGCAGGGTGCGGATCAGCCAGAGCGCCGGGTTGATGACCACGCCGCGCACCAGACGCCAGAACGGGGACACGTCGCTGTCGTTGGTGATGAGTGAGCCGGCGGCCTCCACCTCTTTCTTGAGCTCGGCCTCCATGGCCGCCTCGGTTGTCGGCACCCCGCTTTTTGCCAGCAGGGCCAAAAAATCCACGGTGGGGCGCAGGTTCACAGGGTTACCTCCAGTTCGCCGAATTCATAGGTGCGGGCCGTGACCAGGATGCGCTCCGGCGATTCTTCGCTGATCAGGATGGTGCCCGGGATCAGGCGCACGTCGTTCTCGACCAGCAGTTCGATCTCGGTCATCACATCCGCACGCAGGGTGTGGCTGCGTTCGCCGATGAGCTTGCGGGCCAGCCCCGACTCCATGATCCGGTGCTTGATGTCCTGGCCGATGCTGTGGCGGTCTTGCGTCATGCGTGGCTGGCCGCCTGCATCGATCTGCCATGCGCCGTCTATGACCAGGATGTCGATGTATTTGGGATCGCTCATCACGGAGTCTCCAGCCATGCGTTTTCAGCCATCTGCTCAGGGGTCATCGGGTTTTGGCTGGTCATATGAACCTCACCGATGTGCAGCACTTTGGCCGGTTTCTGGTTGGCGGTGGTCGCTGCTGCGTTGGCCTGGATCAGCTGCTGGCCAATGCCACCGGATGGGACGTTGCTTTGACCGCCCTGGCGATAGCGTGCCAGCGGTGCGTTGATGTTCTCTGGGTTGGGCAGGTTGAGGTCCGGCATGGCGCCCGCCTCAATGTTGACGCCCGGGATCATGTTGAGCTTGTCGATCAGCCAGTCGATGGACTTGCCGAGTAGTTGGAACACGCCCCAGTCTGAGAAGGTTTTTTTCAGGTCATCCCAGTAGTAGATGACCGCTGCGACAGCGCCGATCAGCAGCACTATTCCGGCAATGATCAGGCCTATGGGGTTGGCATACATGGCGATATTGACCGCCAGCAGGATGGCACGAAAGGCAACCAGCCCCGCTTTGAGCAGGTTGAGCGGCGCCATGATGATGGTCCATGCGATGCCCATCCCCAGGGTCGCCAACTTGGCCAGCCCTGCTACCAACATCCAGGTGCCTGTGATCATGCTCAGACCTACGATGGCGAGCATGGCATAGCTGATCACCTTGGTCAGGTTCGGGAAGAGATGCGTCCAGCGCAGCACATCATTGGCGCCATCAGCAAAGACACCGACCACTGCATTGATGGCTGGCAGCACCACGCCAAAGGCGGCGGCACGGATGGCGAACCATCCTTGTGTCACCCGTTCCCACTGATCGGTCATTGAAGCGGCCATTTGTTCTGCCTTGCCGATGCCGTGGGTGTTGGCCAGCGCGTTGATGTTGGTGGCCAGGCCCTTGGTGTTGGTCATGAGCAGCTTGATCATGGCGACCGCCTCATCCGAGCCGAACGCCTTCTTGAGCTCATCCCCCTCGGCCACGCTCATGGTCTCGCCGTAACGCATCTTGAGCTTGTCCAGGATGGTGAGCACCGGCAGCATGTTGCCTGCCGAGTCGGTGAACTGCATGCCGAGCGCCTTCTGAGCACCACCGACACCAGCCAGGAAGGACTTGAACTTGGTCCCGGCCTCGCCGCCGCTCATGGTGGCCTGCAACTGGCCCAGCACGGCGAACTGTTCATCCATCGACACCCCGGCCGCCGTGGCGTTGGCACCGATCGAGCCGAACGCATCGGCCATGCCCTGGCCGGTGGTCTTGAACAATTGGACCGCCAGCGCCGTCTTGCCGGCGACATCTTCCACCCAGTTGGCCTTGCCCATCTGCTTGGCCTGCTGCTCGAAGATGCCGTACATGGTGCCCATGTAGTTGGTGATGGTGGCGGTGTCGGCCTTGGTGGCCTTGGCCAAGGTAGTTGAGGCACGAGTGAAAGCTGGCAGCTCATTACCCTCCAGCCCTGCGATCGCGGACTGGATGTCGTAGGAGGAGCGCACGATCTCGGTGGCCGAGTTGCCATACTGCACGGACAACTTGAGCGCTTCGCGGCCGAGCGCCCCGAGCACGTCCTTTTGCACATCGAGGGAGGCCACCTCGGCGAGGGCCCTGTCCATCTCGATGGCCGGGCCAAGGGCGCCTTGGATCGCCATGACACCGCCAGCCACGGTGGTGGCCCCCATGGCCATGTTGCTCCAGCCCTGGCGGCCCGCTTTGCTGACCTTGTCCATCTGGGCGTTGATGCCAGCAAGGGGCTTGGTGACCTGGTCAACCAGGGCCACCTGCATCATCAATTTTTCCATCCAGGCCATCAGTCGTTACCCGTTCAGTGCTTTGGCTATTCCCTCGGCCACGGCGGCGGCGTTGGACTCTTGGTGCTTTTTGTCTAACCAGATGGCGCGAGCCAGGCTGTCGAGGTCGTCTTCTTCATGGGGCAGGTAGTAACGCCGCAGCGCCAGCACCTGCTCCAGTTGGTTGCGCTCGATGGCCTCGGCACGCGCTGTCAGTTTTTTACGGTGATGTCCAGATCGGGCGCGAATTCCTTGTTCACGGCACCAGCCAGTTGCAGGGCTGCGCTGGGACGCTTGAGCAAGTCATCGAGCGCCTCTTTGCTCTCCTGGCAGACGATCTTTTTCAAGTAGTTGTGGGCGGGTGCCACCTTGTCGTTGGGCATCATGTCGTTGATGAAGCTGTTGTAGGCCACCATGGTCGGGGCAAACTTCAGCTCTTTGCCTGCGACTTCCAGGGTGATGATCGGTGTGCTCATGGGGTGGTTTCCTCTTGTTCAATCCAGTTGGTCAGGGTTGTGATCTGGGTTTGGCAGCGGCGCAGCGCCGTCTGCAAGGTGGGGATAAACTGCACGGCGTTGCCGTAGGTGCTCCCCGTGAATTCAGGCTCCGGGCAGTTGGGCACCAGACCCGGCGGTGGCAGCCGCTTCACTACCCGGGTCTGCACCACTGTTGTGGGCTGGCTGGAGCAGGCGAAGAGCGCCGCTAGGCAAAGGCTCGCGAGCGCAATCCGGGCGGCCCGCCGGCGGCGTGGCCAGGGCTTGTTGCAGGTCATCGGCTGTTTTCCTGTTCTGGTTGTCGAGCTTGGCCAAGGCGGCGTTCTGGTTGCTGAGCAGCAGGCGTAATCCCTTCGTTATCAACTGCTGTTCCTGGAGCTCGGTGGCCTGCTGGTCGTTGGTCGCCTGCAAGGTGCCGATGGTTTCCGTGGCCGAGGCCAGTTCCTTGCCACGGCTATCCAGCATGCGACCGCCCAGGAACAGGGCGGCGCCCATGACCAGCACCAAGCCAAGCAGCACGTTGGAGAACAGCTCCTTGAGTGGGTTCATGCTTCCCCCAGCGACAACTGAGCCGGAGTACCAACAGGCAGATCACCCACCGGCATCGGTTCATTGAGTGGCCAGCGGTACCCGGTGACACGGGTCAGCGGGAATTCGCGGATATTCACCTCATCCCCTTGGTTGCCACCCAGGACCAGCAGGTTGCCGGAGGTGGACTTGCCCACCACGAACCCCACATGGCCACCCCCGTCACGGGTGAAGACCACCACACAGCCCAGCACAGGGCGATCCAGCTTCTCACCCCAGCTCAGATAGCTTTTGGCGCTCTCGAAGCGGGTAGACAGAATGCCGACCCGTTCCAGGCAAGCGCCGACAAAGGCGGCACACCACGGGGTTTCATCGTCTTTGATGCCGCCCCGCTTGATCGCCTTCCACATGTCGAGAATGGCCAGGGCATGTTTGGGCCCCTTCATCTCTTTCAGGCCCAAGTGCTTTCGAGCCTCGTCAAGCCAGCGCAGAGCCATATCAGCCCTCCTTCTTGTTGAACATCAGGGCCGCACGGTTCCGGATGATATCGATCCCAAGTAGCCCAACCACGCCGCCCAGGAACGGGGTGGCTTCCTGGGGGATCCCGAGCAGGTGGGTCCCGGTGGCGGCTGCCATGGTGATAAGGCCGCACAGCAGGGATTCGATCAGCCGACGACGCCCCCGCCCGCCGGCGTAGGTGATGCGCAGGAAGGCGATGGCGAGCGCCAGCAAGGCCCCATAGACGGCGGGCCAGTTGTCCATCAGCCAGGCCAGCAAGGCGGTGGCTAGGGTCGGGTCTTTATGAGGCATGTTGTTCATGTCCGTGGCTCTGATTAGCGGCCCAGCCTCTCAAGGCGGGTCTTGCAGGGGACGCACAGGCGCACCCCTGGTACATGGCGGCGGCGTTCTTCCGGGATGGGGTCGTCGCACTCTTCGCACAGGTGCCGGCTCTCCCCCTGGTAACTGCCTTTGCCCACCTGGTTGGCCAGTTGGGCCGCCAGCATGCGGGCGGCGTGACGGGTGGCGCGGTCGATGTCGTCCAAGCTCCCCCCTTAACCCAGCAGGTGGCGGGTGTCTTCCTGGGAGAGGTAAGGCACGCCGTTGATGTGAACGAAGTCAGGGGAGGTGACGAACCCCTTGATTTTGTGAACCCCCTTGTTGCCCCCCTTGGGATCAACGTCGAGCAGGTCAGAGATCTGCAGCTTCACGCCGAAGGCCTCTACCTTCATGGTTTCGTCGCCGGTGTCGGCATAGAACAACACGTCGTCCGGCGCCATGCCGCGCCAGCTACCAGCCCGTTTGGCTGCATCGCTCAGGAGGGTGAAGTTCTTGGCATCGAGCTCGAACTCCACCTCGGCGGCGACATCGCCATCGACGAAGCCATCCGGGATACCCCGGGTCTGGGCCACGGCGCTGTTGTCGGTGATGGAGAGATTGGCTTTCTCGACATGGACCATGGTGCCCATCAGCGTGGTGTCGAAGCTCTGGCCTGAAATGCGTCTGGTCATGGGTTAGCCCTCCCCGTTGTTGAGGCTCAAATCGAGCATGATGTTGACGGTGATCCCCTTGGGGCAGTCCACGGTGCGCACCACCACGTAGACGGAGACCAGGTTCTTGGCGATCCACTGGATGCTGATGTCGCCATCCTTGGGGGAGGCGATGTCGCCCGGGAACTGCTGGCCGTTGATGGTGGTGGCCTTGGCCATCTCGCGCAGGTCTTTGCCGAAATACATGATGGCGGCCGCAGTACTGCCCGGGGTGGAGTTGAACGAGCGGTCCCCGATGCGGGCGATGGCACGCAGGCGCATCCGGCGAGCTACCTTGTAGGCCACCCGCAGGTTTTCGATTACCTGGTAGTCGCCGCCCTCGGCGTCCAGGGTGCGGCCATCGGCCCAATAAGTGCCGTCATAGTCCGGATACCACATCGGTACCGAGTAGCGGTTTTGTTCCAGGGTTTGCAGGGTGGCAAGTGGCAGCGGGATCCCGGTCTTGTCCACCGGTTTGTTGCCAAGGCCCACCAGGGTACCGGTCTTCACCCGGCAGGGGCTGTCGGCGATGCTCACCGCCCGGTTGCACAGGCGACCGGCATAGACGCCGGCGAGGTTGGGCCACAGTTGCGGCACCAGAGAAACCGAGCTCGTGGCGATACCGTCTTGTAGGGCGGCCAGCGTGGCTTCGTATTCGCTCCAGTCCTGGCCATCCTCACCAGTGGAGACGATGCCCGGTACCGCCAGCAGCATGAACTGCCAGCGCCCCCATTTGGCGATCAGCTCCTGGTTGAGAGCATGGGCGGTATTGATGCCTGCTTGGTCCCACTCCTGACCCAGCACCACGACACCTTCAAACGACTTGGTCTGCTGGGCGGTTCGCACAGCGGCCAGCCAGTCGCCATCTTCCGGCAGCACGTAGGCAGCCGCCGTCCAGTTCTGGCCTGCGTTATCACGGCTGGCCAGCAGGTTGGTCTTGAGCTCGCTTTCAGCCTCACCCAGCAGTTTGTCAAAGTCCGATTGGGTGTTGAGTGAGAGCAGCTTGCCGGTGTTGCTGGCGGCACTGCCGATGAACAACAGGTGGCGCTCGACCTCGGTCACTGGCCCCTGCATCTGGTTCAAGTTGTTGATCTGTACATAAGGCCACATGCCGTTATTTCCCCTTCATCTCTTGCTTGTTGACGTCCCAGCCGTAATCGATGCTCTGCAAGGCGCGGGCGAAGGCCTGCTGCCGTTGCCGGGTGTTGGCGCCCAGGAACGGGCGGGCTGGTAGCTGGAACTCCCAGCTCTCTTTCACGGGTTCGTCCTTGAGCTTCTTGATGAGCAACCCCGCCTGGGCGTAGTTGAGGTTGGCGGTGATCCAACCCAGCGAAGCCGAGCGGTATGCCCGCTTGCGTTTGCCCGGGCGCTTGAACCCGAGTTCGCGTAGTTTGCGGGCCTGCGCCTTGCTGGCCTGTTTGTTCTTGCCGCCTTCACTGGTGGCGATGCGCCGCCGGCTGGCGGCCGTCACCTTGTAGGTGTGCCCCTTCTGATGGGTGTTGGCGACCACCCCGGCGTGAACGTTCATCGCCCCCTTTTTGAACCCGAGTTCGGTGACATCCTGGCTAGGCTCGCGGATCTGCAACAGCTTGGGCAGGCCACGCAACATCTTGCGTTTGCCCCGCTTGCGCGGTGCCCACGGCTGGCCGTTGGGGTCTTGTTGTTGGCGCACGTTACGGGCGGCCAGCTTCTTCATCTCATTGGCGGCTCGCCATACCAGCCGCTTGCGCTTCTTGGGGGGCAGGGCCAGCAGATTGAGCTGTTCTTTGCCGCGGTGCGCGTCCAGGGTGATGGTGATCATGCTGGGCCCCCGATCTGATGCTGGCCGGTATCACCCACGTTCAGGTCGATGTGCTCGGCCACCCAGATGTCATAGGGGGCTACGTTCCAGCGCTTGCCGAGCCAGTTGATGAGCCCTTGCGGGTGCTCGATAAGACGCAGCGGTTCAGCGAAGGGGAGCTGGATCTCGAGGTCCGCAGTCTGCTCGTCGTTCGGGGTGACGGCGTACTCTGGATCAGGCAGCTCGAACTGCTCGCGAAAGTCGTCGTGTTCCTGCACCCAGGCGGCTACGGCCGCCAGCAGAATGGCCGGATCCAGCTCTCGAAACGGCAGTTGCTCGATGGTGAACACCGCCTGATAGGTGAGCCATGCCACATCCACCCCGGTGGGCCCCATGTTCCTGGGTTCGAGCTTGATGGTGCCGTTCTCCATCCAGCTATCCAGGCGCTTATGGCATTTGCCCGGCAGCACCCGCAACAGCTCGGCGTGGAGCGCCTGCAGGAAGTAGCCCTGAGCCTGCTGCTCGTTCACGACTGTGCTCATATCAGCGATACCCCCGCCCGGTGCTTGCCCTTGATGCTGCGCACCAGTTGCTGGCTTTCGGCCAGCAGCTGGGCACGCTGGTCCGGGGATCGCTCCACCAGGTTGTTGGCGGTGGCCCGCTCGGTGACGCTGGCGAACTCCGGCAGCAAGGCCGCCTTGGCCCGGGCAAAGACGGCAGCCAGGTACTGCTCGGTAAGGGCGTTTCTGCCGGAGTCAGCGCCATCTTCAAGGCTCGGACCCGGTACGGCGGCGGCACTGGTGTAGCCCTTGCCCTGCAGCGCGGCCTGGTGGCTGGCGAGCTGCAGGTTGATCTCGGAGACGGCGGCCAGCAAGGCGGCGCCGGTGGTCTGCTGATCCAGATCTGCAGGCAGGGCGCGGCGGCGCTCGAAGTCGGCGACGGCCACATCCGGCCAGAATCCGTCATTGCGGATGGTGGCGATGCTGTAGTCGATGTCCTTGCCTGCAAACATGTCTGGCCCCCTGTTGATGCTTGCCAATGTGAACACCACTGCCCCGGTTGCCCGGGTCGCCGATGGCGCGGCGAGAAAAGGTGCACCCCTGTAGCCACGGATCGCAGGATTCGGCGCGAGCCTTGCGGCTGGCCAATCCTCCCCGCCGGGGTGCGACGGCGCGGAGAGTCGGTTACCCCGGATTCAGCGCTCGCAGGCGCATGGCAATTTTCTGGCGCAAGGTGCCGACGCCCACCTTGCCGTGCAGCTGCTCGGCCTGGGCCA
>RCUM01000767.1_pt1 | contig 15870 bp, 13 predicted proteins | sample 2166141 | NCBI WGS metagenome assembly RCUM01 (sample SAMN09932756, study PRJNA488358) | compost metagenome | isolation source: compost soil in crotonic acid-enriched | place: Germany: Experimental Botanical Garden
CTGAATGTCACGTCCTCCTCACCTCAATCCACAGGAATAAAAAGATGATCGCAAAAAATCCACCAAATTCCAGTCCCGCGAAAACCTGGACCTCACGGCCAACAACCGTCCGTCTGTCTCCGCACCACATCCAGCTCACTGCATTCCGCTGAATGCTTTGGAAGCCCTCTAAACCGGCCTTATGGCCGGTTTTTCGTTTCGGCGACCCTCCGTCGGGAACCAACAAAATCCCCAATAACCGGGGTATTTTTGGAGTGCAGCGTCTTTCCTGAATGGAGAACGTTCCCAAGCCAGCCTTCATCGTCCTCATGTGTAGAACCGAATCTGCCAGCAATCAGCGTTGTAGCTCGTTACGACTTGCAATGCGCGATAATGCAAAAGAGGCACCCAGCGGTGCCCCCTTCTACTAACCACCCAACGCCGTTTACTTGATAAACCGCACCTGGCTATTGATCTTCTCGATCACCGCCCCCTTGCGTTCATTGAACCGCACCTTGTTCTGCTCAAACAAATTATTCCCCTTGGTATCAATAGAAATAATCAGCGGCCCAAACTCCCGAACCCGGTTCACCCACAACGTCTCCGGCATCCCGAGATCCTGCCATTCCGCCCGTTCGATCTCTTCAACCTGTGTAGCCGCCAACACCGCGCAGCCACCGGGGAAAACCGCATGCACGGCCTTGTTCTCCAGGCATCCGGTAGTGGTCTCGGGCCCCATGCCACCCTTGCCGACAATCAGCTTCACCCCAGTCTGCTCAATGAATTCCTTCTCGAACTTCTCCATGCGCATGCTGGTGGTAGGCCCGATGGACACCATCTCGAAAGTACCGTCGTCCTTCTTGCGCACGATAGGCCCGGCATGGAAGATCGCCCCGCCGCGCAGGTCCACCGGCAACTCGCGCTTGAGTTCGATCAAGCGACGGTGCGCCACGTCGCGGCAGGTCACCAGCTGGCCGGTGAGGTACACCACATCGCCAACGTTGAGGCTGGCCAGGTCTTCATCCCGGATGGGCGTGGAAAGGATCTTTTTCACAGGACTACTCCATCGTGCGAGAGGATGTCGTAAGACATATCGGCGTTGATGCGGATCTTGCCGCGGCGGTGCGCCCAGCAACCGGTGGACACGGCCACGCCAATGGTCGATGGGTGACGCGCCGACGACTCGATGTTCACCCCCATCACGCTGCTGTTGCCGGTCAGCCCCTGCGGGCCGATGCCGATTTCGTTGAGGCCGTCTTCCAGCAGCTTTTCCATCATCGCCGCGCTTTCGTTCGGGTGGCTCGAATCCACTTCCCGCAGGATCGCTCGCTTGGACAGGCGCGCCGCCGTTTCAACCGAAGTCGATACGCCGACGCCAACCAGCAGCGGTGGGCAGGCGTTGATGCCGCGCGAGGTGATCACGTCGAACACGAACTCGGTTACGCCTTCGTAACCTTGGCCCGGCATCAGCACCTTGGCCGAACCCGGCAAGGTGCAGCCGCCGCCGGCCATGTACACATCGACGATGCAATGGTCGGCGTCGGGGATGATTTCCCAATCCAGCCACGGAATCTTCGAGCCGGTGTTGGTGCCGGTGTTTTTCTCGATGAAGGTTTCCACCGCGTTATGCCGCAGCGGGCCCTGGATGGTCGCTTCTTTCGTGGCGTTTTCCAGGATGCCTTCCATCTCGCCCAGCAGCGGGAAGCGTGCGCCGGCAGAAATGAAGTACTGGATCACGCCGGTGTCCTGGCAACTTGGGCGGTTGAGCTTGTCGGCATATTCCTGGTTGTCGGCCATCGAGTCGTACACGGCGATCGCCAAAGGGTTGGTCTCGGCCGCACGCAGTTTGGCGGTCTTTTCCTTTACGTCGCGGGGCAGGCGCTTGCCGATATAAGCGGTGAACTTGGCCATCACATCGGTGAGCGATGACACTGCTGATTCTTTATCCACGGTATTTTCCTCACTGCATCACAAGGCGGGTATTTCGTTGAATTTTCTAGGGGTGCAAAGCGGGGGCAGGGCGGGTATCCGCTGCTATCGGCTGGGTGGCCAGCGCAGGCGCTTGGGGCGTATCCACAAGTTGGCCGTCGAGCACTTGATCCATGCGCTCTTTGTCCAGGGCGCCGACCCATTTGGCGATCGCCATGGTGCCGACGGCGTTGCCAATGGTGTTGGTGATGGCCCGTGCCTCGGACATGAAGCGGTCGACACCCAGCAGCAGGACCATGCCGGCCACGGGGATGTTGTCCATGGTGGCCAGGGTCGCGGCCAAGGTGATGAAGCCGGAGCCCGTGACACCCGCCGAGCCTTTGGAGGTCAGCAACAGCACGCCCAGCACGATCAACTGGTCCATCAGCGTCAGCGGCGTGTTGGTGGCCTGGGCGATGAAGATCGCGGCCATGGTGTAGTAGATGCACTGACCGTCTGGGTTGAAGGTCAACCCCGATGGAATAACCAAACCCACCACCGGTTTGGACACGCCGACCTTTTCCAGTTTGTTCATCAACTGCGGCACCACCGACTCGGATGAACTGGTGCCCAGCACGGTGAACAGTTCTTCCTTGAGGTACTTGAGGAACTTCCACAAGTTGAAGCCCGACAGTCGAGCAATGCTGCCCAGGACAATGACCACGAACAGGAAGCACGTCAGGTACATGGTCGCCATCAGTTTGCCGAGCGAAACGATCGAGCCCAGGCCGTATTTGCCGACGGTAAATGCCATTGCTCCACAGGCCGCGAGTGGCGCTACGCGCATGATCATGCCGACGATATGGAACATGCCGTGGGAGAAGGCCTCCAGCACATCCACCATGGGTTTGCCACGCGGGCCGAGGTGCGAGAGCGCGATGCCGAACAAGGTCGAGAACAGCAGGATCGGCAAGATCTCGTTCTTGGCGAACGCGTCGGTGACGCTGCCGGGAATCACGTGCAGCAGGAAGTCGACGAAGCCACCCGAGCCACCGGCTGCCGCTGCGGTATAGGTCGAGATGCTCTTGGCATCGAGCGTGGCAGGGTCGACGTTCATGCCGCTACCCGGTTGCACGATATTGACCACGACCAACCCGAGCACCAGGGCAAATGTCGACAGGACTTCGAAGTAGATCAGCGCGCGGACTCCCACCCGGCCGAGCTCCTTCATGTTTTCCATCTTGGCGATGCCCAGCACCACCGTGGCGAAGATGATCGGGGCGAACACCATCTTGATCAGTTTGATGAAGGCATCGCCGATGGGTTTAAGGTCGCTGCCCACCTGCGGCCAGAACACACCGATCAGGACGCCCAGGGTCACCCCTATCAGCACTTGTACATAAAGCTTGCCTAACAATCGTTTGGCCATTGCCGTCTCCGAATTATTGTTGTGAGTCGGATGTTGTGGCGACTGGGCGGAGGGATGCGTGCAGGCCAGGCCTGGCAGATCAATCGCCCAGATTTTTTGTGGTTAATCACGCAGGCCAACGATAATGTTTTTTCTAAAATGCTGTAATACAATGAAATTCAACTCATTAGTTCCCTCAGGTTAATGATGAATCCCGTATCGGAGTTGGCGTTCTTTACCTTGCTCATCAGGGTGGGCAGCCTCGCGGCGGCGGCCCGGGAGTTGAACCTCACGCCACCTGCCGTTTCCAAGCGCCTGGTGCAGTTGGAGCAACGACTGGGCGTGCGCCTGCTCAACCGCACCACGCGCAGCATCAGCCTGACCGCAGAGGGCGAGACCTACCTGCTCAATGCCAAGCGGATCCTGGGTGAAATCGAGGAAATGGAGCGGCAGGTGTCCAGCAGCCGGGCAGAACCCAAGGGGCTGCTGCGGGTGAATGCGCCGCTGGGGTTTGGGCGCACGCATGTGGCGCCGGCGGTGTCGTCGTTTGCCAAGCGCTACCCGGAAGTCGAGGTGCAACTGCACCTGACCGATCGACCGATCAACCTGCCGGACGATGCCATCGATGTGGCGATACGCTTCGGTGAGCTGCCGGACTCTCGCTTGATTGCCCGCAGGATTGCCGCCAACCGCAGAAGGCTGTGCGCCGCGCCTGGTTACCTGGCGGCCTTTGGGGTACCGGAGTTACCGAAAGATCTCGCCGCGCACAACTGCATCGTGTTGCGGCAGAACGATTCGGCGTTTGGTATCTGGCGATTGAGTCGGGGTAAACAGTCGGAGTCGGTCAAGGTGCATGGCAGCCTGAGCACCAATGATGGTGAGGTCGCCTTGAACTGGGCACTGGATGGGCACGGCATTCTCATGCGCGCCGAGTGGAACCTGGCCGATCACTTGCGGACGGGGCGGCTGGTGGAAGTGTTGAGTGATTACGAGACGCCGCCTGCGGATATCTACGCCGTTTACCTGGAACGGCTCAATCTGTCCGCCAAGGTGTCGTTCTTTGTCGAGCACCTGAGGGCGTTCTTCCAGCGGCACGCTGATGGGCCACTGGATAGCCTGTCAGCCTGGAAGTAGGCAGTCAGCCTTTTTGGGGCTGCTGCGCAGCCCATCGCCGGCAAGCCAGCTCCCACATGCTTGAGATTCCTCAAAGGTACAGCACAACTCTTGAGATCTGCACTGTACCGGTGGGAGCTGGCTTGCCGGCGATGGGCTGCGTAGCAGCCCCAGTGGCCATAACAGAAGGGCATCAGGCAATCGCCTGCTTCACTCCCCACCATTCTTGGAGAGCCAAAGAAGATCGTCCGCCCGCTTCTTGGTCATGCTCAGCACGCAGTCGGCCCCGTTGAGCATATCCATGGTCCCGCCCGACAGGGTGTAGTAGATCCCACAATCCGCATCACGAAACTTTATCCACAGACGCTGCGCATCCCGGAGCCTGGTTTTGCTCTCAGCGGAAAACGCGCTCATGGTCATCTTGTAGGCTTCATTGAGCCTGGCGTCCTGGCGGGTCAATTCTTCGTTGTAGCAATCGACCATGTTGGACGTGACCCCGCCGGAAGTGTCCATGCACGCACTGAACTGCCGTGAGTAATCGTCGGCCGCGAAGGCATTGGGCAAACAGGCTGACATCAAAACAGCGGTGGCTAGGGCAAGGCGCTTCACGATCACGTTTCCTTTACAGAGACCTGCACGTCAGTCAGTCAAGTGAGGGCGAGGCGGCAGATTCAGGCGTGCATATCTCTGCGCGTACCAGGGTAGCGTTCCCTCTCGGTAGTGGCGCATTGATATATCTTGTTTTGCCGATTTTGCAAAGACGTCAGCGCCTTTCCAGCACATACCCCACGCCCCTGAGTGTATGGATCAGCTTGCTGGCAAACGGGTCGTCGATCTTGGCCCTCAGCCGCCTGATGGAGACCTCCACCACGTTGGTGTCGCAGTCGAAGTTCATGTCCCAGACCTGCGAAATGATCTGTGTGCGGCTCAGCACCACGCCGGTGTTGCGCATCAGGTAATGCAGCAGGGCAAACTCCTTGGTGGTCAGGTCGATGCGCTGGCTGTCCCGGAATGCCCGGTGACGGCTCTGGTCGAGTTCCAGGTCGGCCACGCGGATGACTTCGATGGAAACCGGGCTGTCCGCTCGGCGCATCAGGGCGCGGACACGGGCGAGCAGTTCGGGGAATTCGAAAGGCTTGATCAGGTAGTCGTCGGCACCGTTTTCCAACCCTCGCACCTTGTCGGCCAATCGGCTGCGGGCGGTCAGCAGCATGATGCGTGATGCGCAATGTCTGCGCCGCAATGCGTCGAGGACTTGCCAGCCATCCATGCCGGGCAGGTTGATGTCCAGAACGATCAGTTCATAGTCGTGATGTCTGGCCAGGAACAGGCCATCCGGGCCACCGTGCACGCAATCCACGATATAGCCACAGTCGGTGAGGCCTTGCCGTACATACTCCGCAGTTTTAACGTCGTCCTCAATGAGCAGAATTCGCATGCTGTTCTATCTCGAAATCGCTGAGCAATGGACTGCGCCTGCGCGCCGGTATCACGTTGATCAAAAAAAAGGCGCCCCAGTGGGCGCCAAAAATCCACCTTTACCAAAGGAGCAATAAGCCACTCAAGGTGAATCCGTAGTTACAGAATCGACAGCGGGTATTCGACAATCAACCGTACTTCATCCAGATCAGATTCAAATGCAGTGGCCCGGGTAGTGGCCTGGCGCACACGGAAAGAGAGGTCTTTCGCTGCACCGGTTTGAACCACATATTTGACTTCGATATCACGCTCCCAACGTTTCTGGTCGGTCAGCGGATTACCGTTTTCATCGCGGCGCATATACACCGCGTTGGCGTTGGAATAATCAGCGTCGGTGCCTTTGGCGTAACGGGTCATGAAGGTCAGGCCGGGAATCCCGTAGCTGGCCATGTTCAAGTCGTAGCGCAGCATCCACGAGCGCTCGTTCGGCGAGTTGAAGTCGCTGTACTGGATCGAGTTGTCGAGAAAGATCGAGTCGGACTGGCGCAGGTAGTCGAAGTCGTCATCCCCGTTGTTGCGCTGGTGCGACAAGGCCAGGGTATGCGCACCGTAGCGCACGCCGAGCTTGCCGCTCCAGATGCTGTTGTCGAACTGGCCGAGCAGTTGCTTGCCTTCGTCGACGGCCTTGTAGTAGTTCAAACCACCGATCAAGGCCAGTTCATCGCTCAGCGGGTAAGCGAAGCTGGTGCCCGCGTAATACTGATTCCAGACGTCTTTCAGGCGGCTGCTGAAGAGGCTGACGGTGACGTTGTCATTGACGGCGTAGTCGCCACCGGCATACGCCACCCAAGGGGCGTTGACCGGGCCGGCATAGAAGGTCGCGAAGTTGTCGTTGAGGTCGCTCGACACCGGCTGGCTCATCGCATGCAGACGCCCGCCCTGCAGGGTCAGGCCATCGATGCTGGTGTTCTCCAGGGTCACGCCGCGAAAGCTCTCCGGCAGCAGGCGCGAGTCACCGGCGGCAACCACCGGGTTGGCCGGGAACACATCACCGACCTTGACCACGGTATCGAACAGCCGCACTTTGGCGGCGCCTCCGACTTTGCTGTATTCGTCCCGCGCTTCGCCATTGTTGTCGACCGGCAGGACATCGAATGAACTGCGCCCGCCGTTTCGTCCAGCACCGGTGTCGAGTTTCATGCCGATCATCGCAAACGCGTCGCCCCCCACGCCGACGGTGCCCTGGGTAAAGCCAGAGTTGAATTTGGTAATTATCGCGTGGGCCCAGGCTTCGGAATAACCGTTGCTATTGCCCTTGCCGCTATTGAAGGTGGGCGCTGAACCGTCACGGTGATCGCGGTTGAAATAGAAGTTGCGGTTGAGCACGGTAAGGCTGCTGCCCTCGATAAAACCTTGCGGCTTGTCTTCAGCCTGAGCGGAAACTGCATAACTTGCAGAAAGTGCCGAGAGGGCGGCCAGATAGAGCGGTGCTGTTTTTCTCATTCAATGCTCCTTCAGGTGCGGCAGTTTTATTATGATTTTTGCAGTGCGGGCAGTCGCTAGTTGTTCTGAGCCCGCTGGCGCACCCTGCGAAGTGCCCAGCTCATCTTCGCAGGCAGTAGATAACGGGAGAGTGATTGCTTAATTACAATTCCGTCATGTGTCTGTTATCGACGTAGCGCGGCGCGAGCACGTGCGCGCTCGGCAGATAACAAAATTGTAATTTTCCAGCCACCGCGCTGATAGCTACTGCTGATTAGAGTGCCAGCACCTGTTCCAGTGGGGCTTGGCCGCTGTTTCGGCGTCCTCGCCAGGCTTTATCGAAGTGTGTGCACGAGGACCCTGAAAGTGCCCAGGTTCAACCGCAGTGTCTTGCTCAATTCCCCTTCCTCGGTGTGCAGGGTCGTCGCGTTTTGTGCGCTGCTCGCCGGCCTGATCACGCCGTCGGCGTTCGCCGCGCAGAGCCTCAGCCTCACCCAGGCGCTCAATGCGGCGCTGGAGGCAAACCCGGAGCTGGCCGCCGCTCGCCAGGAAATCGGTATTGCCGAAGGCGCGCGCCGGCAGGCCGGCCTCATCCCTAACCCGGAGCTGTCGTACGAGGTGGAAGACACCCGGCGCGACACCAGCACGACCACCGTCACGCTCAGCCAACCCCTCGAACTGGGCGGCAAGCGTGCGGCGCGGGTCGAGGTGGCAACCTTTGGCCAGGGCATTGCCCAGGTAGAGCTGGAGCGCCGGCTGAACGGGCTGCGTGCCGATGTCGTGCAGGCGTTCTACGCCGCACTGCGGGCGCAGACCGGGGTCGATCTGGCCCGCCAGTCGCTGGACCTGACCGAGCGCGGGTTGCGCGTGGTGGAGGGGCGGGTGCGTGCGGGCAAGTCTTCGCCGGTCGAGGCAACGCGCGCGCAGGTGCAACTGGCCGAAGCCCGGTTGCAGGTGCGACGCGCCGAAACCGAAAAGGCCACGGCCTACCAGCAGTTGGCCCAGGTCACCGGCAGCGCGGTCACGGTGTTCGATCGCCTTGATTCAGCCAATTTGTCGCCGGGTGCGCCGCCCCCTGCCGACACACTGCTGGCCAGGCTCGAGCAGACCGCCGAAATGCGCCAGGCGCTTGCGCAGATCGACCAGAGCGATGCCTCGCTCGGCTCGGAAAGAGCCCAGCGCATCCCGAACCTGACCGTGAGCGTCGGCAGCCAGTACGACCGCTCCGAGCGCGAGCGGGTGAACGTGGTCGGGCTGTCGATGCCCTTGCCGCTGTTCGACCGCAATCAGGGCAACATTCTTTCGGCTGCGCGCCGCGCCGATCAGGCCCGCGACCTGCGCAACGCCGTGGAGCTGCGGCTGCGCAGCGAAACCCAGACCGCGGTCAACCAATGGGCCACGGCGATGCAGGAGGTCGAGTCCTACGACAAGACCATCCTGCCCTCCGCCCAGCAGGCCGTGGACACCGCCACCCGTGGCTTCGAAATGGGCAAGTTCGGCTTTATCGAGGTGCTGGATGCCCAGCGCACGTTGATCGCTGCGCGCGGCTTGTACCTCGATTCGCTGGCGGCGGCGACCAATGCCCGTGCGCAAGTGGAGCGGGTCTACGGCGACCTCGGGTCGATTGCCAACACGCCTTGAGCCGGCCAGACACTTTCTTCGGCAGGCGGCAGTTGCAGGCGCCGCGGCCAACGATCAGCAGGAGTAGCAATGGATAACAAACGCAAGATCGCGCTGGCGGTTGCCGCCGTGGCAGCGCTCGGATTTGGCAGCCTGGCGTGGAATTCCGGTGCCGACCAAGCGGCCGCCGAGCATGGCGCCGACGATGGCCACGGGCATGCGAAGAAAGCCGCGCCGAGCGCCGAAAAACCGGCTGACGAACATGGGGACGATGGCCACGGTGACGAGGGCCACGGTGAAGCGGGGCATGCTGAAGAAGGTCATGGCGAAGAGGGTCATGGCGAAGAAGGCCACGGCGAAGAAGGTCATGAAGAGGAGGGCAAGCTGACCCTCAGCGCCGCGCAGATCAAGGCGGCCGGCATCGAACTGGCGGCGGCGGCGCCCCGTGAGCTGGGCACCGTGGTCAGTTTCCCAGGCGAGATTCGCTTCGACGAGGATCGCACCGCGCACGTGGTGCCTCGCGTGCCGGGTGTAGTCGAAAGTGTTCATGCCAACCTGGGCGAGGCGGTCAAGAAAGGCCAGGTGCTTGCGGTCATTGCCAGCCAGCAGATTTCCGACCTGCGCAGTGAGCAGCAGGCGGCGCAGCGTCGCGTCGAGCTGGCGCGGGTCACCTTCTCGCGTGAGAAGCAGCTGTGGCAGGACAAGATCTCCGCCGAGCAGGACTACCTGCTGGCTCGCCAAGCGATGCAGGAAGCGGAAATCTCCCTGGCCAATGCACGGCAGAAAATGGCCGCGGTCGGTGCTTCGGCCAACGCCGTCGGCGGCAACCGCTACGAGCTGCGTGCGCCGTTCGATGCGGTGGTGGTCGAGAAGCACCTGACCATGGGCGAGGTGGTCAGCGAGGCCACCAACGCGTTCATCCTGTCCGACCTGAGCCAGGTCTGGGCCACGTTCGCGGTGCCGCCGCGAGAGCTGGACAAAGTCGTCACCGGCCGTGCGGTCAAGGTCACTTCGCCAGACCTCGACGCCGAGGTCGAGGGCAAGGTCGGCTACGTCGGCAGCCTGTTGGGCGAGCAGAACCGCGCCGCCACCGTGCGGGTGACCCTGACCAACCCCAACGGCGCCTGGCGGCCGGGGCTGTTCGTCAGCATTGCCGTCACCTCGCAGACCGATCAGGTCGCCGTGGCCGTGCCCGAGTCTGCGGTGCAGACCGTCGAGGAAAAAACCTCGGTATTCGTCCGCACCGCCGAAGGGTTCGATACCCGCCCGGTCACGCTGGGCCGTCGGGACGGTGGCTATGTAGAGATTGCCACTGGCCTGGAGCCCGGTGTCCAGGTCGCCGCCAGCGGCAGCTTCACGCTCAAGTCCGAGCTGGGCAAGGCCACGGCCGAGCACAGTCACTGATGCGCCCCGACAGGATGATTCGCCATGTTTGAACGTCTGATCAGATTCGCCATCGAGCAGCGCATCGTCGTGATGATCGCCGTGCTGCTGATGGCCGGAATCGGCATCTACAGCTACCAGAAATTGCCGATCGATGCGGTGCCCGATATCACCAACGTGCAGGTGCAGATCAACGCGGCCGCGCCGGGTTATTCGCCGCTGGAAACCGAGCAGCGCATCACCTTCCCGGTGGAAACGGCCATGGCCGGCCTGCCGGGCCTCAAGCAGACCCGCTCGCTGTCGCGCTCGGGGTTGTCGCAGGTGACGGTGATCTTCGAGGACGGCACCGACATCTTCTTTGCCCGCCAGTTGGTCAACGAGCGCCTGCAGGTGGCCAAGGAGCAGTTGCCGCCAGGCGTGGACGCGGTGATGGGGCCGGTGTCCACGGGCCTGGGGGAGATCTTCCTGTGGACCGTCGAAACCGAGCAAGGCGCGCTCAAGGACGACGGCACGCCGTACACCCCCACCGACCTGCGGGTGATCCAGGACTGGATCATCAAGCCGCAGCTGCGCAACGTGCCCGGTGTCGCCGAGATCAACACCATTGGCGGCTTTGCCAAGCAGTACCTGGTGGCGCCGGACCCGAAGCGCCTGGCCGCCTACAAGCTGACCCTCAACGACCTGGTCACGGCGCTGGAGAGCAACAACGCCAACGTCGGTGCCGGCTATATCGAGCGCAGCGGCGAGCAACTGTTGATCCGTGCGCCCGGGCAGGTGGGCAGCGTCGACGACATCGCCAACATCGTGATCTCCAGTGTCGACGGCACGCCGATCCGCGTCAGCAATGTCGCCGAGGTCGGCATCGGCAAGGAGATGCGCTCGGGCGCGGCAACCGAGAATGGCCGCGAGGTGGTGCTGGGTACGGTGTTCATGCTGATTGGCGAGAACAGCCGCACGGTGTCCCAGGCGGTCGCGGCCAAGCTGGTCGAGATCAACCGCACGCTGCCCAAGGGCGTGGTGGCGGTGACGGTGTATGACCGCACCCACCTGGTCGAGAAAGCTATCGCGACGGTGAAGAAGAACCTGATCGAAGGCGCGATCCTGGTCATCGCCGTGCTGTTCCTGTTCCTCGGCAACATCCGCGCGGCGCTGATCACCGCGATGGTCATCCCGCTGTCGATGCTGTTCACCTTTACCGGCATGTTCTCCAACAAGGTCAGTGCCAACCTGATGAGCCTGGGCGCGCTGGACTTCGGCATCATCGTCGACGGCGCGGTGGTCATCGTCGAGAACGCGATTCGCCGCCTGGCCCATGCGCAGCACAAGCATGGCCGCGTGCTGACCCGCGCCGAGCGCTTCCATGAGGTGTTCGCGGCGGCACGTGAAGCGCGCCGGCCGCTGATTTTCGGGCAGTTGATCATCATGGTGGTGTACCTGCCGATCTTTGCCCTCACCGGCGTCGAGGGCAAGATGTTCCACCCGATGGCGTTCACCGTAGTGATCGCGCTGCTGGGGGCGATGATTCTCTCGGTTACCTTCGTGCCTGCGGCGATTGCCATGTTCGTCACGGGCAAGGTCAAGGAGGAGGAAGGCGTGGTGATGCGCACCGCGCGCCTGCGTTATGCGCCTGTGCTGCGCTGGGTGCTGGAACACCGCAACCTGGCGTTTTCGGCGGCGGTGGGTGTGGTCTTGTTGTCCGGGGTCGTGGCCAGCCGCATGGGCAGCGAGTTCATCCCCAGCCTCAGCGAAGGCGACTTCGCCCTGCAGGCGCTGCGTGTTCCCGGCACCAGCCTGACCCAGTCGGTCGACATGCAGCAGCGTCTGGAGAAGGCGGTGATCGAGCAGGTGCCGGAGGTCGAGCGTGTGTTCGCCCGAACGGGTACTGCGGAGATCGCCTCCGACCCCATGCCGCCGAACATTTCCGACGCTTATGTGATGCTCAAGCCGAAAGAACAGTGGGCCGATCCGGGCAAGTCGCGTGACCAGTTGATTGCCGAAGTGCAGAAGGCTGCGGCCAGTGTGCCTGGCAGCAACTACGAGATGTCCCAGCCGATCCAATTGCGCTTCAACGAGCTGATCTCTGGCGTGCGCAGTGATGTTGCGGTGAAGGTCTTCGGCGATGACATGGACGTGCTCAACCGCACTGCTGCGAAGATCGCCTCGGCGCTGCAAGGTGTCCAGGGCGCCTCCGAGGTGAAGGTGGAGCAGACCACCGGGCTGCCGGTGCTGACCATCAACATCGACCGCGAGAAGGCCGCGCGTTATGGCTTGAACATTGGCGCGGTTCAGGACGCGATTGCGATTGCCGTCGGCGGTCGCCAGGCCGGCACGCTGTACGAAGGTGACCGTCGCTTCGATATGGTGGTGCGTCTGTCCGAGACCTTGCGTACCGATGTCGCGGGTCTTTCCAGCCTGCTCATCCCGGTGCCGGCGAATGCCGCCCTGGGCGCCGAGCAGATTGGCTTTATCCCGCTGTCGCAAGTGGCCAGCCTGGACCTGCAACTGGGTCCGAATCAGATCAGCCGCGAGAACGGCAAGCGCGTCGTGGTGGTCAGTGCCAACGTGCGCGGCCGCGACCTCGGTTCGTTCGTCGATGAAGCCAGCGATACCTTGGCCACGGGCGTGGACATCCCGGCAGGTTACTGGACCACCTGGGGCGGCCAGTTCGAGCAGCTGCAGTCGGCGGCCAAGCGGCTGCAGGTGGTGGTCCCGGTGGCGCTGCTGCTGGTCATGACGCTGTTGTTCCTGATGTTCAACAACCTCAAGGACGGCATGCTGGTCTTTACCGGGATCCCCTTTGCGCTGACCGGCGGGGTGCTGGCGCTGTGGTTGCGGGATATCCCGCTGTCGATTTCCGCAGGGGTGGGCTTTATCGCGCTGTCGGGGGTCGCCGTGCTCAATGGCCTGGTGATGATTTCCTTTATCCGCGGGTTGCGCGAAGAAGGGCGCTCACTGCGCGATGCGGTGGACGAGGGCGCGCTGACCCGCTTGCGGCCGGTGTTGATGACCGCGTTGGTGGCCTCGCTGGGCTTTATTCCGATGGCCTTGGCGACGGGGACCGGTGCTGAAGTTCAGCGGCCGTTGGCGACGGTGGTGATCGGCGGGATTCTGTCTTCCACGGCGCTGACCTTGCTGGTGTTGCCGGCGCTTTATCACTGGGCGCATCGCAAGGATGACGAGGGCGAAGTCGTCGAAAGTTGATGGATGTAATGAAAAAGCCCGCAACCGAAGTTGCGGGCTTTTTAGCGGTTAGCTTTCAGAAATGTAAGTGTGCCGTCATGCTGTTGTGGGGTGTGCATTGCTAACGTGGCGCTTGAGATTTCTTATTCAAGAGGCTGTTATGAAAAAGGTGATCATTGCTGCACTCTGCGTGGTTGTTTCTACTGCAGCGCAGGCCAATACGTTGTCCGAGCAGCGGCAGTTGCAGTTTATCCAGGAACACCAGCAAGCCGTCGCGGCCTATGCGGAAAAGAACAACAAGCCGATGCCGGAGATTGAAGATTATCGGTACGGTATGAAGATTGAGGTCGCCAAGTTTGTCAGGCAGTCGCAAGACCCACGAAACTGCTCGATCTACCCGAGGTTGATGACCTTCGAGGACGCGGGCGGGGCACTGAAGACACTGCGCTATTCGATGGCTGCTCAGTGTATCAACAATAAATGAGGGTCAACGCCAGTGGGGCTGCGCAGCAGCCCCAATAACAATCAATGAAGATTACCAGGCTGATTAATTATCAGCCTTTTCCTCGCGCGCCTGGCGCGCTTGCTGCGCAACTTGCTGGTTCTGCTTGTCTGAAGTTTGATCATTCCATAGGCGCGCCTGTTCAGCCCGGAAGTTCTGGGTAAACTGCTGTGCCCGTTCATATCCGCTTTCTGCATACGCCGAGCCCATCAGACCCAGCAGTAAACTACCGATGGCAATCGATTTCACACGGTTCATGATTAGCCTCATAACTCATCAGGCCTATCAGTGCGACGGCCTTTGTTAATGAGTAGTTTAGGAATGCGAAGCTAACGCCAAGGTGAGTCGATCATTACAATTTCGTCATCCAGCGGGTGCCTGCCTCACCCGCGTACCACCCTCGGCAGCACCCGCACGTAGATCAATTCGCTCACCAGCTCGACCAGCGTCTGGGTAATCACCGCCGCCGCCGCCAGCCCGCGCATGTCTTCAGGCAAGGCCAGTGCCAGCGGCAACACCACCAACGAGTTGCGCGTCGAAGCGCTGAACGTCACCGAGCGCGCCTGCGCTACCGGCAAGTGCAGCAGCCGGGCGGCTACCAGGCCAAGCACGGGCGCCAACAGCATGAAGGCGATGTACACCGGAATTACCGGCAACAACCGCTGGAAATCACCCAGCAGCATGGCGATCTGCGAAGCCATCACCACTACTAGCACCAGGGCCATCGCCGGCACCGGCATCCACGCCCAGGCGTCGTTCCATACCGCGACCGCACGCGTGCGCCGTGCGGCGGCACTGGTGAGCACGGCGAGAACCATCGGCAGCACGATCAGCAGCACGAAGGCTTCCACGAACGGCGTGATCGAGATCGCCACCTGATGCCCATCACCCAGCATCAGCGCCAGGTACAGCGGAAGCAGCAGCAACTGCACCAGCAACAGCACAGGCGTGGCGGCAAGGGTCAGGCGTGAGTCGCCTTTGCCGATGTGGGTGAACACCACCACGTAGTCGATACACGGCGTGAGCAGCACCAGCAAGGCGCCGATGAGGATCGCCGGATGCCCGACCAGGCCGCGGGTGAGCGCCCATACCAGCACCGGCACCAGCACGAAGTTGGCGAGCAGCAGCGCCGCCATGAAGCGCCGGTTGCTCAAGCCCTCGCGCAGGTCGAGGAAGGGAATTTGCAGAAACATCGCATACATCAGCACGGCAATGGCGGGGGTGACCAGAGCCTGCAAATGGGGGGCCACGCCGGGCGCGAGCAAACCGAGGGCGACGGCGGCGATCACGGCGGCCAAGTAGATCGGGATCTGCTGGGTTTCCAGTTGAGCTCTGTCCATGGCTTCCTGCAGGGCTGTAAACGGGGGATTTACCTTGCATGAAAAAGCCCGGCACAAAGGCCGTATTGCTGTTCGCTTTAAGCAGTTGGGGCCGCGCTGCGGCCCTTCGCGGGCAAGCCCGCTCCCACCTCCTGGACTGCCCCCTAAGAGTTGGATTTTTGTCCAACTTCTTGCGGGCAGTCCATCCTGTGGGAGCGGGCTTGCCCGCGAAGGGCTGCAAGGCAGCCCCAATCGATGTCGGCCTGAATGAACAGCATTACGGCACAAAGGCCGGGCTCTTTCACATCGGGCTATCGCCTATCAGTTGCCGTATACCGGCAGCTTCTTGCAGATGGCCTTGACCTTTTCACGCACGGCGTCGATGACCGCTTCGTTGTTCAGGTCGGCGAGGATGTCGCAGATCCAGCCGGCCAGCTCGCGGCACTCGGTTTCCTTGAAACCACGGGTGGTGACGGCTGGGGTGCCGAAACGCAGGCCCGAAGTGACGAACGGGGAACGTGGGTCGTTCGGTACCGAGTTCTTGTTGACGGTGATGA
>RCUM01000769.1_pt1 | contig 15828 bp, 14 predicted proteins | sample 2166141 | NCBI WGS metagenome assembly RCUM01 (sample SAMN09932756, study PRJNA488358) | compost metagenome | isolation source: compost soil in crotonic acid-enriched | place: Germany: Experimental Botanical Garden
GATTTGCATGATTCAATCCTTATTCAGCTTGCTCGCATGGAGACGCGCCTAGGCCCTTGAGACCCTTGGAAATTCTGCGCCTCTTGACTCTAAGGTCAGGCAACCGCGAAACGATTTCAAGCCCTTTTTGAAAATAAATTTCTTGTTGCAATGCCACGTCTGCGAGCAGCTTGCGCAGAAGCACAGCGTAAGTCATGCGCGAGGCTTTGCTTATGAGAATTGAAATCATTACTATTGCAGCCCCGAAATGCCCCGGACCTCCGCCATGAAGAGCAAAGCTGCCGGACTGCCACTGAGCTACCGCCTGGCCGTGACTTCACGCAGCCTGGCTGCACTGTTGGGTGGTTACCTGCTGGCGTCCATGGCCAGTGTCTGCATCACGCTGCTGGCGCCGCTGTCGCAGGTCGATGCGACGCTCACCGGCCTGCTGTCGTCGTTCGTCTTCTACCTGCTGGCCTTCATCTGGTGCTTCGCCTGCCGCAGCGCCTGGCGGGCCTGGCTTGGCGTGCTGCTGCCAAGCCTGCTGCTGGGGATGGTCAATGGGCTTGCCTACTGGATGAGGAACCCATGAAAGAAGGCTTCCGCCAGGCCATGGCCTGGCTGCATACCTGGACCGGCCTGATCTTCGGCTGGCTGCTGTTCGCCATCTTCCTCACCGGGACGCTGTCGTACTTCAAGGACGAGATCAATCACTGGACCCAACCCGAGGTGCGTCGCCATGCCCTCGATCCGGTGGCCAGCCTGGGCATGGCCCAGCGCTATCTGGAGGCCCATGCCGGGCATTCGAGCAGTTGGATGATCCGCCTGCCCAATGAGCGCGAAGCATCGCTGAACGTGGGCTGGCGCGACCCCAACGGCGGGCGCCGAGGCTTCGTCAACAAGGACCTCGACGCGCAGACCGGGCAGCCGGTCGAGGCCCGCGAGAGCCGCGGCGGCGAGTTCTTCTATCGCTTCCACTTCCAGCTCGAAATGCCGCATCCCTTCGGTCGCTGGCTGTCGACCTTCTGCGCGTTCATCATGCTGCTGGGCCTGGTCACCGGCATCATCACCCACAAGAAGATCTTCAAGGAGTTCTTCACCTTCCGCCCCGGCAAGGGCCAGCGCTCCTGGCTGGACGGGCACAACGCCATTGGCGTGCTGGTGCTGCCGTTCCACCTGATGATCAGCTACAGCAGCCTGGTGCTGTTCATGTACATGGTGATGCCGGCCAGCATCATGGCCAGCTACGGCAGCAACACCGGCGACTACTTCAACGACCTGTTCGGCCGTGACGAAGCGCCCAAGGTGGCCAATGTCGCGACGCCGCTGGTAGCGCTGGAAAGCCTGTACGCCAAGGTTCAGGAACACGCCCCAGGTGCGCGCATCGGCTATCTGCAAGTGCACAACCCTGGCGACCTCAATGCCCGCATCACCTTCACCCAGGCCGCCGCCGACAACGTCGCCTACAGGCGCAGCGCCAACTGGACCTTCGATGGCGGCAGCGGCGCGCTGTTGAGCCAGGGGGCGCCAGAGAGCGGGGCGATGATGACCGCGTTCAGCTTTGCCGGCCTGCACATGGGCAACTTCGCCGGGCCGTGGTTGCGCTGGCTGTATTTCGTGTTCGGTGTGGCCGGCACGGCAGTGATCGGCACCGGCCTGGTGATGTGGCTGGGCAAGCGGCAGCTCAAGCACGCCAAGAGCGAGCGGGTGCCGGGTGAGTTGCGCCTGGTCGAGGTGCTGAACATTGCCAGCATGAGCGGCCTGATGCTGGCCGTGGCCGGGTTCTTCTGGGCCAACCGACTGATCCCGGCGTTGCAGCAGGGCCGCGCCGAGTGGGAGGTCAACACGTTCTTCCTGGTCTGGGCCCTGACGCTGGTGCATGCCGTGCTGCGGCCGGGGCGCAAGGCCTGGGCCGAGCAGTTGGCGCTGGGGGCCTTGGCCTTTGCCTTGCTGCCGTTGCTCAACGCCCTGACCACCGGCCAGGGCCTGGATCATTCGTTGCGGGTCGGCGACTGGCCGATGGCCGGTTTCGATCTCACCGCCTTGGCCACTGGCCTGTTCCTGGCCTGGGCGGCCAGCAAGATGCTGCGCCCGCCAAAACCTGCCGCCAAGCGCACATCCCGCGCGGCCAAGGCGCCCGTTGAAACGGTCGAGGTGAACTGATGCTGAGCATTGCCCTGATGGGGTTCGCGGGTTTTGCCGCCTTGTGCCTGGCCATGGACAAGCATTTCAGCGACCTGCTTGGGCGCAAGCCCGCACCCACGCAACTTCGAGCCCTGCGCCTGACGGGGTGGCTGCTGCTGGTGATGGCGCTGGTGGTGGCGGTACACCTGCGTGGTTGGGCGCATGGCCTGGTGGAGTGGATCGCCGTGTTGATGGCCGGTGTGACCCTGTGGGTCTTCGCCTTGCCATATCGACCGCGCCTGTTGCTGGGCCTGGCCGCTGCCAGTCTGGTCCTGGGGCCGCTGTTGGCCGTGTTGGCGCTGTGAGCGCTTGAGCGAGCCGGTGGATACGGGTGAGGTGGCCGCCGACGACGCTGGCGGGCGCGCCCGTTTCGTGCAGGTGTTCATGGCCCAGCGCGCGCGCATGGAAGCGCTGGTCAGCCGGCGCGTCGGCTGTCGCGCCACGGCATCGGACCTGGTCCAGGAGCTGTTCCTGCGTTTCTGGCGTCGCCCCGAGGTCAAGGTCGAGGCGCTGGAGACCTACCTGCTGCGTTGCGCTGGCAACCTGGCCATCGATCATCTGCGCAGCGAAGGCAGCCGCGAGCGCACCGCCGAAGCCACGTTGCCGCTGGATCAATGGGCCAGCAGCCAGGCGCCGGAGCAGGCGCTGGAGGTCGACCATGACCTGCAATGCATCGAAGCTGCGCTGCGCGCCTTGCCCGAACGCACCCGGCAGATCTTTCTGCTCAACCGCATCCACGGCTGCAAGTACGGCGAGATCGCCAAGGCCATGCAACTGTCCCAGAGCAGCGTGGAAAAGCATATGATGCGGGCCCTTGAAGCCTGCAAGGCAAGTGTCGCCGAGCCGGCTCCTTCCCCACGCCGGCCAGGGAGCGCCCGTCGATGAGCCAACCGCATGCGATCACTGCCGCGCAGTCCCGGGCCGCCCTGCAGTGGCTGAGCCGCATCAACGAGCGTCCCGACGAAGCCCACGGCGCGGCGTTCAAGCGCTGGTTGCTGGCCGACCCGCTGCATCGCCACGCCTACGCTCAAGCCCAGGCACTGTGGCAACGCAGTACAGCGCCGGCGGCGCGGCTGGCAGAAGAAGAGCAGGAGGCCCTGCAGCAGTATCTGCAGGCCATGGCCATCGCCCCCGGCAGACACCGTTGGCGACGCCGGCTCGGCGCTTTCGCTGTGGCCGCCTGCCTGGTGCTGAGCGTAGGTGTGGCCGGCGGTTGGCACCCTGGCTTCTGGTTGCAGGACCTGCAGGCGGACTACAGCAGTGCCGGGCAGATACGTCAGCTCACCCTGGCGGATCATTCCCAGGTAACCCTCGATGCGGGCAGCGCGATAGCGGTCGATTTCCAGCACGGCGAGCGGCGCGTTCAGTTGTTGCGGGGGGCTGCGTTCTTCCAGGTGACCCACACCGGCGAGCCCTTCCTGGTGGACGCCGCAGGTGGCCAAGTGCGCGTGCTGGGCACCGAGTTCGAGGTGCGCGAGCAGGGTGACGGTGCTCAGGTCACGGTGCGCAGCGGGCGTGTGGCGGTGACAGCAGAACCGCGGCAGGCTGCACGTGAGTTGACGGCCAATCAGCAGGTGGCCTATCGCGCCGGGCAGGCCAGCGAGACGTTGAGCGTGGACAGCGAAAGCCGCCTGGCCTGGCGCCAGGGCTGGCTGAATTACTACCAGGTGCCGTTGGCACAGGTGATCGAGGATCTGGCTCGCTATTACCCGGGGCGCATGCTGTTGCTCGATGATGAGCTTGCTCAGTGCAAGGTCAGTGGCAGCTTCCCGGTAGCGCAGCCGCTGGTGGCGCTCGATTCGTTGGGCAAGGTGATGGGCTTCTCGCGGCAGACGGTGCTGGGGCGGTTGACGGTTATCCAGTGACGATTTTTTTCAATGAACCGATGAGGTAAATGGACGTGGCATCCGTGTAGTGAGTGGAAGTGCGATTGATTCGCAGCAATAACCCACTCACAGGTCAGCGTCCATGAAGTTCACCCCGCGTTGTGTCTCTCTCTGGTTCAGCCTCTCGACGTTGTCTGCATTCGCCATTCCCGCCCTGGCGGGTGCCGCCGAGCAGGTCCAGGTGCATGCCTTCGCCCAGCCCAGCCAGCCGCTGGCCCAGGCACTCAACGCGTTCAGCCGCGCCACCGGCCAGAGCGTGGTCTACACCCTGGAGCTGCCTGCACTGCAGGCACCAGCGCTCAACGGCAGCTTCAGCGCCGAACAGGCTCTGCAGCAACTGCTGGGCAGCTCCGGCCTGACCTGGCGCCGCGTCGATGCGCGCACCCTGACCCTTGAACCGGTCGAGAGCTCCGGCGCCCTCAACCTGCAAGCCACCACGGTGACCTCGCAGATGGACGTCTACAGCTACCAGCCACCAGCCACGGCTTCGATCATGCGCGGCCAGGGACCGAACCAGGACATCCCGCAGGCGATCAACGTAGTGCCGGCCCAGGTGCTCCGCGACCAGGCCCCGCGCAACCTCGACGATGCCCTGGCCAACGTCAGCGGCATCACCCAGGGCAACAATTTTGGCGGTACCTCGGACACCGTCATGAAGCGCGGCTTTGGTGACAACCGCGACGGCTCGATCATGCGCGATGGCATGCCCATCGTGCAGGGCCGTAGCCTCAACGCCACCACCGAACGCGTCGAAGTGCTCAAGGGCCCGGCCTCGTTGCTGTATGGCATCCAGGACCCAGGCGGGGTGATCAACGTGGTCAGCAAGCGTCCACAACTGCAGCAGTACAACGCCCTGACCGTACGTGGCTCGACCTACGGCAGCGGCAAGAACGGCAGCGGCGGTGGCTTCGACAGCACGGGTGCACTGGGCGACAGCCCCTTGGCCTACCGTTTGATCGTTGATCATGAAGACGAGGACTACTGGCGCAACTACGGTGTGCACCGCGAATCGCTGGTAGCGCCATCGTTGGCCTGGCTGGGCGAGGATACCCAGGTGCTGCTGGCCTACGAGCACCGTGAGTTTCTCTACCCCTTCGACCGTGGCACCGCCTTTGGCAGCAATGGACACCCGCTGGACATTGCCGCCACGCGCCGTCTGGACGAGCCATTCAACGACATGCAGGGGCGGTCCGATCTCTACCGCCTGGAAGTCGACCATCAACTGGCCGATGACTGGACACTGCACTTTGGCTACAGCTTCAATCGCGAGACCTACGACGCCAGCCAGGTCCGCGTGACCGGCGTCAACGAGAAGGCGGGCACGCTGGCGCGCAGCATCGATGGCACTCACAACGCCATGAGCCGCGACCAGTTCGCCACCTTCAGCGTCAATGGCAGTGTGCAGGTGGCCGGCATGCAGCACGACCTGTTGCTGGGCCTCGATCACGAAGACCGCAAGGTGTTTCGCGGCGACCTGATCCGCCAGAGCGCGCAGTCGACCTTCAGCTACCTGAACCCCGTCTACGGCCAGGAAGTGGAGGGCAGCAACGTGCGTGCCAGCGACAGTGACCAGACCGACAAGCTGCGTACCGATTCACTGTTCTTCCAGGACGCCGTGCACCTGGATGACCACTGGATCCTGGTCGCTGGCGCACGCTTCCAGCAGTACGATCAACTGGCCGGACGCGGCCGGCCGTTCAACGTCAACACCGACAACAGTGGCCAGCGCTGGGTGCCGAATGCCGGCGTGGTGTACAAGGTCGATGGGCAGCTGTCGTTCTATGCCAGCTACAGCGAATCGTTCAAGCCCAACGCGACCATCGCGCCGCTCAGCATCGGGGGTGGCCTGACCCAGACCCTGGACGCCAGTTTCGCGCCGGAGGAGGGCAAGTCGTGGGAAATCGGTGCCAAGCTGGACATGCCGGGCGCCCTGACTGGCACCTTGGCACTGTTCGACATCGACAAGCGCAACGTGCTGGTGGCCGATGGCGACAGCAACCCTGGAACGATCATCTACCGCAATGCCGGGGCGGTCCGTTCCCGTGGCGTGGAGCTGGACCTGACCGGTCAACTCAGCGAGCGCTGGAGCCTGATCGGCAGCTATGCGTTCACCGACGCTGCAGTGACCCAGGATCCGGACCTCAAGGGCAACCGGCTGCAGAACGTGGCCCGGCACAGTGGGTCGTTGTCGGCGGTGTATGACTACGGCAGTGTGTTCGGCGGCGACCGCCTGCGCTTTGGGGCGGGTGCACGCTATGTGGGTGAGCGGGCCGGGAACCCGACCAACACCTTCGAGCTGCCGTCCTATACCGTGGCGGATGCCTTTGCCACTTACGAAACGCAGGTGGACGAGCATAAGGTGCGCTTGCAGTTGAACGTGAAGAACCTGTTCGACAAGGTCTACTACAGCTCGGCGGTGAATCAGTACTTCGTCGCCCTTGGCGATGCGCGCCAGGTCAGCGTGTCGAGCACCCTGGAGTTCTAGGCCTGACGGCAGAAAGCCAGGCGGTAATCCCCAGGTGTCGCTCCCATCGCCTGGCGGAACCGATTGCTGAAATGGCTGGCACTGGCAAAGCCGCACAGCAAGGCAATCTCGACCAGCGGCAACTCGCCCAGGCGCAGCAGGTGACAAGCGCGATGCACGCGCCGGGCCAGCAGGTACTGATGCGGTGGCAGGCCGAAGCTTGCCCGGAACATGCGGGCGAAATGGTATTCGGACAGGTTGCAGCGCAGCGCCAGCTCGCCGAGGGTGATGGGGTGCTCGAGGTGCGACTCCATGTAGTCGACCAACTGCCGGCGCAGGCTCGGCGCCAGCCCGCCCTTGAGCCGCAGGCCCTGGCGCAAGCCTACCTGGCTGAGCAGCGCGTGATCGACGATGTCATGGGCCAGGCTGCTGGCCAGCAGGCGCTCGCCAGGCTCATCCCAGTCCAGGGTGATCAGCTGGCGAAAGCGCAGCGACTGCTGCGGGTCGTCCAGAAATGTCGCTTCCTGCAGCTGCAGTTCTCGTGGCTCGCGGTCGAGCAGGCGCACGCAGCCAAGGGCAAACTGCGCCTCGCTGATGTACAGGTGCGCGAGGCGGATCGCGCCGTTGACCACCCAGTTCGATTCATGGCCGGCCGGCATGATGCACAGCTTGTTGGGCGCACCCTTGCTGCCCGGCCGTTGCCGGCGAAAGGTGCCGGTGCCGTCGGCGATGTAGCACGACAGCGTGTGGTGGCTGGGCGCCTGATAGTCGCGGGCATCGTCGCGGTTGCGCCACAACGCTGCGGCCAGCCCGTCGCCCAGCTGCGCGCTCAGCTCCAGTCGCGCGTGGGGCGAGGCGTGCATGGCGTTGAAGACTTGCAACTGGGTGAGTGGGGTCATGGGGGCTTCCTCTGACGGCCATCGTACTGCGACAGCTGCCGGCTGACACCTGGCTGAAGGTGAAAAGCGCAAGTTTGTGCAAGCGCGGTGGCAGAGCGGACACAGACACTGGAGGCCTCGGGCGGAGCCAGCGATGCACGCCCGCACACCAAGGAGCACTACCGCGATGAACCTGTCCCTCTACTTACTCACAGTGCTGATCTGGGGCACCACCTGGATCGCCCTGAAGCTGCAACTGGGCGTGGTCGCGATTCCGGTCTCCATCGTCTACCGCTTCGCCCTGGCTGGCCTGATCCTGTTTGCCATCCTCTTGCTTACCCGCCGCCTGCAACCGATGAACCGGCGCGGCCACCTGATCTGCCTGGCCCAGGGGCTGTGTCTGTTCTGCGTCAACTTCATGTGTTTCCTGACCGCCAGCCAGTGGATCGCCAGCGGCCTGATTGCCGTGGTGTTCTCTACCGCGACGCTGTGGAACGCGATGAATGCGCGGGTCTTCTTCGGTCAGAAAATCGCCAGCAACGTGCTCGGCGGTGGGGCCATGGGCCTGGTGGGCCTGGGCCTGTTGTTCTGGCCGGAGCTGTCGCACCACACGGCCAGCCGCGAAACCCTGTTTGGCCTGGGTTTGGCCTTGCTCGGCACGCTGTGCTTTTCGGCCGGCAACATGCTCTCCAGCATTCAGCAGAAAGCTGGCCTCAAACCCATGACCACCAATGCCTGGGGCATGGTCTATGGCGCGTCGATGCTGATGGTGTACTGCCTGGTCAGCGGCATTCCGTTCGCCATGGAGTGGAACACCCGTTATATAAGTTCGCTGATGTACCTGGTGATTCCAGGCTCGGTGATCGGCTTTACGGCTTACCTGACCCTGGTCGGACGCATGGGGCCGGAGCGAGCGGCCTACTGCACGGTGCTGTTCCCGCTGGTGGCGCTGAATGTGTCGGCGTTCGCCGAAGGCTATCAGTGGACGGCACCGGCATTGCTGGGGCTGGTGGCGGTCATGGCGGGTAATGTGCTGGTGTTTCGTAAACCCAGGGCTGCGGTTGCGACGGCGGGCGAAGGTCAGGCAATACTCAAGAGCGAGTGATTGAAATGTGCGAAGCATGGCGGCGCATAGGCTGTGCGCCGCCATGCTCGGTTAGCTACTTGTCATCCAGCGTAGGCGGTATGGTGGGGTGAGTAACCTGAATAAACATCTCTGGTTTCTGAAGTGTTGCACTCTCCACTTTGTTGTCATAGCAGCTCGAATGATATTCGATGCCGCCCACGGTCTTTGATTCATCGCCTGCAACTTCTTTATTGCATTCTGGGCATTTGCTCATGGCTGTGCACTCGCGTGAGTTGATGAGCATTCATGAAGCGCCCAGGCGAACCCGTAGGCAACTGGCACTGTTGCCAGTCTAACCGCGGATTTTTTATGCCTGTGATAGACCTCGTACGCGCTGGCGACCCCGCGTTCAACTGACAAAAATGCCAGGTGCGCATCTTCGTGCACTGTTTAGACTGGGCCGGGAACTCACCCTCCCGGAGCTGATCGTGCCTAGGCTGGATTCGTGGAACAGGACGTTATCGAACCGGGAAGTGTGGTGGCTCTGCCTGCTCGCGGTGGGGCTGCATCTGCTGCCGTTGATACTGGCCGACTATGCCTACATCGACGATGTCTGGCGCGCGCAATTGGCGGGCGTGATACAGGATGCCAACGACTCCTGGACAGGGCAGGGGCGGCTGTTGATCGACTGGTTTCACGCCGCCATCGGTTTCGCTGATGCCGCGCCCAATGTGTTTCCTCTGCCGTTGCTGATCGCGGCGGTGCTCTCGGCCTGGGCATTGGCCAGCCTGGTACTGCACTACTTCGAAACGCCTCGGGCAACTTCGCTGCTGGTGGTCCTGCCCTTGTGGTACAACCCGTTCTTCCTGCAGAACCTGTCCTACCAGTACGACGCACCGCTGATGGCCTTGGCCCTTGCCGCTTGCGTGGCGGCCATCTGTGTGGGTAGCGGGCGCTGGTCACAGTTTGCGACAAGCAGTGCGCTGGTGGCGGTTGCCGTCGGTTTCTATCAGGTCAGCATCAATGTATTCGCCGGTCTGTGCTGCATCGAAATCATCCGCTTGATCCTTGCCCAACAGGCATTGCCTGAGGTGCTGCGGCACGCGTCGCTACGCCTTGGACAATTGTTCGTGGGCTGCGCGGTGTACTACTTCACGGCCTACCAACTGATTACCGTGCCGCGCACTGCCCTGTTGCCGATCGACGATCAGTGGCCAGGTGAAATACTGCGGCGGCTCGGCATCGTCGCCGAGCATGTCGGCCTGCTGATGACGCCGGGCACTACCTGGTTCTTCGTTGGCCTGTGCGGGCTGGCGCTACTGAAGCTGTTGGCCACCTATGCACAGTTGCTGGGCAGTCAGCGGCCAGCGTGGGAACGAGTGGCGCTGGGCGTGCTGCTGGCATCAGCGGTGGCTGCCGGGCTGTTGCTGACAGCCGGCATGACGCTGCTGTTCAAGAACTACAACGCAGGCGCACGGTTGTTGATGGGCATGGGCCCGGCGTTGGTCATGCTGGCGTTGCTGGCCCAGCACACGCTGGTCGGTTGGCATCAACGTCTGGCCTGGCTGCTGGCCATACCGCTGATGTTTATGTTGTCGTTCTCCTTTGCCTACGGTCGAGTGCTGGTGGCTCAGCAGGAGCTTCAACGCCTGGTCACGTTTTCTCTGGCTCAGGAAATTGCCTCCAGGCCGCAGCTCTATGAGGCAAAACGGTTCTACGTGCATGGAATCGGTAGCTCGGGTCGATGGCTACCGGCTGCGAGCGGTTCGTATGAAGTCATGCCTGCCCTCCGGTATGTGTTGAACATAGACTTCCTGTTGCTAGTGGAGATGATGCCGCGCGTGGGCATGGTCAATTTCGGCGCACGCCCCCCACTTGATCGCCCGACTGTCCTGGCCCGCAGCCCGACGCCTGTCGTCGATGCCAAGTTCTTTTCGATTCACCGGGTGGATGACAACGGTTACGTGTTGATGAAGACGCCTTGGGAAGCGGAAGGGTTCTTCAAATGAGCTGGGCACGGTTTTCTCGCTACTGCCTGATCGGCCTTGGCAATACGGCGATCCATTGGCTGGTGTTCCTGCTGATGCATCTACGCGTGGGGGCATCCCAGACCCTGAGCAATCTGTCCGCGTTTGCCATGGCTGCGAGCCTGTCCTACTTCGCCAACGCCCGCTATACGTTTATGGTTCGCCCCAGTGGCGCGCGCTATGTCCTGTACCTGTCGGGAATGGGCGGGCTGAGTGTGCTGACCGGCGCAGTCGGTGATTGGGCTCAGCGCTCCCCGTGGCTGACCTTGACGGGCTTTTCTGCGCTCAGCCTGATGGTCGGCTACGTCTATTCGAACACCGTGGTGTTCAGGCGGGACGCGTCATGAGCCTCACCTTGATCGTTCCGGTGTTCAACGAGCAGGATGCGATCAGGCCCTTTTATCGCGCCGTGCGCGACGAACCGGCGTTGCGTGGCCTGGACGTGGAAATCCTGTTCGTCGATGACGGCAGCAGCGACGCGACGGCAAGCCTGTGCGCCGAGCTGGCGCTGATGGACGATGGGGTGTCGGTGATCAGCTTCTCACGCAACTTCGGCAAGGAGTCGGCGCTGTTCGCGGGCATCGAGTATGCCCAGGGCGATGCCGTGGTGCCGATCGATGTCGATCTGCAAGACCCGATCTCGCTCATCGGCTGCATGCTCGAACGCTGGCAGGCCGGCGCCGAGGTGGTCCTGGCCAGGCGGCGCAGCCGTGCCGCCGATACCCCGCTCAAGCGCTGGACAGCACGGCTCTACTATCGATTGCACAACTGCATTGCCTCGACGCTCATCGAGGAAAATGTCGGCGATTTCCGCCTGCTCGATCGTAAAGTGGTGGCGGCGATCCGGCAGATGCCCGAGCAGCAGCTGTTCATGAAAGGGGTACTGTCGTGGGTTGGGTTTCGTACCGAGATCGTCGAGTACGACCGGCCACAGCGGGTTTCCGGGTGCAGCAAATTCGGCTTCTGGCGCCTGTGGAATCTGGCGCTGGACGGTATCACGTCGTTCAGTACCGTGCCGTTGCGGGTGTGGAGCTACCTTGGCGGTGGGGTATCGCTGCTGGCGCTCGGCTATGCGCTGTTCATGGTGCTCGACAAGCTGCTGTTCGGCACGGATGTGCCGGGCTATCCATCACTGATGACGGCCATTCTGTTTCTGGGCGGGGTGCAACTGATCGGTATCGGCATCCTGGGCGAATACATCGGCCGGATCTATCAGGAGACCAAGCACCGGCCCCGGTATGTGGTGCGCGAGGTCTTGGGAAGACCACGGCAGCCCCGCTGAAAGGAGCCGCCGTTGGCACACGAGGTTGGCTTCAGCCTTTCCACACCTGAGGATTGACCAGGTCGCGCGGTCGCTCGCCCAGCAGCGCCGCACGCAGGTTGTCCATCGCCCGATTGGCCATGGCCACGCGGGTTTCGCCGGTGGCCGAGCCAACGTGCGGCAAGGTCAGCGCGTTGGGCAGCTTGAACAGCGGCGAGTCGCTCAGCGGTTCTTTCTCGTACACATCCAGGCCGGCACCGCGAATGGTGCCGCTCTGCAGTGCTTCGACCAGCGCCGCTTCGTCTACCACCGGACCCCGGGCGATGTTGATGAGGAAAGCGCTCGGCTTCATCAGTTTCAGCTCACGCGCACCGATCAGTTTGCGCGTGGCGTCGGAAAGCGGCACCACGATGCAGACGAAATCGGATTCGGCGAGCAACTGTTCCAGGCTGCGGTACTGCGCCCCCAGTTCTTGCTCCAGCGCCGTTTTGCGGCTGTTGCCGGCATACAGCACCGACATGTTGAAACCGAAACGACCACGGCGAGCGACCGCCGCGCCGATGTTGCCCATGCCGACGATCCCCAGCGTCTTGCCGTGGACGTCGCTGCCGAAGTGGGCCGGGCCGACGGTGGCCTGCCACTGCCCAGCCTTGGTCCAGGCGTCCAGCTCGGCGGTGCGGCGGGCGCAGCCCATGATCAGCGAGAAGCCGAGATCGGCGGTGCTTTCGGTGAGCACGTCGGGGGTGTTGGTCAGGGCGATGCCGCGCTCGTTGAAGTAGTCGACGTCGTAGTTGTCGTAGCCAACCGAGACACTGGAAACCACCTCGAGCTTGGCGGCGCCTTCAAGCTGGGCACGCCCGAGCTTGCGGCCCACGCCGATCAGGCCGTGGGCCTCGGGCAGGGCTTCGTTGAACTGCGCGTTGATGTCGCCGAGCTTGGGGTTCGGCAGGATCACGTTGAAGTCTTGCTGCAGGCGCTCGGCCATGGCCGGGGTGATACGGCTGAAGGCCAGGACGGTCTTTTTCATCGGGCAACTTCTCTGCAAGGCGGTGGGGCGGTGGTGGTTTCTTCGCGGGTGAACCCGCTCCCACAGGTATTGCACAGGCCTGGAAGGCAGTGGTGTACCTGTGGGAGCGGGTTTACCCGCGAAGAGGCCGGCAATGGTTAGCAACCTACCATTGTCCGCCCCCGCAATGCAGCAGCTTTTTAGTTGGCGATCAGCACCTGATGGGTTTTCAGGTCCGCCTCATGGGCCGCGAGAATCTCCGGCAGCGAGTTGCGCAGGTACTCGACCCAGGTCTTGATCTTGGCATCCAGGTACTGCCGCGACGGGTAGATGGCGTACAGGTTCAGCTCCTGCAGCCGGTACTCGGGCAGCACCCGTACCAGGCTGCCATCGCGCAGGCCGTCGATGGCCGAATAGATCGGCAGCACGCCCACGCCCATGCCGCTGCGGATGGCGGTCTTCATGGCATCGGCAGTATTGACCATGAACGGCGAGCTGGTGATGTTGACCATCTCCTGGCCTTCCGGCCCGTCGAACAGCCATTTCTCCAACGGGATCACCGGGCTGACCATGCGCAGGCAGGCGTGCTTGAGCAGGTCGGCAGGCTTGTGCGCAACGCCGTGGCGGGCGATGTAGGCGGGCGAGGCGCAGACGATGCTGTAGGTGATGCCCAGGCGCTGGGACACGAACCCCGAGTCGGGCAGTTCGGTGGCCAGCACGATGGACACGTCATAGCCCTCGTCGAGCAGGTCGGGCACGCGGTTGGCCATGGTCAGGTCGAAGGTCACGTCCGGGTGCGATTCGCGGTAGCGGGCAATGGCATCGACCACGAAGTGCTGGCCGACCCCGGTCATCGAATGCACCTTCAACTGCCCGGCCGGGCGCGCATGGGCGTCGCTGGCTTCGGCCTCGGCTTCTTCGACATAGGTAAGAATCTGTTCGCAACGCATCAGGTAGCGCTTGCCGGCTTCGGTCAGCGCAATGCGGCGGGTGGTACGGTTGAGCAGCCTTGTTTGCAGATGGGCTTCCAGATTGGAGACCGCCCGCGACACGTTCGCGGTGGTCGTATCCAGTTGCGCCGCAGCGGCAGTGAAGCTGCCGAGTTGGGCTACGCAACTGAAAGCACGCATGTTTTGCAGGGTGTCCATGGGTCACTCTCGATGTAGAGGGCGAAATTGTGTCACGAAGTAACGAACAAGTGATGAATACGTGTCTTCGACCAAAGGCGGATTATCGCTGTTTTGGTAACAAAGATTCGCAGGAATGTGCGCTTATCGCCAGTGCGGCCGCCCCCTAGAATTGTTCGGCCCCTCCACCTCTTCCTCGGGAAATCGCAGCTGTGCCGCGTCGCATCATCAGAACGCTTCAAGCGTTCAGTGCCTGTGCCCTAACCCTCACCTTGAGCGGCTGTATCGGAACCTGGGGTATTGCCCCGCAAAGCAAGACACTGCAAGCCAACAGCCTGACCCTCGATGCGGCCATCGGCGAAGCCGCCACCGACGCCCACTGGCCCGACCAGCAATGGTGGCAGACCTACCGTGACCCACAGCTGGACCGCTGGATCGCCTTGGCCGTGGCCGATAGCCCGAGCCTGGCGATGGCGGCGGCGCGGGTGCGCGAAGCCAAGGCCATGGCCGGTGTGGTCGAGTCGGCGGAAAAGCTCCAGGCCAACGGCCAGGCCACGCTCAAGCGCCACAACTGGCCTGAAGACCAGTTCTACGGCCCGGGCGCGCTGTCCGGTGCCAACACCTGGGACAACAACGCCGCCATCGGTTTCAGCTATGCCCTCGACCTCTGGGGCCGCGAGCGCAATGCCAGCGAGCAGGCCGTGGACCAGGCGCACATGAGCGTGGCCGAAGCCCGCCAGGCGCAGCTGGAACTGCAGAACAACGTGGTGCGTGCCTACATCCAGTTGAGCCTGCACTTCGCCCAGCGCGACATCATCAAGGCCGAACTGGCGCAGCAGGAGCAGATCCTGGCGCTGGCCAAGCGTCGTCTGGACGCGGGCATTGGCACCCACTTCGAAGTCAGCCAGGCCGAAGCGCCACTGCCGGAAACCCACCGGCAGATCGACAGCCTCAACGAAGAAATCGCTCTGACCCGCAACCAGCTCGCCGCACTGGCGGGCAAAGGCCCGGGGCAGGGCGCGCAGCTCCAGCGCCCGACCCTTACCCTGGGCGCAGCGCTCAAGTTGCCGTCGGCGCTGCCTGCCGAACTCATCGGCCAGCGCCCCGACGTGGTTGCCAGCCGCTGGCAGGTCGCAGCACAGGCCCGGGGTATCGATGTCGCCCATGCCGGGTTTTTCCCCAATGTGGACCTGGTCGGCGGTCTCGGTTTCATGGCCACCGGCGGTGGCCCGCTGGAATTCCTCACCGGGCGCAAGTTCAACTACAACCTCGGCCCAGCCATTACCTTGCCGATCTTCGACGGTGGCCGCCTGCGCTCGCAGTTGGGTGTCGCCGCGGCGGGCTATGACATGGCCGTTGCCCGTTACAACCAGACCGTGGTCGGGGCACTGAAGAACATCTCCGACCAGCTGATCCGTCGCGAGTCGATGAAAGAGCAGGCGCACTTCGCCGCCGAATCGGTCGCCGCTGCGCAGAAGACCTACGACATCGCCATGGTCGCCTTCCAGCGTGGGCTGACCGACTACCTCAACGTGCTCAACGCCCAGACCCTGCTGTTCCGCCAGCAACAGGTGCAGCAGCAGGTGCAGGCCGCGCGCCTGATCGCCCATGCCGAACTGGTCACCGCCCTGGGTGGCGGCCTGCAGGCGGGCAAGGATGTGCCGGATCAGCAGCGCCAGGCGGCGCCCAGGACCCCCGCCACCCTGGCCATTTTCGACAAGCAGCCGGATAACCGCGAATGAGCACATCGATTCTGCCTGTGCGCTGGCTGCAGGGCCTGGAGTGGCGCCGGGGCTTCTTTGCCTGGGCGCGCACCGACGGGGTGACCTGGGTCTACATCTTCAAGGTGCTCGCCGCTGCGTTCATCACCTTGTGGCTGGCCATGCGCCTGGAGCTGCCGCAGCCGCGCACGGCGATGATCACCGTGTTCATCGTCATGCAGCCGCAGAG
>RCUM01000773.1_pt1 | contig 15731 bp, 15 predicted proteins | sample 2166141 | NCBI WGS metagenome assembly RCUM01 (sample SAMN09932756, study PRJNA488358) | compost metagenome | isolation source: compost soil in crotonic acid-enriched | place: Germany: Experimental Botanical Garden
CATTGGTCACTCCTGGCGCCGCGCCGATGAGTGTCGAGATTAACCAATATGTCCCGGCCCAGGTTGATGTTCAGCAGGATGGTGACCGCATGAAGGTCTTCATTCGTGAGGCCAAGAAACAGATTGCGGGCGACCTGGCCAGGGGCAATGGCGACGTGTCCAGGGCGCTTGCCACGGGATGGTCGGTGAAGAGATCTGCGCGATGAGCATTCTGAAGCGGCTCTACGCGAGCTCTGGCTCCGAGATCATTCATGAAGTGCTCGAAGTCAGCGATGGCGTTACCACTTACCGCATGACCCAGGGCTGGGATGAACTGACCGTCACACTGGAAACGGGGGAGGTGGTGGCCTGCACGCCGTGCGGCATGGAATTGGCTCTGCCAGCGCGCAATGATGACGGCACTCAAGACCTGACCTTAGCGCTCAGTAATGTGGATGGAAAAGCTTCCGGCTTCATCCGGGAGGCCTTGAGGGATCGGCGCCCCATGTCGCTTATCTACCGGACCTACACCTCTGACGATTTGGGCGCTCCTGCCCATGCGCCGCACCGTTTCAGGATCAAAGGCGGCACCGTCACGGCAACCCAGGTTTCCGTCACCGCCGGTTACTTCGATTTACTGGACACCCGCTGGCCCCGCAACACCTACAACCTCAACGCATTCCCAGGGCTTCGCTACATATGAACACCGACAAATATACCCTCGGCATCTACGTCGAGGGCGGTCGACTGTGGCCGCACGTTGACTGCTACGGGCTGGTACTGGAAGTCCGCCGCGACCTGGGCCTGCCGGCGTGGCCGGAGTGGGCGGAGATGCGCAAGGCTGATGGCGGCTTCGCTCGAGCGTGCGACGAGATGATTTTGCACGCTGTCTCGCCCTGCAAACCGGGGCATGGCGCGGTCGCAGCGGCGTACAGGGGGCAGGTGCAAGACCACGTCGCCATCGTGCTGGAGGTAGCCGGTGCTCTGGAAGTGCTTGAGATCAATCCAAAACGCAATGTCAGCCTGACGCCACTGCATCGCTTCGAGCGCCGCTTTGCGCGCGTGGAGTACTACCGATGATCAGGATCTACCCAAGTCGGCTGCAGGGAGAGCCGCTTGAAGTCCACGTAATCGACAAGCCGGTCCTCTTGGTGGAGTGGCTCAAGCGCTTGGCCCCGGACTTCACGCTGGAGCGCAAGCACCCGATTTGCATTGATGTGGATGGCGTGACGCTGCCGACCGAGACGTGGCCTGCTTTTTTGGTTCAGCCTGAGACGGACCTCAAGATTTACCCGGTGGCCAAGGGTACAGGTCTTGAAGTAGCCGCCTGGGTTGCAATCGCCGTTGCCGCCGTGACCTTGGTCCTGGTCCTCTCGATGAAGACGCCGGGCGTTTCGCAGCCAGGGCAGGGCGACTCCATCGACCTCAACCCGGCCAAGGCCAACCGCGCCAAAGTAAACGAACCCGTACGCGAGATCCTGGGACGCTACAAGGTGTACCCGGACTACGTGGTGCAGCCGGTTTCGCGGTTCGTGAACCAACGCGAACTGCACGTTAGCCTGTGCCTGTGCGTCGGCGCCGGCTCTCACGCGATCCTGCCGAGCAGCATCAAGATCGGTGACACCCCCCTGGCTGCATTCGGTGCCGATGTGTCGTATGCGTTCTACGGTCCAGGCGAAAGCCTCGCCGGTGATACGCGAGCCGAGAACTGGTACTCCGTGGGAGAGGTGGGTGGCACCGACGCTGGCACCTCGGGTCTCGATACCGCCTCCACGGCAACAGGGGGTACATCGGTCATCGCGGACGCGCTGGTGTTGGGCGGGCTGAGTGTCAGCCTCGCCGGTGAAAGCCCTGAATTTCCCGAAGAATGGGGGGCAGGCGTGACGGTCACCATGCGCACGCCGAACAGCTACACCGTGTCTTCCGTTGGAGGATATGACCGAATCGCGGGAACTCTCGGAGACTTGGCGCCGTTCGTGGGAATGAAGGTCACGCTGTCGACCGACGTGGACTATGACCTGGTGGTGGCCAGCTACTCACCCTTCGTTCCTCCCGTGCCCGGGGTTGGTGGTAGTCCGTCCTCTGTGCAGGCCAGCGCCTCGCCGACCCTCTATGACTTTTCCAGCACGCCAGCGGTCTGGACGATCACGTATCAGGGTGAGACGCGCACGATATCACTGGCATCCAACTACCTGAACATGAGTGGTCTGGTATCGGCTATCACATCCCAGCTCGATGGCATGGGCCTGACAGCGCAGGACAACTCGGGGCGGTTGCTGATCGCTGAGCCCACCAGCCCCTATCGTGGAGGGCCGCTGTCGCAATCGAACGCGCCGGTGGCAGTGTTTGGCGTGGCACCGGTGTACATCGTAGGAGCTGCGTCAGCAGGGGGAACGCCAGAGAAGGCCGCTTACATTGAGCTGATGTACGAGAATGGCACCCCGTTCGCCGGCCTCGATGACGGATCGCAACGAATCGCCCTGGGCTATCGCAGCCATCGCTATACCGTCACGGCAATCGACGGCCTGACCATGACCGTGCAACGCCTGACGGACATGGGGATTGTTGATGCCGGATGGGCAGGTTTTGCCGCCCGAACACTGTTGGACTATTCACTTGGCGCCGATGGCGCTGCGGACGTGAATTGGCTCGGACCTTTCATGGCCGTGCCGGAGCAGGAACTCACCGACACGGTCGAATACGATTTCCATCTGCCTGGTGGTCTGGCCTGGTATAAGAGTAACGGTCATCGCCGGGCCGGCTCGATCAAGGTTTTCGTTGAGTGGCGGGATGCGGCGATCGGCGGGGCTTGGAATCGCAGGACGCACACCCTGCAGAGCAACACTGAGGACGCCATCGGCTTCACCTTCAGGCACAGCCTTCCTCGCAAGATGCGACCTCAGTACCGGGTGAGGCGTGAAAATCCTGAGGACGGCGGTAATACGCGCGACACGGTCTATTGGTTCGGTCTGCGATCGCGGTTACAAGCGCCGGCCGCTTATCAGGGAGTCACCATATTCACCGCCTCCATCCGGACCGGTGATCGCCTCGGCGCCCAGTCGGATCGTCGGGTAAGCATGGTTGCCGAGCGTTTGTACGATGGCGCTCCGGGGCGCTCCATCAGTGGTGCAGCGTTGCATGTGCTGAACAGTCTGGGTATTCCCGCAGATCAAACGGATGTCGCAAAGCTGCTCCAGCTGGAAAGCTCGCACTGGACTCCGCGCGCGGAGACATTCGACCTGGAATACACAGCGTCCTCTTCGGTTCGGGAAGTGCTGCAGACCATTTTCGGCGCCGGCATGAGCCATCTCACTCTGACCGAGGGGTTGATCAGTGCAATCAGGGAAGGGGTGCAGCCTGTCCGCGGCACCATCACCAACCATGAACTGACGGAAGAGCTCACCGCTTCGTTTACAGCCCCTGGCCAGGATGATTTCGACGGAGTCGATGTGAAGTACGTTGACCCGCGCACCTGGTCGGAGGAAACAGTCCCGTGCCGCATGGGTGAAAGTCTTGGCCTGAAGGTCGACACGATCACGCTGGACGGTGTGCTGGATCGTGATCGCGCCTGGCGCATTGGGATGCGTGCGCTGCGAAAGCACCAGTACCAACGCTGGGCCTATTCAGGCACGACCGATCTTGAGGTGCTGTGCTATGAGCGCCTCGATCATGTCGCTCTCGCTGACGACATTCCCGGCACCAGCCAATCCGCGTTGATTGTGGGAGCCCATCAGGTTGGGGAACGGGTTGTTCTTCAGCTCACGGAGCCTCTGGATTGGGCGGTGGAGAGCCCACGCATCATGCTGCGCCGGCACGACGGCTCTGCCACGCCGCTGATCGTTCCCACCTATGTGGACGATTACACGATGAGCATCCCGGCGAGCGCCGTGGACTTCGACCTGATCACAGATCTTTCGATCGAGCCGGCAAGGCTGCTGTTCGCTGCGTCCACCCGGGTGGGTTACAGCGCGATGATGAGCGAGATAAGCCCTGGTAGCGACGGTAGTTGCGACTTTACCGCCTTGGAGTATCGCGATGATTACTACACCGACGATGACGGCTTCGCTCCGACATAAGGACGGATCATGCTTGTTTACCCTGAAGGACTGCCTTTGCCGCTGCGTGAACGGTACGGCTTCACGCCGATCAGCCCAATTCGCCGATCGCAGAAAATCAGTGGCAGGGCTGTGCAGCGCCGACTCTATTCAAGCGTTCCAACGATGGTCAGTGTCTCTTGGATTTTCACCGCCAAGCAGGCGCGCTTGTTCGAGGGCTGGTGCAAATGGGGGATCGGTTACGCCGATTGGTTTCTCTGCCCGATAAAGAGCCCGCTTGGCCTACAGCCGACACGCTCCAGGTTTACGGATATCTATCAGGGGCCTGAGCTGGTTGGCGTCGATATGTGGCGCTACAGCGCCACACTCGAGCTATTCGAGCTGGCCATCGTTGACGAGGCAGAGTTCGCAGAACTGCTCCTCGGCATGCCTTTGCCGGTCATGAACGCAGCTCTAACTGCCGAGCTTATGCGTTGGTACACCAAGTCTTGGCCTGGAGCCCAGATCAATTGAATGCTCGCCCGCTCATGCGGGTTTTTTTTCGCCTGGAGTTTCTATGAGCGTAGCTACTGACAGTCAGCTGTTTCATCAGCTGGTGACCAACGCTAATGCCCTGTTCCTGTCCGATGCTGACTTCGTCACGATCAACGGCATCACCAAGCCGACCCTGAAAAAGATCTACGCCGAATTCCTCGCGAGCATGGGCGTTTACACAACGGTTGCGGCCGGCCTTGCTGCCACCAGTGGGACAGGCACGAACAATCGGTTCTTTACAGTGCAGGCTGCGGGCGACAAGGCAGAAGTTCGGTATCGCAATGATGCCGGCGTGGCCGTGGAGATTTCTTCACTGCTGTCTTGGAATTCGGACTCGCTGACCATCAACCGCGGCAAGGTCTATCCGCTGCGCAGGATGACCCGCAACGGGGTAACCAGCGCAGAGCCCACCGCCTTCAGCAAAGCCATTCTGAACATCTGCATCATCGGCGCGCGGCCAGGCAAGTACTACCGTTTGGCCTACTTCGTTAACGGCAGCGCGGCTGTACCGGGTGCCAAGCCGGATGGTTGGATCATCGAGGAGATCGACCAGGAGAACTACGCGACTGCGGCGAACCCGGCCACCACTGTCATCGCCTTGAACGATGCGGCCACGCCGACCATCAGTCGGGACGGAATTCAGACTGTCGTCCTGTCCAGCAGCGTCGTGCAGGACTTGCGCATCCTCATCAGCCTGGACACCGCTCAACTTCCAGCATTTGGCACGCCCATCGGCGCGAATGGTGCGGGTCAAGCTGGCTACAGCTATGTCATCGACCCCAGTCGCTACATCCCCGCCAAGAGCGACAGTACCAACTCGATCAACATCAACTCGGCGCAGATCGTCCCATTCCGGTTGTTGAGCCGTGGCGGTGGCGTGTCTACGCCGAACGCGCTGCAGACCATCGTTATTCTGCATGCGCGGGTGATTAACGCGAAGCAAGGCAAGTACTACGGCTTGCGCTACTTCCAGAACGGCAGCGCTGCTGTGGTCCCTGCTGCCGATAACTGGATCATCGAGGAAGTCGACATTGTCGGCTATGACGCTTCGATCATCACCGCAGCGACCAGTATCGCCACCTTGAGCGATGCGCAGCCTGCGATTGACCGAACTCTCGGCATCCAGACCATCCTGCTCAGAACCAAGACGGACGTCCAGATCGAGGTCACGCTGGACGCTTCGAAGCTTGCTGCATACGGCACGCATTACGGGATGAACTTCACGCCGCAGAATGGTTACTCGCACGTGATCGATCCGGCGTGCTATGAGTCGCCGCGGCCTGTCCCAAGCGCGGGCGGCGCCCGGATAACTTATCAGGTGGACTTCTCAGGGAATGTCGCCTTTAGCTGGCCGGACGGGGTTGGCACTCGCGGCTTCGAGTTCGGGCCGAATGGTGCTAACAGCCTGGCAAACTTCAGGAAGGTACTGAGGAATGGGGGCGTTGTACTGGCAATGGCTACTGACTGGGCTCCCCCGGTCACCTTTGAGGCTGCAAGAAATGGTGACGGGCGAATTCCGCTGGAGTTTACGGGAGGCAATCATCTCGTAAACGATTTAAAGACCGCGCAGAGCGTCTCGTTCGTGATGGAAGCGGATGGTGTTCCGCTTAAGCCCGGCGACTCCGGAACGGCTGACAAGCTTGTCTGTTACGTGGTCAACAAGCTGATGGCCAGCAACACCGTCAGCCTTGACCGTTACTGCCTGCTTCAGAGCCTGCAGTTGGACTTCGTGCCGGGAGCAGCAAATGTCCACGCCGATTACCTGGCGCTGGAAGACCTGCAAATGTACATCGACTATGCGTGTCAGATCGTCACCACCACGGTGAACGACAAGCTGTTTTACCTCGGCGGCCAGTTTCCCGAGCCAATCGATTGGGATGGAAAGGTTAACTCTGGAAACGCGATCGATTACCCGGACGCATGGGCCGTGATCACGACCAGTGCCAATGGCCAGTTGACGGCTTGGATTGACCGCGACTACGGCATTGCGAAAAGCCGTCAGGTTGATCCTGTGCGCGGGATGATCCGGGGCGGCGGCGATGCGTCGACCAAGCAATACACCACCGCATATAACAGGCCGCTGGTTCGCAACCCGACCACGCCGAACTACATCGCTCTTGCTGCAGGCGAGCGCTACCAGTGGCGCGGTGGCTACTCGTGGGGGCCAGTAGATGTGAAGGCCGGATTTGTTGCTTCGACTCGCTACCTGGACGGCGACCGAATCCGTCGTGCCGATGCCGTGAGCGCGCTGGCAGTTCTGAACCCTTAATCCTATGAGCGCGATAGGCCTGCAAAGCCTGCCGCGCTTGCGGGTTTGTTATGCCTGGAGAAACGAATGCCAATCACAGAGCAGCAGCTGCTGCAGATCCTCCCCAATGCCCGCCCAGTCGCGGGCATTTTTGTGCCTGCACTGAATCGGGCGATGACGCGCTGGAAGATCGATAGCCGGATTCGCCAGGCGGCGTTTCTGGCCCAGGTCGGGCACGAGTCCGGCCACCTGCGCAGGCTGGTGGAGAACCTGAACTACAGCGCCGACGGGTTGGCCGCTACATGGAAGGGGCGGTACCGGGGTGAAGACGGCAAGCCGAACGCCAAGGCTTTGGCCTTGGCCCGCAAGCCCGAGGCGGTCGCCAACGATGCCTATGCTGGCCGGAACGGCAACACACAGCCGCGCGATGGCTGGCGGTATCGCGGGCGCGGCCTGCTGCAGGTTACCGGGCGCGGGAACTACCGAGAGGCCGGCGCCGGCCTGGGCCTGCCGCTGGAGCAGCAGCCGGAACTGCTCGAGCAGGCCGAGCACGCCGCCCAGTCCGCCGCGTGGTGGTGGGCGAAGCGCGGGCTGAACGAGATGGCCGACGCTGGCCGGATCAGGGATATTGGCAGCGTGATCAACACCGGGCAAACTGGCCGGGTGCCGCATGGTGCTGATGAGCGTCAGGCGCTGTATGACCTGGCGCTTCGGGTGCTAGCGTGAATAGTCTGCTGGCGCGGATCGCCGGTGGCGGGCTGCTGATCCTGCTGGGTGTGGCTGTAGGCGTATGGGTGGCTACCGCTCACTTCCGGCCGCTGCTCGACGCCGAGCAGTTGGAGGTTGGTGCGTGCAAGTCCGCTCGAGACAACCTGTCTGGTCTGGCTGCGGAGCAGGGTAAGGCGCTGGGCGAGCTAACGACGGCCGCGAACGCCCGCCAGGCCATGGCAGAGCAAGCGATGAGCGACGCAAAGGTTAGCGCTGATGCCGAATACGCCGCCGCAAACCGCTTGCAACAGGAGCGAACAGGCGGCGAACAGTGCGCGGCCGCAAACTCGATCATCGACCAGGAGCTTGGCCTATGAAAATTGCAGGCAGAATCCTGCAAGGGATGGTGGCTTGCGCAGGCTATGCGATGCTGGGAGGCTGTGCCTTGAAGACTGAACCTGATATCCACTATGTTCGCGTGGAAGTTCCAGTACAGGTACCGTGCCGAGTGCGGGAGGTCGAGGTGCCGACGTGGGCCGCTGCCGGTCTACATAAGACCGACAGCCTAGAGGTTAAAGTTCGGGCACTGTTGGCCGAGCGCAGGCAACGGATTGGGTACGAGCGTCAACTGAACACAGTAGCGCTTTCATGCAAAGTCTCTCTCGACTGAGCGTTGATGCGCCCAGAGCCTTGGTGACGCTCGATATCCTGTAGCTATCTGATCCTGAACATGTACTGATCAGTTGACTGATCCTGCTTCCCATCTTGGTACCAGAATGAGTCGGTTCTATTTTCGACTAAGTTTGCCTCGAATGTGGCGGTGCACTTCGTTTCATCATAGTCCTGCCAGGCTGGATGCTGAACCTGCTGATTTACGCAATCGCATGAGAAGCCACGGGCTTTTTTAATTCTTGAATCGACGCGTTCCTTCAGGTCACTGCAACTGTAACTTTCGCTTGCGGGCATCTGCCACCACGTGGCTTCTGCACTCACCCATGAGCCGTCGTACTTGACTCTGGCTGCTTGTTCAGCTTCTTCTCGCTCTTGCGCTCCGAACTCGATATCGATGCGCTTTGCAGTGCCTGCGGTCAGACGGACGGATTGCTCGAAGATTTGTTTCTTCGAATTCACAGCACGTATCTCAACGGTCCCAGGCCGTACGTCGACATCAAGAGAACACTCGCCTTTGAATTGTCCATTAATAAAAATTTCGGCACCTTGGGATTCGTCATCGCAACTGATACGCAGTGTGGCGACTCCAGTGCCGGCAGCTTGAGCTTGGCCGATGCTCAATAGAAATACTGAAAGGGAAATAATCGAAGCAAATTTGTACATACTGTTCCTCACGGAAGTTGTCCAAGAAAAACTACCAGCGAATACCCGACCAGAATCGACGAATATCTCGGTTCCAAGTTGCATGGCTAGTGTCGCCAGGCTTTAGCTTCGTGCCGCAGTAGTAAAGCCATCCAGAAACCGTGCCGCGCTTACTTACGCGAACGCTCGTAAGGGATATCGGAGTGTCTAAAACTAACGATGGTTTATTGCAGCTCACACCGGATAGTTGACCATCTCGGTCCTTTTCCGCGAGCGTTGTTTCGTCATTGGGACCGTCGCAGAGCCAGCCCCCTTTTTTTGTTTGCCAACAAAAAGCAAGAGCTTCGGGCATGGACTCTTTCTGACTAGCTGGGGAGCGCTCTGACCTCATTGAGAGAGTAGGTGCTGCTTGGGCCACCTTGGTCGCTTGATGTTGTTCGGCTTGAACGAGTTCTGCTCGCTGAAGCGCAAGATCCGAACGTTGTTGTGCGAGTTGTCGCCGCTCTTGCTCATTTCGGCTACGTGTCTGTTGATCCCGATGGTATTGAGCTTCCTGCTCCAGTTGGGCGGCTCTCTCACGGCCTTCCTGTTTCTCTGCATAATGATTGGCCAGCGACTGGTTCATCACTGTACCAACCCTTGCGATAGTTTCAGCGGTGCTCGGTTGTTGGTCCTGCTCTGAATATCTTGCTTGCTCGGCTCGGGTCTGTCGCTCCTGCAAGTGCTTTTCTTTGCGAGCTATTTCCCGATTTCGCTCATCGAACTCTTCCTGCTCCTGTAAGGATTGCGCTTGTTCTCCAATTGCATTCCTAAGTCGTTTGACTGTTGCCTTGTCAGCACTGCTAGTAGAGCGCCGCTGGGCAATTGAAAGCTGACGTTCCACACAGGCGGTATCGTGATCGCTGAGGCATTTTTTCGCCTCTGCAATGGCTTCGTCAAATTCAGCCTTATCCAACTCATCCAACTGATTCGTCGCTGAAGCATCGACGCTAGCAAGAATCAGGAGCAGGAAGCTGACAACCATAGGCGTTCCCAAGCTGCGTCGCTTCTGGGCGGAGTCTGTGGCGAGTTGTGACCGGCAAAAAAATGACGTCATCGAATGCATGCTAAATGCTCGTTGAAGAAAAGGTGAATCCTTTCTTTGAGTGATCGCACTGTCAATCGAACGCCCGCAGGAAGTCAACCTAAATATAGGATTTTTTACAGTCAGCAGAACCAACTTCCTAGGAGGGGTGTAGTACCTATCTCAATCTAGGAGTTTATTCGTGACGTTGAAGAGATCAGGCGGGGAAGAGAGAGCAGTGTACTTGAGGCACTCCACCGGTCTCAGGGGTTACCCAAAGGTGGAAACACCGTCATAGCTCATTGAACGTCAAATCGCCCGGATCCGGCTAATCACTGCCGCACGAACCGATGTTCATGCGGAAGAAGTGGCGCAAGCTTATGGCCGCGTCCGACTGATTTCGCGTGCGAGTCGATCTATAATGGTCTCTCCACCAGAGGGAGAGACGGTAGTGAGCGGTCGCTACGGTAACGCCAAACCGGGAGAGTTTTTGCCCGGAATCATTATGCCGCCGGAGATCCATGGGCTGCTGCGAAAGCGGCTCACAGAGATTGAGATAAGCGTAACGGCAGTCAGTTGTCTGATCGCGGAAGCTCGGGCTGAGAGCCTTATTGATGCGCTGGAGGTTCTGAAGATTGTGCCTGCTCCGGGGATCGAGCGGCTGTATCTGCTAATCGAGCATTCGACGCAGGCTCGGCTGGCAGAGATCGGTGGTCAGGATGGATAAGCGCACTTTCATTGGAATGGTTGAGGCTGGCGAGCCTCTGATTCGGCAGGCGATCGACGCCATGCGGGAGTACCACGCTGCACAGGACAGCGGGGCGCCACCTGGGGAGGTTGAGCGGCTTCGCGTTTTGGCTGAATCGCTGTTCCAGGCGGTAACCGACTACCAGCTCCGCGTGGTGGCGAAGGCGCGTGGTGAGGACTTGCCGCCTCTCCACTAGTCCCCCTTGAGCTTCTACCGACGACTGCTCATATGTTGCGTACGCACGCATCAATGTTGTCGGCGATGCTCTCCAGCTCCTGAACAACATACTCGGGAGAGAAATATTTGGACGCCATAATCTGACCTCCCTGGCTCCCGTCATTGATGTAGCGAAGCCGGTCGAATTTGTAAACTGATCCGCTTTCGCCGCTGATCGATAGTGAGTACCTAAACGGCTTTGATACTCCTGCTGACGGAAAAAAGAAGGAGCCTTTAGCAGATGCCTGTACCGAGGCTCCAGCAATCACAGGAGCACCCTCAATATCGTTCATCTGGCTTTTCGCGCATTCGGCTCGCGCTTTGGCGCCCGCAACGCTGGGCTTGCTGAGCGTCAGTGAAATCAAAATTGGATAGCCGTGTGCGCCCACTCCAGTCTCAACTCCTGGATTCCTTGAGATCTCAGGGGATACTTCGGTAGTGGCACAGCCAGCGAGGCCGGTAATAAGAATGGCTGACACCGCATGAATAGCACGCACGGGACTGATCCTTGTCGTAAAAGGAAAGCATTCTGCCATCCGATTATCGGTCATGCTACCGACCCCTCTGGGGGGGGCGCGGCTCAGGGACGGGGTATGAGCCGTAGATGTCAAGTATCGAACCAGGTGGATGCATCGATCCCATGGCTGCAGCGAAGTCTGTTCTGGATCTGCACTATCTTGACGTGCGCCAGATTGGCTCGCTTTGATTCGGCGATGAGCTGCTCCTGAATCGAAGTGTTTATCTCGACCAGCTTAGCGATGTTGGTCCTGGCCTGGCCAAGGTCTTCCCGCAGCTGATCGTTCTCGCCGATCAACATTTCGCATTGGTGCTCAAGCATTTCGATGCGGGTCGGCATGCCAAGCTCGAAGCTGGTTGTGTCGACGTCCATCTTGCACATGTATGAAAGCTGTATACTCATACAGTATATTGGCTGGCGACGTAGGCCAAGCCCACGGCGACGAGGTGGAGGTTTTTGGATGGGGGTGAGGGTTGGCAGAACGCCAGGGGAGGGTGTTTTTACTGTCTAATACTGCTCAGAATCATCTTGGTTTTACTGGGTGAAAGTCGTCCTAAATCGCCAATCTGTATTAGACAGCTAAGACAGCCAGGCCGCTAATGGCGCGGCCTGAGGTCTGATTCAAACGCTACTGTTGCAGTACTGGATGGAAAACTAGTCGCGCCCCCAATGCTCATCTACAACGATTTTTCGGTTTGCATCCCGCTGCACGAGCGACTGCCGCTGAATGCCCTTGTAGTCAGTTTCATCGCGGCGCTCTACCGAGCCAACCGCTTCGCCCTAGGCATTGAGAATCGTGTACTCGTAAACGTCTTCTTCAGCCATGGAACCCTTCTGGTAATGGCGGCCCGAATGCAGAGTGTCGCCGCCATTCAGCTTCAGTTTTTTCTTCCACATTTCATGCTCTCCTTGAGCTGCGAAGGGGTGTCCGTCAAACTCTTTGGTGCGATCCTTCCAAATTCGAAGCACTAGTGCACCATCACTTCGGCGGGCTCCCCAAGACCACCGGGTGTTCTTGAGCGGCGCGCCCAGGGACTTAAAGAATTCGCTCTGCGTCATGAGTAAGAGCCTCGTGAAAGTGGCTGAAATCGATTCCAAAACCCGAACGGCGACCCTTGCAGTATGCGGCCTCTAGCCGTGCCATTTTGTCATTATTTTGGAATCGATTTTGCCTCCTGTCCTGCATGAACCGGGCGCTTGTACCACGGTCTTGAAAACCGTTGAGCGGACTGAGTACAGGGCTGCACCTGGTTAGACGTCAAATCATCAACGCTAGGCCGACTCGATGCCGGTCCTTTGCGACTGGCTGCTATCGACCCGAAGCTGTCTGTCGCCCACGCCTCATCACACGTCAATGGATTTGCATTTCATGACGTGCGGCAGCCCGGGCCGACGGCGTGCCTCGCGCGCGAAACTCAGCCGCGAACGGCTGGCGGGTGTCGTCGTGGATGCCTACACTGCTGGAGCTCTGTTCTCGGTATGGCCAAGGGCTGGCGCCGCGAACCCCGTCAACCATTCAGGCCGCAGGTGCGCTGTGAAGTCGACGCCACAAGGAAGGGGATGGCTTGCGCTGGGGGCCCTGCTGGCGCTCGGTAGTTCGTGTGTGGAGGCTCGTACGTTGCCCCAGATCCGCGAAAGCGGTGTACTGCGCATTTGCGTGGCCGGCTCCAGCGCGCCCTTCTACCGGACCAATGCACAAGCCTTTGCGCGCTTCCTTGCCGTGCGCGCCGAGGTGACGGAGCTGCCCAGCTTCGATGCCCAGTTCTACAACGATCAGGGTGAGACGGTTCGTGACAGTAGCTACGACCCCAAGCGTCTCGCCGATGGCAGCTGCGATCTCTATCCGAACGACCTGCAGATCGTGCCGTGGCGCGAAACGAAGATGCTGCTTGTGCCCTACTACAGTGTGCGCAATCTGGTCGTCGCGCATCGCGCCAATCAGTCCCTGGGCAATGACGTTGCCGATTTGCGTGGCCTGACGGCGGCGGTACAGAAGGGCACAGGGTACGAGCAGTGGATCGATGAGGCGAACCGCGGCCCGCTCTCCAGCCAGCCGGTCAAGCTGGTCTACACAACCACCGATCAAGCGGTGAAGCTTGTCGCCGACGCGAAGGTCGATTTCACCGTGCTCGGCAGCGAAAGCGCATTACGCTGGGCGCGCGAGGACCCCGAGCGCCTGGCCATCGCGTTCCCGGTCAGCGAGCCGACCAGCGTCGGGTGGGGCGTTTCGCGCAATGCCCCGGACCTGGCCAAGGCGCTCGAACAGTTCTTCCAGTCAAGCAATCGCGTCGATTCGCCGCTCGATGCGAGTTGGCGGCAGTACTACCATGTATCGCTCATGGAGTATCGGCTCTTCGAGGAGACGTTCAACGAGGGCAACCTCGACCTTAAAGCCGTGATGAGCTGGGCGATCCCGAGTGGGGTCGCGGTCCTGCTGCTGCTCGGTGCCATGCTGCTGTGGAATCGTCGGCTGAACCGCGAGGTGGCCGAGCGCAAGCGCGTGGCCGCAGAGCTCGCCGAACGTGAGGCGTTCACGCGGGCGCTCATGGACACCAGCCCCGCAAGCCTGATGCTGGCTAACCGGGACGGTACCGTCCGGGAGGTCAGCCCGCGCTTTTCCCAGGCAACCGGCTATTCGACCGGGGACCTGCTAGGGCGCAGCGCCACGAGCCTCTATGCCGACCCGCAAGAGCGCGAACGCTTCTTCGAGCTGCTGGTGCGCGACGGCAAGGTCGAAAATTTTGAAACCCGCCTGCTGCACAAGGATGGTTCGGTACGCTGGGTGCTGGTTGGCTCGTCATTTGTCACGATTCACGGCGAGTCCCTGATTGCCAGCTGGGTGCGGGATGTCACGGAGCACCATGCCGCTGCGGTGGCGCTCAGCGAAGAGCGCACGCGACTACAGGAGATCCTCGATACCAGTCCGATCAACATCGCGTTTTCCACGCAGGGTGTGATCCGCTTCGCCAATCCCCGCTTCTGTGAAACGTTCGGCGTCGGCGTTGGTGACTCGGCGCCGCAGATCTACGTTAACGTGCAGGATCGGCAAGCCATCATCGAGCGCCTGACGTACGACGGTATCGCCTGGAACCAGGAGGTACCGATGTATGACCGACAGGCACGCGAGCGCATCATGCTCGTCACCTACCTGCCGATCCGGATTCAGGGAGAGGAGGGGCTGCTCGGCTGGCTCCAGGACATCACCGAACGCAAGGCAGCGGAATCCGCCATGCAGCGCGCCAAGCAGATTGCCGAAGACGCCACGCGCGCCAAAAGCGATTTCCTTGCGAACATGAGCCACGAGATCCGTACGCCGATGAATGCGATCATCGGCATGTCTTACCTGGCGCTGAAAACCCCGCTGGACGCCAAGCAGCGTGACTACGTGTCGAAGATCCACAATGCCGGTACTTCGCTACTCGGTATCGTCAACGACATACTCGACTTCTCCAAGATCGAGGCGGGTAAGCTCACCGTCGAGACCGTACCCTTTCAACTCGATGCCGTGCTCGACAACGTCTCTTCACTCATCATGCAGAAAGCCTATGACAAGGGCCTTGAACTGCTGATCGACACAGCTCCGGACATCCCTGACATGCTGGTGGGCGACCCGCTGCGCCTGGGGCAGATTGTCCTCAATTTGGTCAGCAACGCTGTGAAGTTCACCGAACACGGCCAGGTGACCATCGTGATTCGCAACCTGGGCCTGACCGGCGGCAAGATGCAACTCCAGGTTCGCGTGCACGACACCGGCATCGGCATGACGCCTGAACAGTCCGGGCGGCTTTTCCAGGCCTTTGCCCAGGCGGACAGCTCGACCACGCGCCAGTACGGCGGAACCGGTCTGGGCCTTGCCATCTGCAAACGCCTCGTTGAGCTGATGGGGGGAACGATTGCAGTGGATTCCCAGGCGGGCAACGGCAGCACGTTCTCGTTCAGCGTCTGGCTGGGTGTTGGCGAAAACGCACAGCCACAGCGCAGGGTCGTCCCTGCGGAACTCGCTGGTGCACGGGTGCTGGTCGTCGATGACAACGCAGCGGCCCGCCAGATCCTTGCCGACATGCTTCGCTTAGCGGGGCTCTCGCCCGTCGCGGCGGCTTGCGGTGGCGTCGCCCTCGAAGCCTTGCGTGCTACCGCAGCGGAACAGCCGTTCCGAGTGATGTTCGTCGATTGGCAAATGCCGGAGATGGACGGCATCGAGACGGCACGACGCGCGCTCGCCCTGCAGCCTTCGCTGCAGACCGTCATGGTCAGTGCATTCGGGCATGACGACATGCGCAGCGCCGCGCAGGCGGTCGGCGTTCGTGCGTTCCTGGTCAAGCCGGTCAGCCAATCGTCGCTGGTGGAGG
>RCUM01000774.1_pt1 | contig 15708 bp, 10 predicted proteins | sample 2166141 | NCBI WGS metagenome assembly RCUM01 (sample SAMN09932756, study PRJNA488358) | compost metagenome | isolation source: compost soil in crotonic acid-enriched | place: Germany: Experimental Botanical Garden
GTTACCGTCCGCTTGAGCAACGCGCGCGGCCAGCAGCAACTGATCCGGCGTTTTCAGCGCAGGCAAGCCACGCAGCAACTGTTTGGCCCGATCGACATCGCCATCGGACAATGCAACCCCAACGGCACCTTCGCGCGCCCCCTGATTCAGGCTGTCACGGCTGAGCAGATAGTTGTAAACCTGCCCGGCCTCTTTGTTCATGTTGCCAGACTGATAGAGTCGCCCCATCGCCAGCATGATATCGGTATTTTGCGGATCGTTTTGCAGCGCGCCGATCAGCTTGTCATACGCCGCACTGTACTGCCCCTGTAAACGCAGTTTATCCGCCTCATTGATCACGCTGCCGTTGCGCAGTTGGCCAATCTCGCGGGTTGAACTGCGCGCCCGCAGCGCCGGGTTATTCAGCCAGGCATCGGCCTCCTGGCTTAACCCAGCCTGATTGAGCACCGCGATCTGGGCCGCATAATCGCCCGCATTCCCTTTAACCCCCAGGCGCATGTTGTCACGCACCAGTTGGACCGCCGTTGAGGTCTCCCCCACCGTCATCAAATCTTTTGCCAGTTCCCCAAGGGCCGCGGGTTCAGTCGGCGGCTTTTGCGCCAACTGCCGCAAGATGACCGCTGCGCTGGCCGTGTTGCCCTGGCGAAGATAACTTTCTGCGCTGGCCCGCTGCTGGTTAGCCGACGCAGAAGCCGCCAGAGCCCGCATGCTGCTGTTCTGCCTCCCTTGCGGGATACGCGCCATCAGGGTGGAAACGTTCAGCCAGTCGTTACGTTCTGAGGCAAACAACGCTGCCGCGTACAGGCTGTCTGGCGAAGCGCCAACCTGCATCAGCGGGGAGATCAAGGTTTGCGCCTGCAACTCTTGCCCCTGTTTGTTCAGGATGCGTGCCATATCGAGCCGCACCCAAACGTTCGAGGGCTGCTTTTCCAGCGCCTGTTGCAGGATCATCATCGCACGCTGCGGATCGCCATTCTGCATGGCGGCCTCGGCCTGCCTGCGCTGGGGATCGACATTCACCCCCACCACCGCCTGCGGAACTTTAGGCCGTTGATCGGCTGGAATAGTTTGCAGGATCTGCGCAGCTTCCGGGCCTTTGTCACGCTGTTGCTGCAACAGATAATACAGCCCCAGCCTGGCGTCATTATTCTGCGGATTTTGCGTCAGCAAGCCGCGATACATCTGCTCAGACGCCGTGAAATCCCCTTTCTTGCGAGCCAGATCGGCCCGGAACAGCGTCGCCGCATTGCCTTTATCCCCTGTGGCACGGCTCAGGGGTGCACTGATCGCCAAGGCTTCATCCAATTGGCCTGCGTGGGCAGCCTGCTTGGCTTTATCCAATGTCGCGTAAAACGCCGCTTCCTGAGCCAACGCTCCCCACTGCGCACTCTGTGGGCCGCCCTGCTTTGCCGCCTGGGTGAGGTAGTTTTCTGCCTGCGCGAATTCTCCGCTGCGCATCGCCGTAAATCCCATCCCGGCCAGTGCATCCGCATCATTCGGATTGCTGGCCAGAATAGCGGCAAACTGGTCCTTGGCGCTGCCCAGATCCCCTTTATTCAGTTCGGAGAACCCAACGCCTTTGGCCGAGCCGGCAATATTCTGCTGATAATAGGCTGCCACGGCCTTGTCTGCCGGGTGCCGTTGCTGATAGGCATCATACAGTGGCTTGTCAGCCGGAAGCGGAGCCAGCCACAGCAGCGCCTGTTTCAACGCCTGATCCGCTTCATTATTGTTCGGGGCCATCGCCGCCAACATATCGATCCCCTCACGACGGGTCGATTCCTGATAGGTCAGCACCTTGCCCAGCACCACGCGGGTTTGCGTGTCATTGGGTTGCATAGCCAGCCGCTGCTTGAGGCCATCAATCGCCTCCTGCCTGCCCGCAGGTGAACCTGCCAAGGTGAGGTAATACTCATTGGCAAGGTTATCGATCGGTGTCTTGCCGTTGAACACCGTCTGATAGGCCGCAGCCGCCTGGGCAAACTCCCCTTTCGCCGCCAGCTGCCGGGCCTGCGCCAACAGATTCTTGGAGACCGACGGAGCCGCTTCGGTGCTGCTCAATGCCTGGAGACGAGGATCGTTAGGCGCGACGGCACTCAGTTTTTTGCGCCAGATTTCGGCCTTGGCCTTATCCCCGCCCTGCATGGCATACAGGGAAAGCAGATACATCGCCTCGGCGTTGTTCTCGTCGATCAGCAGGACTTTTTGCAACGCTCCCTGGGCCAGTTCGTCATGCGATTTGTCATGCCAGTAAGCCGCCTGTTGAAACAGGGCTTTCAGCGCCGGGTTATTGTCATCCGCCAACGCCGACACCGAAAAAATCGTCAGCCCGGCCAGAGAGACCCAATACAGTTTCTTTTTCAGCAATAGGTTCATTGGCGGCTCCTGTCTAGCTTCTGGTCGAGACGTGTTTTAACGTTCATCTTCTGCATCTCTCCCCAGGCGTTTGGCGGCATGCTTGCGTAGCAAAATATACAGCCCCAGCCCCAACACCACGGAAATCCCCAACACGGTCAGGGATAAAAGCACCACATGTTTACTGGCATACCAGATAAAGATCAGATACCAGGGCAGCTCCCCGCTCGGGAACTGTTCGCCAACCTGGAAACTGCGTACGCCGTTCTGATCGGTGATCACCGCCAGATCGCCACGCACCCCGGCGTTGATCCGGGCAGATTTCAGATCGCCATAGATCTTGTTCAGGCCATCGTCGGAAGAGGCGCTGGCCACCACCACCACCCGCTGCGGATCCCAACCGGAGCGGAAGCTGAAAAATCCACGCCAGTCCGTCAACGAGGAGAGATAACGATCGGCGTCGATGCCCTGGGTCCGCCAGTTACCTTTCAGGTAGGACTGCAGTTTTTCCAGCGTAGACTGGGCCTTCACCGCCAGCGCGCCGCTATCGTTTAGCGCAAAAGGCACCTGTTGCAACAGCCGCTGATAGAAGGCGCTCTGAGCCAGTGAGGCGACCACCAGCACATCCTTGCCCTTGAAGTCGTCTAACTCGTTCTCGTTGCCCCGCAAGCCAAAGCGAATATCCACGTTACCCACAGAGCTGCCAGTAGCCGCACCGGAACGAGCAGTCAGGTTCAACAGCGCACGCACTTCGTTGGCCGTAGGCTTTTCCGCCATTAACAGCACGGTTTGCGAGAAGTCCGCCAGCTTGGAGAATGGGAAGGAGGCCCCGACGTAATAAGAGAGATTGGGCAACTCGGCGAAATGGTAGGTATCGCTCAGATCAATATACGAGTTGGGCCCGATATGGCTCTTGAGGGTGTTGCTATCCGCCGGATCGCAGGAGGAGCCGTTTTTCGGCACGATAGAGAAATAAAGCTCCAGCATGTTGTCGCCGTAAATCAGATACGGTGGCAGGGCCAAGGTGTATTGTTCCTGGCGAATATCACCGCCAAACTGGTGCCACAGCAGCTCCAGCAGCCCGCGTTTGTTCACCGACAGGTTACGCAGGAAGGTGCCATTCAGCGTGGCACTGAGCTGGGATTTATTTTCATCGATCCAGTTATCGGTGGGAAAACGGTAGTTGATTTGCAGCGGGACGTTTCTACCATCCCACATAAACAGGTCCGGGGCGGCACGGAAAGCAATGCGCACCGCGTCATGGTAAACGCCCGTGACGGTCAGTTCCTCAGTACTGGCCACCAGCTTATCAAAGCTGACCGGCTTGCTGGTATCGATCCAGCGCGGGGCGTCGTAGGGCTGGCGCACCGGAATAGTCACCGGCTTCACCGCCAGCGAAGCCGTTTTCTCCGGCAACGGCTGGCTGACCAGACGATAGGCAGCCTGGCGCATCTCGGTGGCGTTACGTCCCATCACCAACAGCAGCTTGTAAACCGGGTTCAGCGGATTATCAATCATCTGAATGGTCGGGCCGTCGGCCTGTGGCAGAGTCAACTGGCCAATCTGCTCGCCGGGGCGCGCAAAGATAATGCCGTTCTGCTCAGGCAAGCTGTCCTGCAACACCTGGAAGTTCAGGTTGTTATGGCGCGTCATTTTCCCCAGATAAGAGCTGACGATAGCGGCTGCAGCCACCTCCTCCGGCCGTTTTTCCTGGCCGAAAATCACATCAACCTGGGTGGGTTGCATGGCCTGAGGATCGAAGAACGGATTGGGGAAACGGCCGAGGTTCGGGCTGATATTCAGCACCTGGTTTTCCAGATGCAACTGGCTGGTTGGCAGCACCTTGAGCCAATATTTGTTAGCCGCCCCCTTCTCGCACAACATGGCCGCATTGCTGCCATTGCCGATGCTGAAACTCAGGTTGTTGCGCGCTACGATCATGGCAGCCGGGATCGGTACCTGCAAACTTACCTTGCCTTCATGTAATTGGTTCAGCTTCTGGGTGCTCAAGGGTTGCCCATTGAGCATCAGTTGCAGTTCGGTATCGGTTCCCATCAGGGCCGGGGAAATGTCGAGATCCAGCACCAGATTGCCGTCCGTTACCACCCAGTCCGAGGGTAAGGTAAAGGTGAAGCCGGACTGCTGTTGCCAGTTGCTCAACGTCAATCCTGTGGTTTGCCCCATCTCGCCCACGCTGAGCGTGGAAGCAAGCGACTGATTGAAGACGGTAACCGGTGGCGTAGCGATATCAAGCGGAGCAGTTTGCTCAACACTGCCCGGCACTGCACCCGCTGGCGGAGCATCAGTTGGCCGCGGCAAGGTAGGAAAACCTGGCATCTCGGCACTCTCGCTGGCATAGGACGGCACAGGCTGCGGATCGGCCGCAATCGCGAGACCAGAAAGCCCCATCCCCAACAGCAGGCCGCTGACCAGGGCAATGAACGTAGATCTGCCTGTTGGCAACTTGGTATTCACCCGGCTCATAGGGCTTGTTCCTTATCCCGCTTTAGCTCAGGCCGTTTCTGCTGCTTCTTGGCCCGACGATCGCGCCAGGAAAAATAGAACAACTCGAAAATGCAGCGCAGGACGCCCAGCAACGAACGCAGTGGCCGATCCTGCGGGAAAGGTTTGGTCTGGATCCAGGCATCTGCCCGCGCCAATACCACCCGTACCAACTCCCGCCGTTTTTCAATCGGCATCTCTTTGAACATTAAGCGGGTCACCGACTTGTCGGCATCGATCAGCTCAACCGGGAAACAGACGGCGCCGGACTTGAGCGATATTTCCACCTCTTCGATCGGATCGTTGAGGAAACGTTCGTCCGGCGTTTTCAATTTGACCCCGCCCATCGAAAGATCCAGGGTTTCGGTACGCATCGCCGCGCCGCTGGCAAAATACAGCACCGCGGGCAAAGTGGCATCGATACGGATGGTTTTTCGGACCTGACGCGTTTCCCGCGCTACGGCAATGGCGGCCAGCAGGATAATCATGCTGAAGCTGGCCCAGGCAATATTTAGCCAGATAACCTGCGGGTTAGCACCATAGTGATCCGGCATCACCAGACGGATCACGCCCCAGGCGGTACCGATTAACAGCAAGGACACGGCGATAATATGTGGCCGGACAATATGGGAATCGAAATAGTTAACGTCCAGCAACGCGCCTTTATCCGTCACGTTAAACTTGCCGTGCTTTGGCGAGATCATCGTCAGCAGGGTCGGTATCACCAGATGGAAGCACATCACCGTTTCATAGATTTCCCCCCAGAACGAATAGCGATAGCGTCCGTTGGCTCTGGAGTTGATATAGATCGACATCACCAGATGCGGTAACACATAGGCGAAAATCAGCCCCGCGGAGGAGGCAATGATATTGAGGTTGAACAGCAGATAAACCAGCGGTGCCACGCAGAATATCACCCTAGGTAAGCCGTACTGGAAATGCAGCATGGCGTTCAGATAGCATAAACGCTGCTGCCAGGTCAGGCTGCGCCCCAGCAAGGGGTTATCCACCCGGAAGATCTGCGTCATACCACGCGCCCAGCGGGTACGTTGGATCACGTGCAGCCCCAAGCGTTCGGTGGCCAACCCGGCTGCCAATGGCAATGCCAGGAATGCCGTGTTCCAGCCCCGGCGCTGCATCTTCAAGGCGGTGTGGGCATCTTCGGTCACGGTTTCTACCGCAAAACCGCCCACCTCTTCCAGCGCCGAACGGCGGATCACGGCACAGGAGCCGCAGAAGAAGGTGGCATTCCAGTTATCATTACCCTGCTGCACCGGCCCATAGAACAGCGCACCTTCGTTAGGGACTTTGCTCGCCTCCGACAGGTTGCGTTCAAACGGATCCGGGGAATAGAAATAGTGCGGGGTCTGGATCAATGCCAGACGCTCATCCACCAGGAAGCTGCCGACCGTTGCCTGCAAGAAGGCACGGGTTGCCACGTGATCGCAGTCAAACACGGTGATCAATTCACCCTGAGTCACTTTCATCGCGTTATTCAGATTACCCGCTTTGGCATGAAGGTTATTATTGCGGGTAATATAGCCCACGCCTGCATCGGCACAGAATACGGCAAATTCATTACGTTTGCCGTCATCCAGCACGTAGATTTTCATTTTGTCTTTCGGGTAGTCAATACACTGCGCCGCCAAGATGGTGTCGCGCACCACGTCCATACTTTCGTTGTAAGTAGGAATATAGACATCTACCGTTGGCCATAGCGACGTGTCGTCAGGCAGCGGTTCAATAGTGCGTTTTAATGACCAGGTGGTCTGAATATAACCAAACAGCAATATCACCAGGGCATACAGCTCGGTGATAAACAGGGCAATACCTAGCACAGCCTCCAGAGTACTGTTGAAATGCAGGGTTTCTGTCGCGCGCCAGTAGATGTAACGTAATGACATCAAAGTCGACATCACAATCATTACCAGGGTAACTTTTTTGCTTTTACTTACCCCTAAAATAAACACGATCGCAATACAGATCAGGCCAAAGATATACTGATTATCACTGCTCATGGGGGCAATGATAATCAACAGGATAAAAGGTAAGGCTAACAGCAGTAAGAAATAAAAGAGTATTTTATTCATAACTAACCAGACAATCCTTACGAAGAGCCATAAATAGACGTAGTATGATGATACGTACCATCTCCAACACTAAGCCCTAAAATTACCGCGACCTTTTTACTTATCTGCTCAATATCAAATGCAGCGGCCGACACCGGGCTTATATCCATGATCGCCCGTTGCGATGCGTTGGCCTCTGGGACGCACTCATCGCGGTGGATGGTTCCCAGCAGTTTGTCTTGCAGACGCTGCTCAAAAAATTGCGTCACGTCCCTGCTCAGGGTGCGCCGCATGTCACTCTGGTTTACCACATAATACTCGCCAACTTCATTGCTGACGGGCGCACTCATAAACTTATGCTGCTCAATGTTGGGCAATAGACTGAGCGATGCGGTATCGGCCAGCAACACCATAATGCGCATGTCCGCCGCGGCCTGCATGGCCTGTACTGCCGCGCTGCGCCCCGGCGGCATATCGGCGATCACCACCATGCCGGGGATCTTCAGCACCGCACTCAGGCCACGTTGAATGAACATGGGCTCATTGAGCAGATTGTCATCGAACTGAAGGCGCTGCTCATCGGTAACGTCACCGTAAGGTAAAACGAACAGGTTCGGCCCGACCTTGAGAATAAACTGGCTCCAATCGGATAAACTTGCCGACTGGGCAACAAAACCTCGGTTATCGGAAATAGGCACGCCAAAATGCAGCCTTAACGCATTCTGCGTGTCGAAGTCGACAACCAACACCTTACTGCCGCTACGGGCCAATGCATAAGCCAGATTAGCAGTAACCGTGGTTTTCCCTACCCCTCCTTTCGGAGAACAAACACAGACTAACGGCATGAGGCAATAGACTCTAAAAGTGGTTTAAGTAATGTATTACGGCCAGCGTCCATCACTTCACCGGCAGAGGACGCTTTCTTGCTGAACATCTGCTTAAAACGTTGGTTCTCTGGCTGCGGAGCGGACGGCGGAACGCTTGCAGGGGAATTAACAGGGTTACCCTGAGCAAGAACGTCACGCGGGCTTTCCGGTTGGGCGGTTTTAGTGAGTTTAGACTCCACCGGTGGAGCAAAACGCTCAAAATTATGAGGAATGTGGCCGGGCAAGGCGGTATTTTCTGTTATCACCGTCTTGGGTTGAGCAGGAGGCACGAACCCTAAAGGTGCATTGGAAGAGAGATCCGTACTAGTGATCGGCGTTGGCTGCGAGATGCTGGCAGGGATGCCACCATTACCTGCCACTTGATCAACAATAGACCAACGGTGCGGAGCCGATGCCACATCGTCGCGAGGAAATTCTTTATAATCAAGCCCTTTGAGATTTGTCTTATCTTTAAATCCTTGGACATCATCATATTTACTCATAATCCAGACCTATAAGATTACACTTGGCACTGTATGAATACATACAAATCACGAATACAAAATAACGTGATCTATAACCCAAATACATAATGGAAAACGTCTATGTATTTTAAGCGCTTCTCTTCTTATGGTTTAGATAGAGTAGCTTACAAGTCCCTTTTTACAACCAAGACGGAGCAAACCTCCGCAATCGATGGAAAATCCTGCAAGACCCCAAAGCTGATGGGCTGAGTGTAATCTACTTCTTTAAAGTTATACACTGAGTTTTAAACGTTTTTACCCCGCCTTATCACATATCCCACCAGCTTATGCCATAATTTAAGTGGTTAGTAATATATAGTTTGGCATTTGAGATTTTTTTTACTCAAAATAACCAACACAACAGTGATAAATACTCGGGGCAAAGGTTTTCGCCCCTGGTAATAATAAAAGGTAATTAGGCAGATTATCGCAGTCTGACCAGCCCCTGCTCCAATGTCTCCACTTGGCCGGCAGCGACCAGACAACAGGCAACCTGCCGAGCGATAGGCTCGGGAATGGCGACCTCGCCAGCAAGACAACGTTCCGTCCAACGCGCCGTGGTTGCAGCATCCTTGGCGGCAGGCACCTCAGCTAACGCATCCAGTTCTGGCCGTTCCAGCAAAATATGCTGCTCACCACCGACGATATAGTGGATTTTTGGACAGCGTTGCGGATTGGCGTAAGCCTCCCCTTCGGTGCCATGCATCAGTAATCCCCGTGCACCGATCTGGCAGAAAAATGAGGCAACGCGCTCGACGTATTCCGGATGAGAAACGCTGGCGATGCGCAGCACGTCCTGCTCACCAAATGGCGTCGCCAATTTTGCCAGCGTGTGGGCGCTGTTACGCACGCCCATCTTCCAACGCAAGCCAAGCTGGTTTTCCAACGCTGGCGCAAGCGCCGACACAGGGATAAACACCGCATCTCCGCCGTCCAAACGCTGTTGGGCAGTCTGAGGATCTTCAGACCACGGCACCCCAAGCTCACGGAAAATCTCTGCGCTGGTGACACGCGTGCTGTCGTTCACGACACCGTGAACCACTACCGGCAGCCCGACTTTGGCCAACAACAGCGCCAGTAATGGCGTCAGGTTGGCCTGTTTACGAGCACCATTGTAACTGGGTAGCACCACCGGCATCGGGCGGCCCTGCGGGGGTTGCAACCGCATCACCTGCTGTTGCATCGCCTGATAGAAGCCAAGCATTTCCTCCTCGGCTTCCCCCTTGATACGCATGGCGATCAGGATAGCTCCCAACTCCAGGGGCGGCACGGCATCGGCCAGCATCGCCTGATAGAGCTCAAAAGCCGTTTGCCGATCCAGATCGCGCGCATGGTTCTTGCCACGGCCTATTTCTTTGATAATTTTGCTGTAATCCATCGCTCGCTCCGCTGATTCGGTTTGCGATAAGCATACCTTATCCGCGACGGCGCTCAACCCCGGTAGATTGGCCCGCACCAGGGCTGGCTAGACATAGCAAGATTTACCAGCCATAGCGGAATAAGATAGTATCCGTAAACATACAATGGAATGATGTATTCCCCCGTCAAACATGGAATGAAAAATGGAAATTTATATCGCTGTGGCCGCGATCGCCGTGGTGCTGATCTGGGCCATGATGACTTATAACCGCTTTATCTCACTGCGCCGTTTCAAAGACGACGCATGGAGCGGTATAGCGGTGCAGCTCAAACGCCGCCACGATCTGGCCCCCAACCTGTTAACCCTGGTAAAGCGCTACGCTCTGCATGAGAAAGAGCTGTTTGAAACACTCTCGCGCCAGCGCAGAGACCTGGTTGGCAACACCCCTCAGGTTGCCGAGAGTGAAAAAGAGTTTTCTGGTGCTTTGAGCCGCATTTTTGCGCTGGCAGAAGCCTACCCAGAGCTTAAAGCCAACGAGAACTTCCTCTCCCTGCAACAATCCCTGGCAGAGATCGAAGAGCAACTGCAAATGGCACGCCGCTATTTCAACGGTACGGTGCGCGATTTCAATATTCTGGTGGAGTCGTTCCCCAGTTTAATCCTGGCTCGCCTGTTTAATTTTAAAGCGGATGCGTTCTTCGAACTCGAAGATCCCGAAGAAGCTAAAGTGCCACGGATGGACTAGCGCGATGGCTGCAATATCTGGTTGGGTAGTACGCGTTTTATGGGTGTTATCGCTATTGATGGCAGGAGCCGCGCCGGCTACGGCTGATGATATCGCCATTGGGGCAGCTCCCGTTGCAGAGGCCCCAGACAGAGAGGCGGCACCAAGTGCTCCCCGTTGGGTACGCGCCTATGAGCATATTCTCTCATTTGATACCCATGCGCACTTTAACCCGGACGGCAGCATGGAGATGCGAGAGAACATCAAGGTGCTGTCTTTAGGGCAAGAGATACGCCGTGGGATTTTCCGCACTCTGCCGCTCACCTGGAACCGCCAGGACGGCAAGATTTTCAGCGTCGATTATCATATTAAAGAAGTGTTGCGCGACGGAGTCGCCGAACCCTATAGCCTGGATAAGTCTTCGAAAACGCTGACGGTGCGTATTGGCAGCGCTGAGCACATCCTGCAACCGGCGATCTATAACTACCAGATCCGCTATCAGGTCAGCAACCACTTCAGCCGCTTCCCCGAATGGGACGAGCTCTACTGGAACGTCACGGGTAACGATTGGGCCTACCCGATCACCAAAGCCAGCTTCCAACTGGAACTGCCAGACACCAGCAATTATCTGGATAACGAAGGCAGAGATACCCGGCTGCGCACTATTGATGTGTATACCGGAGCGCGGGGAGCGAAAGAGCACAACGCCAGAATACTTCCCAACGGTGGAGTGCAAACCACGCAACCGCTGGACCAAGGCGAAGGGCTAACCGTTGTCTACACCTGGCCACGCGATATTCTGGCCGGTGCCGCCGCCCCACAAGCCTCTTCACCGTTGGTACACCTGCTATTACCCACGCTGGCAACCAGTGCGATCTGGATACCGGTGCTGCTGCTCGTTGTCTATTGTTTGTGGTGGTGGCGTAACAACGTGACCGCCATCGGCTTGAAGATGCCGCCGGTTGTGCCGCTGTATGCGATGCCTACCACCATGTCGCCAGGCTATCTGCGGTTTATTACCCAGCGTAAGTACGACGACGTGGCCTTCAGCAGCGATCTGTTGGATCTGGTCGCCAAACGCGGCGCGGCGATCACGCTCAAAGCGAGCAAATCCTCAGGCCCGTGGTTTTCCAAGTTTCAGTCGGCGGATGAACAATGGCTATCGTACCAATCGGATAACAATAACCAGCGGTTGACCACCAGCGATAAGCAGTTACTCGGCCTGCTGTTTAGCGGCAGCCGCAAAAATATCAACCTCGGCCTGGCCTATCAGCGGCCAATGCAAAATGCCCGTAAATGGTTGGAAAAGCGCAGTGAGGACCAGCGTGAGAAATTATTCAACAAATGGGGTAAACCGGTGCGCCGCGCGGTTTATCTCATGCTGCTGATCCCGGTGATCTGCGGAGCGTTGTTTAATCTCGGCGCGGCAGTGATCACCATTCCTGCCCTGATATTCCTGCTGCTCGGGATCTCGCTACTCTCTTTACCGCTGAGATTTTTATTTAGCCCGAGAAAAACCTGGAATACTTTTGGCTTCATCCCTTTGGTTATTTCGCTGATATTTGGCCCGCTAGCCACCTTTGGCGGTGGCGCTTTCTTGTTTGGCATGTTGCCCCTGACTCAATTTCCAGCCGGCTATATTGGCGCGCTGCTGGTCGCCATTGTGCTATGTATCGTCTTTGGCTTTATGATCCCGCGTTATACCCAGCAAGGGTTCAATGATCTAGCCACCGCACAAGGGCTGAAACTGTACCTGGGCACGGCCGAGCGGAATCGCTATCAGGCGCTTTACCCACCCGATCAGTTGGTTGCCCACTTTGAGAGCTTGCTACCGGCTGCTCTAGCGCTCGGCGTGGGCAAGACTTGGGCCAACACCTTTGCCGAATATCTCAGTAAATCCGGAGCTATGTCGGAAGCCTTTGCCGACGCAGACTGGCAGCGCGTGAATCGCTTTAGCCGCTCCTGTACCGCATCGTCTATGGCTACACCCAGCAGCAGTTCAAGTTCCGGTTCAAGTTCATCAGGCTCCAGCTCTCGGGGTTCTGGATCGTCGGGTGGGGGCTCATCCGGTGGGGGTTCCGGCGGCGGAGGTGGTGGCGGCTGGTAAATAGTAACGCAGCGCCGGGCAAACCGGCGCGATAATGCTTTAACTGCCCCTGCCTAGCTGCCGGTGGGTGTAGAGCAGCAACACCAAGGCAACCAGCATCGCCAGCAGGTTGTAACCCATTGCACCAGCAAAGGCTCTGGCATAGTGCTGTGGCTCTGCGCGCCCGGCCAGCAGCGGAACAAAGAACATACCGCTGGCCGCAATCCCCAGAGCCCCCCCTACCTGCTGAACCGTTGACACCAAGCCTGCCGCCATACCGGCCTGATGCTCCTTCGCCAGGCCAAGTACCCAATTAAGCAAGGGCGTCATACTCAATGCCTGACCAAAGCCCAAAATCATCAGGCCGGGTAAAAGTTGTAACGGATGGCTGAACGCCCGTCCCCATAGCACCTCCACCATCAGCAATACCATGCCACTGGCGTAGACCACCACCCCGCCAGCCAACACAATATTCCCCCAGCGTTGCACCCAGCCCGGAGCCAAAAAGGAGGCCAGCATAAAGGCGGCGCTGGCCGGAGCAAACAGGCAACCCGCCTGGAACGGCGTCAGCCCTATTCCGGCCTGTAACAGCAGGGCAAAACAAAGAAAGAATGAGGATGCGGTGGAGTAAATCGCCAGCACAATTGCCGTGCCACGGCCAAAATGACCTTGGCGAAATAGCGCCGGATCGAGCACCGCATCACCGGAGTGACGGGCAAGCTGCCGTTCCCAGCGCACAAACCAAGCTAATAGCGCTACTGCCAGCACCATCATCGGCACAGTCCACCAAGGCCAGTGGCGCGATGGGCCTTCCAGTAACGGGAACAGTAACAGCAGCAAACCGCCAGCGGCCAGCAGCAGGCCTTTAGCATCCAGCCGCTGGGCCTGCGCCAGTCTGGACTCAGGAATGCGTCGCGCCGCCATCATCGCCAGTACGCCAATCGGCAGGTTGATCAGAAAGATCATGCGCCAACTGCTGCCCAGAATATTAGCCTCGATAATAAAACCACCTAACACCTGGCCACAAATCGCCGCCAATCCCAGCGTCATCCCCAAACGAGCAAAGGCTCGCCGCCGCTGCTCTTCACCATACAGCACGCGCAATAAGGCATAAATTTGTGGAAACAGCAGCGCGGCCGCTGCCCCCTGCAAAAAGCGGGCAACAATCAGGACCCACAGCGAACCCGCCAGACCGCAAAGCGTTGAGGTCAGTGCAAAAGCCAACATACCGTAGCTAAACATGCGTCGCCGACCGAAGCGGTCACCCAATCTCCCGCCAGCAATCAGTAAAATGCCAAAAGCCAGTTCATAACCGGCAATAATCAGCCCAACCTCTGCAAAGCTGGCGTTGAATTGTTGCTGGATCACCGGCACCGCCACGTTAACCACAAACAAATCGAACATAGTGACGAACCCACCGAGTAGCAACACCGGCAGCCCGGGTAATCCAGCCTTACTGTAAGAAAAACTCTGTTCCATAACGCCCCCTGATATCATGATGGCGGCAGTATGGAACATGCTTTAAACTGTTACTATATAGCCAGTTATACTATTACTAAGAGTAACAGGACCCGCCGATGCCACCACGTACCCTTAACCGCACCCGTCAAGAGCTGGCAGATTTTCTGCGTATGAAGCGTGAAAAACTCTCTCCCCAGGCCGTTGGCCTGCCGAGCGGTACGCGGCGGCGTACGCCTGGTCTAAGACGTGAAGAGGTTGCCGCATTAGCTGGCGTGGGCCTGACCTGGTACACCTGGCTGGAACAGGGGCGGGAAATCAACGCTTCGGTGGAGTTTCTGGAGGATCTGGCACGGGTTCTGAAGCTGGATGCGACCGAACGTTATCATCTGTTTTTACTGGCGCATCAGCGGCCCCCGGTGGTAGCAGGCCATCAATGGTGCCAGGTTACCCCCTTGGTACGCCGCTTGCTGGACGATCTTACGCTCCGCCCGGCCTATGTGATGAACCTGAGCTGGGATATTATCGCCTGGAACCCTGCGGCAGACTGCCTGTTTGCCATCAATGAACGTCAGCCGGAACAGCGCAATATGCTGTGGATGCTGTTTGCCGATCCCGAACTCAATCAACGGTTGATGGGATGGCAGGAGCAGGCCCCGCAAATTCTGGCCAGCTTTCGCCGTGATTACGCCCGCGCCCCGCAAGATGCCACCATGTTGCAACGCATTCAGGCTCTGAGCGATGTGTCCCCCCAATTTCGCCAACTGTGGCAACAGCACGATATTCATGGCCGCTGCCAGGGGCAACGCACTTTCTTGGTTGCAGGGGCAGGCGAAGTCACGTTTGAACACGCCTCGTTTATTGTCGACGAAGACAACCACCTGCGGCTGGTCATGTACAGCGCACAGCCTGATTGCCTAGCCAGTGCCGCGTTTGAAGCAATGCTCTGAAGCTTATTTCCGGCTATCGAAAATAAGCTTGCAAGCCAACCCGGCAAATACCCCTGCCAACAAATAGTTCGGCCAACGAGCGCTGAATTGGCGGCCAGTAAAGCGGCTTTTTAAACGGTTTACCACCAGGATCACGGCACCGTTAATTACCAGACCAATAGCGTTCAAGATAGTGGCCAGAATCAGCATCTGAGCCACCACGGAACCACTCTGCGGATTGATAAACTGCGGGAACAACGCCAGCACAAACAGCGCCATTTTCGGATTGAGAATATTGGTCAACAATCCCTGCTGGAAAATTCGTCTTACTGATACGGCCTGTAACCCGGCGGAGGCCTGCAAACTACTGCCTGAACGCAGCGTTTTCCATGCCAGATACAGTAAATAGGCCGCCCCTAACAAACGTACCGCATCATAGGCCAGCGGCAGCGCGACAAACAGCTGTGAAAGGCCCAGAGCCGCCGCCAACGCGTGGCAATAGGTTCCCAGTTGTATCCCGGCCAAAGAAGCGAAACCAGCGCTTCTCCCTTGGCTTAGGCTTCGGGAAGCGATCAGCAGCATATCCGGGCCAGGAGTCACCGTCAGCGCCAGACAGGCACCGGCGAATAGCAACAACGTAGATATTTCCACCATAAATCACCTGTACAAAGAGGTTTAAAAGCAAGATCCATAGTAGCTAGAAAGTTGTTTTGCCAGAATACATTTGTTAGCGGGTACGGCGGCGAGCAAACGGATTTTTGCGCTTTTTCTCTTTCTTGGTGGCCTCTGCCGCAGATTTTAACGCCGCCTTATGGGCTTTGTCCGCTTCCGGCAC
>RCUM01000781.1_pt1 | contig 15608 bp, 9 predicted proteins | sample 2166141 | NCBI WGS metagenome assembly RCUM01 (sample SAMN09932756, study PRJNA488358) | compost metagenome | isolation source: compost soil in crotonic acid-enriched | place: Germany: Experimental Botanical Garden
TTGCCAGCGAAGACTACACCGACAATGATTACAACGATTCATTGCTACAGCTGCAGTGGTTCCAGTTCGTGGGTTAAGCCCCGCAACCAAAAGGCAGATCGAGCCGGGCGGGGCAAAACCGCCTGGCTCGAAAAGATCCTCGCACCAATAACAAATCTGACAACGCATTGATGGAGGTAGTTATGAAGGCACTAGCGGGTAAAAATCAAATGTCTTATGGCGGCAATGGTGGGTCTTTCAGCGCAATCCAGGATACCGGCGGCCAACAGGTGGTGATCAAGAGCGGCAGCAAAATCGATTCCATACAAATTGGCAATAGCAAATATGGCGGTGGCGGCGGTGGTACGTCGGCCAGTTTCAAGCTTCCGCAAGATGGGAAATTTACTATTTTGCGCTTGTGCACCAATGATGATGTCGTCGGTTATATCAAGCTGGTATGCGATGGCGTGACCTATGAAGCGGGGAGAGTCACCGGGGATGGCGATTTGTCTTTTGGCAGCGGATTGACCGTATCCTTCGCGGGCTTTTCATCCGGATCCATGATCGACATGATCTTGTTCAATACTTATTGCTGACCTGATTGTTGAAGGCGGCAGCGGGTACTCATTGGCGCACGCACGCGCACGATGGGCATCCGCCACATTTGCATGCTCGGCACGACAGCACGCGAGTCGGTCGGTTTGACGTTGCGTTGGGCGCAAGCCGACATTTTTACCACGACGGTCGCCTGTCCTGGAACGCCGTCGTCAACCATATCCGTGCGATGCATTGCAGACTGAATCTCTCTACCGGCATCTCGGGAGAAGGAGCGATCGTGCGCACGAAATACAAATAGGTAGGGCGGTGCCATGGGAAACAAAAATAATCTTGATGTCAAAGTGCTCGAGAATCAGGCGGCCAACCTGAAAGGGAAAGCGAACTTGCTCACTGCGTCGTCAAGCGAACCCGGATATTCCAATGCACCGACTTACAGTTCCCTTGGCTATGAGGTCGATCCGCGTACAGGGACGCTGCAGGTTACCCTTTCGCCGCCGACTTTCTTTGGCGCCCTGGGCAGCAACATCACGCCATCCATCGTTTATAGCCCGCAATCGATCGCCTCGGGGATCACGCTTCTTGGGCTTCCCTTGGGCTGGAGCTATTCATTCAGTTATATCGCGGCGAGCCAGGTATTCATCAATGGTTCGTCCGCTTACTACATCGACGATGTGTATGAGTCGGGTTTGCGCTACTACAACCTGAAGGATCTCGTCTTCACCAGCGATTCGGGGACCTTCCCTTACGATAATCAGCTAAAGTACAGCAATACATTGCAATTTATCAGCGGCGAAACGCAGTATTTCGACGCTCACGGCAGATTGCTTGGCGTGGTGGACCGCTGGGGCAACCATGCCATTTTTTATTACACGCAAGAGGGCGATGTCTATAGCAGCAAGTTGTCCAGCATCGTCGGGTTCGCCGGGCAGAGGATCACCTTCGCTTATAGCGGAGAGGGCATCGAGATCGCTTATCCCCAGGGAGGGCAGAACGCTATCTCCTTCACCTATCTGGTGGATAACCAAAGCTATTTGGTGGGTTATGTCAATCCGCTTGGGCAAAAGTTCACCATCGCCAATCGGGGTGGGTTGGTCAGGAACGATTTGATTTCTCAGATCACTTATCCGAACAGCGCCTCGGTCGTCTATGAATACACCACTCTGCGTTATTACGTCGATGCGAACCGGTCGCAGTTTTATCGCATCGATGGCATCGCCGCGACAAGGCAGATCTATGTCGATACCACCGGACAAACCCAGACAAGGTCGGTTTCCTATTCCTATGATCCCAACGGCGATGCCCACGACTATACGGGGTATCCGACGTACGTCATGGGGAAATATCAAGATACCCTGCTGCAAAGCAATGATGACGATTACCGTTATGTGAGCCAGGTCGACGATGGCGTGCTCGTTGTGGAGCATCAATACAATCGGCTCCATCTCGAGCTGGCGACGAAGACCTTTACCAAGGATGCTCAGCCCCGGCTTATTCAGCAGGTCACCAATACGTTCATCAGCGAAACCGACGGGAAATATTTTCCGCCGTACTACGAATTAAAACTGATACCGAATTATCAGACCCCCATCAAGGTGATGACCGAGATCTACAACGACGCGGGGGAAAGGTTGATCAGCGAGATAGAATCGGACTTCGACGACTACGGCGCGCCGACGGAAGTCCGCTCTTATGGCAGCAGAGTGGCGGGCGATGCGCCCAAACTGCTCAACAAGGTACAAACTCTTTACGACTATGCCGGCTATGGGCAGCTTGTCCAGCAGGATACTTATGACTATACGGATGGGACCATCGTCAGAAGAATCGCCAATAGCCTGACCGACGACAAGAAGAATATCGCCACGAGCACAGACGGCTTTGTCGTCTCCGCCTTTAGCCCTAACAAGAAGATTACTTATCGCTACAACGCCGCGGGCAAGGTTATTTACGAAAAGCTGGAATGGGCCGATGGCGCAAGCCATGCGCTGGAGAGTACGGAGACCTCGACCCGTTACGCCCTTGCGGTTCCCGTATTGACGATCACCAGCATCAATGCGCAAGGCATACCGAATACGACTGAAATCGATACGGTGACGGGATGGATGATCAGCCAGGCTAATGCTCTGAGTTATGGTTCCAGCTATACGTATGACAATATCGGCCGCCAACTGACCTCGATCGATCCCATGGGCGTGGTGACGGAGTACATTTTCGACGATCCCGTCAACAAGGCCACGACCCGATATGCCAACGGATTCGAGACCTATGTCTATAACAATGGGTTTACGGACAGGGTCAAAACCGCCGACAACGGCGGCTATGACAAGGCGGAGCGTACGCTCACCGCCAATGGGTACAACGACAAGGGCCAATTGATCTGGACCGAAGGCATCCTGGGCACCGATTCGCGGATCTTGTACGCCTATGACAGCAGAAATCAGTTGGTCACGGCGACGGATGCGTCAGGCAATGTCAATCGCTACGAATATGACGCCGTGGCTCAAACCAAGACGGAATTCTTTAACGACGTCTTGGTGAGCAGGTTGAGCAAGAATGACAATGTGCTCGACGAAGTCACTTACTCCAGCCTGCTTTCTTCCGAGAGGGTGTCGGCGACGAGCCTCTCCAACAGCTATTCGAACATCATCAAGTCACTGACGGGGGAGCCATCGGCAGGGAAGGAATGGCTGGCAGCCTCCTTCCAATACGATGTCAATAACCAGGTCAGTTCCTACAGCGCGACAGGCAGTGACGACATCGTGCAACGCCAGGATATTTCCAGGGATTTATTTACCAATGCGGTATTCACCGGTGTCCATGTCAGCGCGCCTGAAACGCAAGAGTCCACCGCCGGCGGCGATACCTATTTTTACGATAACTTGAATCAGTTGCTCACCGACACCAATGCGCTCGGCCAGCAATACACCTATGTCTATAACGAGATCGGCCTGGTATCCAGTTACACGGATTATGCGGGAACGGTGTTCGCATGCGACTACAACGCCAATAACCAGTTGGTATCGGTTGCATGGACTGACCAGGGGGCACAGTGCAAGAAGCAATATACCTATGATCCCTTGACGCATAAGGTGCGGCAAATAGAAGAGTTCCGCCAGGGGGAGAGCAAAGGGAGTATTGCGTATGACTATGGTTTGGGCGGTGCGATTAAATCGGTGACCTATCCCGACGGGAAAAAGATCCTTTATGAATATGACCTCGGCACGGGACTGCTCAGCAAATTCACCGATGCCATCGGGAAGGTCACGCAATATACGTACGACAATTACGGCCGGATAACTCGGCAACAGATCGTCGGAGAGGATTACAGCGTCCAGACCGACTATTACAGCAAAGAGGAGAGCGCCGCCAACAGCGGCAAGCTCAAGTCGATCCGGGTCAGCAACGGCATATCGAGCAGTTTCGCCTATGATGGTTTCGGTTCCCTTGCGCAGGCGGTCATCACCGATACGTCCGAGGGTGCGACCAGCCCTGTTTTGCTGGAGACGCAATATTCCTATGATCCGATCACCCGTAACCTGGTCAAGCTGCAATCCAGCTCGGGCGCATTTGCGCAAGATGCCAATTTGAATTATCTGGCGAACTACAGTTTCGACAGCCGCAACCAGCTCACGGAAGAGCGGAAACAAATCCTGGGCGGCGACGTTGCCGTCACGGCGTATCGGTATGATGCGGCCTGCAACGTCATCCGGGAAGATCGCAGGGTCGGAACGACCAGCCAGTCGACAACCTATACCTACGATCAGGACAACAAGTTATTGCGCATCGACGCCTCGTCCGGCGCAAGAAACTTCGCCTACGACGCCAATGGCAATTTGACCGACGATGGGGCGGGCGGCACATATCGCTACAACGCGCAAAACAGGCTGATCGGATATAGCGATGCCGGCGGCAATCTGATCGCCGAATACGATTACTACCCCGATGGGCTGCGGGCCAGTAAAAAGGTCAATGATGGTGCGGCGATAGGGTTTTATTACGACTATTCCTCATCCCCCAATATCGTCAATGAGATACAGGGAGATAAAACCAGCCACTACCTGGCGCAGGGCAGCAAGAGATACGTTCGCCTGGTCGACAGCGCAGGGATCACCGTCGCCGAATATTTCATCGCATCCTTCCGGGACGTCGTCGGCGTCGTCGATGCTTCCTGCGAGATGGATGCCAGCTACGCTTACGAACCCTATGGGCAAGAAGAGGGTGCCAGTCATCTTGATGCCGATATCAGCGTAAATCCATTCAGATATACCGCCGAATATACCGACCTCGAGTCTTCCCTGATCTATCTGAGGGCGCGTTACTACCATCCCGGAATCAAGCGCTTCATGGGCCGGGATACCACTGACCTTATCAACCGCTACAACTATGCAAATGGCAATCCCATCATGGGCAGCGATCCCAGTGGGAATTTGGGCATAGGATGGGTGATCGGTGCGGCTATCGCGGGCATCGCCGTGGGCCTTATTACGGGTGGTGTGGGCGCATTGGCCCTGGGTACGGGCATGGGCGCCGCCATCACTGTCGGCGCGGTGGCGGGCGTGGCCGGTACCGCGGCCAGTAATGGCATCACGGAATGGGGTCTCCATGCGAGCGGCGAACCTGGACTGAGCGCCAAAGACTGGGGCGTCAGCCTGTTGGCGGGAGCGGTGTCCGGCGTAGTCGGAGCCGGCGTCGGCGGTGTGGTCGGTCGTGGAGCGATGAGCACCGCGATGAATGCGGGCTGGTCTGCCGGGAGAGTCACGGCCGTCGGTGTCCTGTCGGCTTCAGCGTCCGGCGGTTTCTCCGGCTCGGTGGCCTCCGCCGGCGTCACTGCCGGCTTCGATCATCAGGCATTCTTCAGTGCTGAAGTGTGGGAAAACATCGGCATCAGCGCCGCGGTTGGCATAGGAGCCGGCGTGATGGCATCGGGCGCGCATTTTGGTTTCGGGAAAATCGGCGGCATCCGTACTACACCCGTTGAGATGAGTGCCTCGGAGTTCAGCATCATTACGGACAGGACCACACCTAATACCATTCTTGAGTTCAACCCTCGGGAAGCCTCTCAATGGCAAGGCAGCAATCTGGGGGCGATGACCGGGGGGCAGGATACTGTGATTGTGCATGGGCATCCGCGATTCTCCTTCCCTGAGGATGTGCAAGGCAGGTATCGGTATGCCTCCGCCAAGACCACGGCCCAGGCGATACAGAATAATATCGGCGGCGGGGGCACCGTAAGGCTGATTTCTTGTTCCGCAGGAAAATGGATAGGCGTGGAAAACATGGCGCAAACCATTGCCAATACGCTCAGTCGGCCGGTAGAGGCCTATACCGTCGACGTCAGCATTGCTGAGGTGGTCAATGGCACAGTGACGCCTGTCACTTATCAGCCTGTGTAGAAGCGGCACCTCGCTGGGAGCACGGCTGTGCCGTCCGTCTGATGTGGTACAGGATGGTCTGTCTGTGCCACAGAAGAGTGGGGTAACCAAGGAGCAGGGTGGAAAAGTCGCTGATGCACAGGTAGCGGACCAAATAGACCCTGAAGAGACATTCTCAGGTGTTGAATGTACCCATTCACCCTGAGGATGGTTTACCTCCTGGTGCTTTGCGTGGATCTGAGTGACATCACCTACCCATACAAAAAGCAGGAGGTCTGGAACGGGTATTTTTCCATCCTGAGATGAGTTTATTTTCGATAATCCATGCTTAATTGAAATTGCTGGTTTTTAACTGAAAAAATAAATCAAGGATATAATAACGACGCAAACGGAGCATATAAACACACTCCCGGAGAATTCCCTTAATGAATCCAAATAATCCTTGCCGTCGGCATTTAATTTACTAATGGCTTCCTTTTCATTTTCGGCTTCTACTTCGATATGATGTTTCCTAAACCCTTTCTGTTTCATCTCTTTAATTAATGAGTGTGTAACTGATCCCTTTGGGATTGCTTTTGCATTATCAGCGCTTATGAACACAACATATTTACTCATGATTTCCTCCATGAAGGCATAGAACTTCACATCTGTTCATTTATCGGTTAATTGGCGTTTAGCACCGGGCTCTTTCGGTTCGGTAGTATGCCGATCGTAGCCTGATGATACTTGCCCACTCCCATCTCTATCCTGCCATCCGCCAGACACTCTGTCATATTGACAGCTTAATATTTCCTTTGTGAATACTTTCATTTGAAATTATTATGCTCGGTAGTCTTATAAACGTCAGGATTACATAGTATCCATATAGGGTATTTGAAAAATGGTAAATTTAATTAAGTTGTAGGCATTGTCACAATATATACAAAAAAAGTAATTAAATCCGGGATGAGCTTGAATAGGTGTGACGGGTGATTCGTCATATTGGTTTGTCTGCTTCCTGCTCAGAAAGGGCCCACTCTTACACAATGCTCCTGAACGCTGTATGCTTTTTTGCGTAGCCTGACTGGCTGCATAACCTGTACAGGAGAATCCCATGAACACATCGCTGTTCAGCAAGACCCCGACGGTCACGGTCCTCGACAACCGCGGCCTGACCGTGCGCACCCTGGAGTATCAACGCAATCCCCACGCTCCGAATGTCACCTACATACACATCACCCGTCAGCGATACGACCCCCGCGGTTTTCTGTCTCAGTGCGCCGACTGGCGCCAGCACGAGGCCGGCCGGGTGAACTTCTCATACCTTACCGACCTTGCCGGCAGCGTTCTGCGCACGCAGGGCGCCGATAACGGCACCACCCTGTCCCTGAGCGACATCGCCGGCCGCCGGTTGCTGGGTATCGACGCCAACGGCGTCACCCGCACCTGGCTGTATGAAGACGCCGGGCTGCCCGGGCGCCCGCTTGCCACTCTGGAACAGCCGGACGGTCAGGCTGCCCGCATCACCGAACGCTTCGTCTATGCGGACAATGCTGATGCGAATAAAACCCTGAACCTGGCCGGACTGTGCACCCACCATTATGATACGGCCGGTCTGGTACAGACGGACAGCGTGGCCCTGACCGGCATGCCGCTCTCCGTCACCCGCCGTCTGCTGAAGGACGCGGAGAATCCGGACGCCGTGGCCGACTGGCAGGGCGAAGATACCTCAGCCTGGAACGACCTGCTGGAGGGTGAGACACATACCAGCCTGACCCGCGTGGATGCCACCGGCACGGTGCTGACCACCACGGATGCAAAAGGTCACAGGCAACGGGTGGCGTACGACGTCGCGGGCCTGCTCTCGGGCAGCTGGCTGACGCTGAAAGAGGGTAAGGAGCAGGTTATCGTACAGTCGCTGACCTACTCCGCGGCCGGGCAGAAGCTGCGGGAGGAACATGGCAACGGCGTGGTGACCACCTACACCTATGAGCCGCAGACGCAGCGCCTGGTCGGGATTAAAACGGTGCGGCCGGCCGGGCATGCGGCGGGGGCCAGGATGCTCCAGGACCTGCGCTATGACTACGACCCGGTGGGTAACGTGCTCAGTATCCGCAATGACGCCGAAGAGACGCGCTTCTGGCGCAACCAGAAAGTGGTGCCGGAGAACAGGTTCGTCTACGACAGCCTGTACCGTCTGGCCAGCGCCTCCGGGCGCGAGATGGCCAATGCCGGTCAGCAGTCCACGGGCTTGCCGCACATCGCCGTTCCCCTCCCCACCGACAGTGGTGCCTGCACCAACTACACCCGCACTTACAAGTACGACGAATCCGGCAACCTGACCCGGATAAGCCACAGTGCACCGGCGACAGGCAACAACTACAGCATCAACATCACGGTGAGCAAGCACAGCAACCGCGGCGTACTGAGCACGCTTGCCAGCACTGCGGCATACGTGGACGAGCAGTTCACGGCAGGGGGGCAGCAGAAGTGGTTACAGCCGGGACAGGCGCTTGTCTGGACGCCGCGCAACGAGCTGCTGCAGGTAACGCGGGTGGTGCGGGACGGCGGAACGGATGACAGGGAGAGCTACCGCTATGACGCGGGCAGCCGGCGCATCCTCAAGGTCGGCGCGCAGAAAACGGGCAATGGCATGCAGACGCAGCGTGCGCTGTACCTGCCGGGGCTGGAGCAGCGGACCACAAAATCCGGAGAAACAGAAACGGAAAGCCTGCAGGTCATCACGGTGGGCGAGGCGGGCCGGGCGCAGGTGCGGGTGCTGCACTGGGAGAGCGGCTGGCCGGAGAGTACCGGCAACGACCAGCCCCGTTACAGTTACGACAGCCTGATTGGCAGCAGCGGGCTGGAGGTGGACGGAGCGGGGAACATTATCAGCCTGGAGGAGTACTACCCGTACGGTGGCACGGCGGTGTGGACGGCGCGAAGCCAGGTGGAGGCGGACTACAAGACCGTGCGTTATTCGGGCAAGGAGCGGGACGCGACGGGTCTTTACTATTACGGCTACCGGTATTACCAGCCATGGGCGGGCCGGTGGCTGAGCGCGGACCCGGCGGGGGCGGTGGACGGGCTGAACCTGTTCAGGATGTGCAGGAATAATCCGGTAACATTAGTCGATGAAGAAGGATTGACGCCAATATATCCAATATCGGATGAAAGAATAGATTTTGAAATTAAAATTGCTCAGGATGTTTTGGGTGAGGCCATCCGAAAATTAAATCAACAGTATTTATCCAAGAATACAAAGGAAAAAATAAGGGCTGTGTTTAAGACGGCATCGAGAGAAGGTAAAATAAAAACATCCGGATTTAGAAGTGAGCTTCTTGACAGGTTTTTGGCGATGCAAGAATCTCTACGGATAAGTAAAGTACTGTATGATGAAGAAGCGGCGCTGCGTAAATTTGCGGCCTATGTGTACGGTAATGACAAAAAAAGAAACATACACATATCATCAATTTACACGAATAAGATTGGGGAGGTGGATAATATAACCACGTTACTGCATGAAGTATCCCATTTTAATGATGTTAAGCGCAGTGGGAAATTCAATAGGATATATAAAAATGAAGGTTCTTGGGATCACTATTATACTCATATGCCAACATATAAATATTCCAAAACCAAGGAGTATATTGATGAGGTTATTTCTGGGTTTGATGATTTTTATATGAGCATAAACCCGGATAAAAGGGTAACAAAGGCAGGAATAAAAACCAGCATGTTAAACCTGGCACTGGAAAATGCGGATCATCTCGCCATTACAGCCTTAAGTCTGGGGCAGGAGAAAATGAAATTGTATTCAGAAACACCATCAGCAGGAAATCGTTTTGTTAAACGCAATGTTAATAAGCCTGTGAAGCATAGTCGTCCTTTACATAAAAATCATTAGTAACAGTATTGTTGGGCCCTCTCGGCTGCCGGTAAGACCGCTAAAGCGGCTTATTGCTCGTCGATGCCGGTATCTCAACGCGAAGCCTGCAAATCTCCGCAGGCTTTATTTTTTTGTAATGAATTGATAATAAACAATAAATTTAATTTTTCTGGCGCAAGACTTTTTTTGCTGACACCTTACAGCAAGACGCATTTTTTCAGTGATCAATGTCGATTAATTTTGTGATTACATATCGTTTATTACATTGATAAGGTGACTTGTACCCCATTATTTTCCATTGTTATCCCGTTGTTATCGGAAAGGTGACTTATCTCTCTTTTTAATTGGCCGCCTAGATCTATTTTTTCATTGTTTTAGCTAAAACCTTTCAGCTAACGTTAAGGACAGCACCATGAAAAAGTTAATTACAATTTCGGCGGTTATCTCTTTGATTTCGTGCGCAGTAAACGCTCAGACCATTGTATTGACCGACTCGGAAAAAGGCATTGAACAAGGCAATTGGCAGACCGACAGCCAAAAGCTGAACATCGCAGGGGCAGGCTTCAGCTTACAGCAGCAGGTACTGCACGGCGGAAAACAGGAAGGTTCCAAGGTGATCACCTTAAGCAGCGCCGGCCTGACGATAGCTCTGAGCCCGACACGCGGCATGAATATTCTGAATGTGAAGGGGTCAGACGTCCGGCTGGGCTGGGATTCACCGGTGACCGAAGTGGTCAACCCGGCTTATATCAATCTGGACAGCCGCAATGGGTTGGGGTGGCTGGACGGTTTTAATGAAATGATGGTGCGCTGCGGCTTTGAATGGACCGGGCACCCTGGCGTCGACAACGGCACGCTTTACACGCTGCATGGCCGCGCCGGCAACACGCCGGCCTCCAAAGTGGTGATCGAGATCGCCGAAAAAGCCCCGTACGAAGTCCGCATTCGCGGGTTGCTGAAAGAAAATACCTTCAAGAAAAGCAACCTGGAAACCTGGACCGAACTGCGCTATATCCCCGGTACACAATCGTTTTCAATCCACGATCGCGTGACTAATCGCGCCGATTACCCACGGGATTACGAAATCATTTACCACAGCAACTTCGGCAAACCGTTACTGGAAGAAGGTGCGGTATTCAGCGCCCCGATCAAGCAAATTTCGCCTTTTAACGACTACGCCAAAGCCGGCCTGAAAGACTGGGCAACTTACCAGGGCCCGACCAAAGGCTTTGATGAAATGGTGTTCAACATCCTGCCTTATGCGGATGCGCAAGGCAAAACGCTCGCCATGCTGCACAACCGGCGCGGGGATCGCGGCGTGGCGATAGGTTTTGATACCCACCAACTGCCGCTGCTGACATTGTGGAAGAATACGGATACCGAACGCCAGGGGTACGTCACCGGCATCGAACCGGGGACCAACTATGCCTATCCGGTGAAAATCGAACGGGAACAAGGGCGTATCAAACAGCTGCAGCCTGGCCAAAGTACCGATTTCGAGCTGACCTATACCTTGCTGAAAGATGCTGAACAGGTGAAAGTGTACCAGGACAAGATCAAGACGCTGCAGGGGAGCAATCAGCCCAAACTGGTTGAGACGCCTATCGCAGTAGAATAGTCGTCAGCAGGAACTGAACCGATCGCGGGCCAACCTTGTTGGCCCGTTTTGTTTTCCGGCGGCTATCGCTTAACGCTTGTGCCTGTCCGGGATAATCAAATCCCCGCGCAGCACGCAGGCACCGAGCATATCCCGGGTTTTCTCCGTCAACCAACTGACGATGCGCGCCGCCATGGCGTCCATTGAATATTCGATCGAGGGGATCGCCGGAATGCCGGGTAAATGCAGCGAACCGGCCAGGCTAAAGACCATAATGTCGTCCGGTACGGATTTATTGAACGCCTGTAGCTGGGTAATCACCCGCTGTGCTTCCTGCTCGTCCGCCACCAGCAGCGCGTTGAAATTGAGCGTGGTGGCGTTATTGAGCAGCACCTGTACCGCAACGGATGAGGTGGTCGAATCCATAAATACCAGGTTGCGATTGAACGGCAAAAAGTTGTTTTCCAGCGCAAGCTTATAACCCAGCAACACCTGATCGGCACAGCCGCCTGCATCCGGCTGGATCAAGGCTATTTGGCGTCTGCCTTGGCTAATCAGATAATTGCAGGCGCTTTCGGCGGCGAAAGCGTGGTCGAACTGAATGCTGTTAGGCGTGTCGGCCTCAACGCAATCGACCAGGATCACGTTGTCATGCGGGATGTTGAGCGGGAAACGGGCGCCGATAATCAGCACGTCGTCGCACAACCCGCAGGTGAGTTCGTCCAGCGCGTTCATCACGCCCGCTTTGGTATTGGCGAAACGCAGCAGCAGATGCTTTTGATGCTGGCTGAGCTGTTTTTCCAGCGCATAAAGATAACCTGTGGTTTGGTTAATGTTCTCCTGCGCGCAGATAACCCCGATGCAGCCCGTCGATTGGCTAAGCAATGATTGCGCTATGACGTTGGGCCGGTAATTGAGCTCTTCCGCCGCCTGCAATACCGCGAGACGGCTGGCTTCCTTAACGCCGCGCGATCCACTCAACACCCGCGAGACTGTGGCTTTTGACACCCCAGCTAAACGTGATACATCGTTGATTGTTGACATCTTTCTCTCCTGACAGGCCCAAGCTGCAGCCTGTAAAAAACCATCCGGTAATGGCTCACATTATCGCCGCCAGCAGTATAACCCTTTTCTTTTTTTCATGGAAACCGATTTTCCATACCATGTCAAAACCCCTCGAATCGAGGCGGAAATATGTGATGCAAATCCAATAAAAAACCCTTGCACTGCCTAGATCATGATGAGTATCACACTTCCACTCTCACCTGATGGAAAACGGTTTCCGTATGATATCCAATCATTCCCGCATTCACGTTAATTACCCGTTGAGGATGGTTGTTGATGTACAAAATCATGCTGTGTTGTTCCGCCGGGATGTCTACCAGCCTGCTGGTCAGGAAAATGGTGGAGGCGGCGAATGAAAGGGGGTTGCCGGTCGAGATCGACGCCTATGGGGTAGCCGAGTTCGATACGCAGTTTCCACGCTATCAGGTGGTGCTGCTGGGGCCGCAGGTAAAATATATGCTTAAAACACTGTCAGAAAAGGCTGCCGTCCAAGGCATACCCGTTCAGCCCATTGATCCGATGGACTACGGCATGCAGCGCGGTGAGAAGGTACTGGACTATGCTCTGTCGCTGATCGCAGCGGCGCACTAAAAAGGTGTTCCTATGAGTTCGTTATATCAGTCAATGATTGCCGTCATCGAGCAATCCATCACCCCGTTGGCTGGCCGCCTGGGGCAGCAGAAATATGTCATCGCCATCCGCGATGGCTTTACCGCCGCGTTGCCGTTTATGATTATTGGCTCGTTCATGCTGGTCTTTATCTTTCCGCCGTTCTCCGCCGACACCACGAACAGCTTTGCGCGTGGCTGGCTGGATTTTTCGCAGACTTATCGCGCACAACTGATGTTGCCGTTCAATCTGAGCATGGGGGTGATGACCTTTTTTATCTCCGTGGGGATTGGCGCCAGCCTCGGGCGGCAGTTTAATCTCGATCCGGTGATGTCCGGCCTGCTGGCATTTATGGCCTTTTTGCTGGTGGCGGCCCCTTATGCGGACGGCAAAATATCCACCCAGTACCTCTCCGGGCAAGGGATTTTCACCGCCCTGATCACCGCCATTTACTCAACCCGCGTTTACGCCTGGCTCAAGCAGAACAACGTCACTATTCGGTTGCCGAAAGAGGTGCCTACCGGGGTGGCGCGTTCGTTTGAGATCCTGATCCCGGTCCTGGTGGTGATTGGTACGCTGCATCCGCTGAATCTGTTTATCGAAGCGCAAACCGGCATGATCCTGCCGCAGGCGATTATGCATCTGCTGGAACCGCTGGTGTCCGCCTCGGATTCGCTGCCCGCCATCTTGCTGTCGGTATTGCTGTGCCAGATTTTCTGGTTCGCCGGCATCCATGGTTCATTGATCGTCACCGGCATCATGAACCCGTTCTGGATGGCGAACCTGTCGGCAAACCAGGCGGCGCTGGCGGCCGGGGCGGCATTGCCACACGTTTATTTGCAGGGTTTCTGGGATCACTATCTGCTGATTGGCGGCGTCGGTTCGACGTTACCGCTGGCTTTCCTGCTGTTGCGCAGCCGCGTTGCGCACCTGCGCACCATCGGCAAGATGGGCGTGGTGCCGAGCTTCTTTAACATCAATGAGCCAATCTTGTTTGGTGCGCCGATCATCATGAACCCGATGTTGTTCATCCCCTTCGTTTGCGTTCCGCTGATCAACGCCGTACTGGCCTATACCGCGACGCGTTTGGGATGGCTGGCGCAGGTGGTCTCGCTCACGCCGTGGACCACGCCGGCGCCCATCGGTGCCTCCTGGGCGGCGAACTGGGCGTTCAGCCCGGTAGTGATGTGCGTCATCTGTATGGTGATGTCCGCCCTGATGTACTTGCCGTTCCTGCGTGCCTACGAGCGCTCTTTAATGAAAACCGAAGAGCAAAAAGCGCAGAGTGGTGCACCGCTGGCCGGAACTGTCAGCAGCAACTGATATTTAATGGAGAAGCGAACCATGAAATACACATTTCCCGAGCACTTTTGGTGGGGTAGTGCCAGCTCCGCATTGCAAACCGAAGGGGACAGCCTGCAGGGCGGTAAAAGCCCGACAATTTGGGACGCCTGGTACGCCAATCAACCCTGGCGCTTTCATCAGCAGGTGGGGCCGCAGGAGACGTCGACCTTTTACCGGAACTGGCGCCAGGATATCGCGCTGCTGAAACGGCTCAACCACAACAGTTTTCGTACCTCTTTGAGTTGGTCGCGGCTGATCCCGGACGGAACGGGCGAGGTGAATCCGCAAGCGGTGGCGTTTTATAACAACGTGATTGATGAGCTGCTGGCGCAGGGCATCAAGCCGTTTATTACGCTGTTCCACTTCGATATGCCGATGGCGATGCAGGAGAAGGGCGGCTGGGAAAACCGTGACGTGGTCACGGCCTTTAGCCGCTATGCGCAGGTCTGTTTTGAGTTGTTTGGCGACCGGGTGATGCATTGGTTCACCTTCAATGAGCCGATTGTGCCGGTCGAAGGCGGCTACCTGTATGATTTCCACTACCCCAATGTGGTCGATTTCAAGCGGGCGGCGACGGTGGCATACCACACGGTGCTGGCGCATGCGTCGGCGGTGCGGGCGTTTCGCGCCGGGCTTTACGCCGGGGAGATCGGTATCGTGCTGAACCTGACGCCATCCTACCCGCGTTCGCAAAATCCGGCGGATGTGAATGCCGCGCACCACGCCGATCTGCTGTTTAACCGCAGTTTCCTCGACCCGGTGCTGCGCGGCGAATATCCGGCCGATCTGGTGGCATTGCTGAAAACCTGGGATCAGCTCCCGGCCTGCCTGCCCGGCGATCGGGCGCTGATCGCCGAAGGAAAGATTGACCTGCTCGGCGTGAACTATTACCAGCCGCGCCGCGTGAAATGCCGTGACAGTGCCGTAAACCCGCTGGCGCCTTTTATGCCCGAATGGTTATTCGAAAACTATGAAATGCCCGGCAGAAAAATGAACCCTTACCGCGGCTGGGAAATTTACGAACCGGGTATTTATGACATTCTGACAAACTTGCGCGTTAATTATGACAATCCACGCTGTTTTATTTCCGAAAACGGCATGGGGGTGGAAAACGAACAACGCTTTGTGGAAAACGGCCAAATCAACGATTGCTACCGCATTGAATTTGTTTCCGAACACCTTAAATGGCTGCATAAAGGCATTAGCGAAGGCAGTAATT
>RCUM01000787.1_pt1 | contig 15545 bp, 18 predicted proteins | sample 2166141 | NCBI WGS metagenome assembly RCUM01 (sample SAMN09932756, study PRJNA488358) | compost metagenome | isolation source: compost soil in crotonic acid-enriched | place: Germany: Experimental Botanical Garden
AAGAAGTTCCGCCAAATGGCAGAAGTATCAGCCATGCAGGAGAGCCGTCGTGCGTTCATGGCACACTATGCAGAGGCCAGGAGGGCAGCCGAAGAGTTCCAGCAGCAGAAGCCGTACATGAACGATGATGAAATCGACGCTGCACTAGACGGCCTCTCATTTGGATTTGATGCAGCCATTGCAGCAGACAAGAGGGACTACCCACGGGCAGACGCTTACCTTGCGGCCCTACATGGCAGGCATGCGGTAAAGGATAAGTACGCCATGACCTTGAAGGAGGCCGCCTCGGAGTTTATCAAAGAACACGAAGGGGAAGTGGCAGCGGCCACACTCAGCAAGGTCAAGATAGCCAGTGCAAGCCTGCTCAAGTCCATTGGCAACAAGGACACCAAGCTCAAGGACGTGACCACACGGCAAGTCACACGGTGGATCAAGGCGATTGCCAAAGAGTCCAGCGATAGCACACGTAGCGGCTACATAGCGGCACTGCACAAAATGTGGCATTGGACATGGGAGCATGAGCATGTTGACGGAGAAAGCCCATTCAAGGGGATCAAGATGGACCGGCAGGGGGATAAAGCCAGCTACGAGCCATTCACCGCAGAAGAGGTAAAGAAGGTCGTGGAGCTGGCAAACCCTGCAATGCTGGAGTTAGCGAGGTTCGGGCTGATTACCGGCTGCCGTATCAGTGAACTCGTCGGCCTTGAGCCTAGTAACTTCCATGTGGTCGATGGTGTCCACGCCTTCCAAATCTTTGAAGGCAAAACGGACGCAGCTACAAGGACAATCCCCCTCCCCCGCTACTTGTGGGCTTCGCTCAAGCAGTGCGTTGAGGGTGACTTGTGGAAGGGGACCGCAGTGCAATACAGCCAGCGGTTCGGGGATCTCAAGGAGAAGGCCATAGGTCGCAAGGACAGGCTCAAGGTCTTCCACTCCTTCCGCCACATGACGGCCACGGCTTACGAACGGGAGCACATCGAAGAACGGATCACCTCGGTCCTGCTTGGTCACAAAAACAAGCGCGGGGAATCCATGTCCTATGGCCTCTACTCGGCGGGCCTCTCTCCCAAGCAGTATCTTGAGGCAGTCGAGAAGATGTTAGCCGGGGAGTACATGCAGAGCTTCTTGAAGCTGTTCAAATAGCAACCAGAAAAAAAGCCCCAAGGGAGACAACAGGAAGATCCTGAAGTCAGCCTCGGGGCTTTGTTGTTCCACTCAATCAAGATGCTTTTGATCTGGCAGCTTAAACGGTGGGTGTCTGCTCATGTCTACTATTCGCACCAAAATCTCACTATCATCCATAGTAAGCAATTGATAATGAAGGACATGTTCAGACGTGTCTCCATCGTGAGACGCGTTGTATTTGGGGCCTATGTGGTAATGGTGAAGGTGGAGCCTCTTTGCGGCAGCAATCTTCTCATCCCTTTTAGGATCATCTCGACGGATGATCCAAGAGGGCTTGTTGCGACCACGAAGATTCACAAAACCATGCTCTCCTAGATGGACAACAAAGGCAGCGACCGCTTGTCTCACGGCCTCCCTGCCTTTTTTCAGGTCTTTCCCAAACTCTTCACCGATCTCAACAGCCACCGGATGCTGGGGGTAGGTAAAATGAGGCGTAGCGTTCTATCTCCGTTGTTATTGTCAGATTGCTTATTGTGCATCTAACCAACGGAGAAAGTCATTAGGATCCTTAAGCCCCTTCGGTACTCGCTTGGAGGCTTTCTCAGCATTCGCTACGCGTTGCTTCATACGCTCCAAATCGTAAGTAAACGAAGTTGCCTCATGGGCTTTTTGCTTGGGAGGTGCTAATTGCATGATTTGCATGGACCTTTTTCCTCTTGGGATAGGTCAGGGTGTATTTACGTTGTAAATTATTACGCAATACGGCGTAACGGTCAATTCCACACTGTGGAATTATCCGCCAATTTGATTTGACGTTGTGGAATCAGTTTCCTCCTTATTTTCTTATGTCTTGGTGGTCTCTACGTCCAGTGGACCGACGTTCTTATGGGCTTCTAGACCGGTAGTAGGCCCAAACTTCTTGAGACTCCATGGTAATCTATGCGTCCTCTCTGGGATCTCCCGAGCGACCGAACAAACCGCCCACATGTTCCCCCACTGGCGGCTTGGCGTTATTCCTCGGCCAGTTCCTCAGAAAGGATGTTGACTACAGGGTGCATCAGATACCAGTTCTGAGCGGTCGAAACTGCCCGCACCCTGCGACCAATGTCTTTCCAGTTGGGGTCTTCCTGGAAGGGAGCCATCGCTAGTCCCGCGCTTCCCCGCATCAGGTTCTCAGCCAGTTGGATTGATGGGGTCTGGAGGAATGTCTCAGGGCCTCCTGTGTGGCGCCCACGTAGGTCAATCCCTAAGAACTGGGAAGAGAACAGCGACAGCAGTTCAGCCAGTGGGCCACCTGCCGGGGTGTAAGTCAGGGTCGCCACGACAGGTTGCAGCAGCTCCCCCTCGTTCATGATGGCGTAACGAAGCCCGTACTTCTTCAGGTACTCGTCCCGTTCCTCATCCCCCATCCCTGCCGTCTTCACAGCATTCCGCATCTCGTTCACCATAAGCGCCCCGAAGAGGCTGGCGACAAGGTTAGATGCCATGATGGCGTCAGGCTTGGACAGGCCCCGGATAAGAGACTTGTTGTAGGCCGCATAGACGATCTTCCTGAACTGCAAGAACATCGCACCCCACGGGCCATCTACCCAATCGTTAGACTCGCCAGTCATCATCCGGGTGATGTTCTCGGAGACAACCTTATGAGCGCCAGAGGTGAACTGCTCGATGGTAGCGAGGTCTTGCCGACCGTCAGGTAGCCGCCAGTTGTCCATCTTCATCCCGTGGGCTTTGATGTACCCGGAGATAGTCTCGTAGGTCTCAGGCTTCCAGCCCATTTCTGATAGCTGGAAATCCTTGGCTCCAGTCTTCCCGCTCTTCACCTGCTTCTCTAGTCGCCGGGTCCAGCCAATCAAGGCAGACTGGCGGGAGAGCTGGTCGATCAGGGAGAGTCCGGAGAAGCGGAGGGCTGTTTGTGCGGACTGGCTGGCTAATGCCTCAAGGTTCCCCACGGCATTGTTACCGAAGTCATCAATGTGGGAGAAATAGGCCAGCATCCGAGTATTACCGTAGTAGTAACCAAACTCCTTGAACATCGCCAACAGTTCCTTATCGGAGGCGTTGCGGAAGGCTGGCACCATGTCAATGAGCGACTTGAAGCCAGTGCGGCTAATCACACGGGCCATCTCACCAGCCGCCGCGATACCAGAGCCCCCAAGGGCAGTACCCACAGCGTGTTTGCCTAGGATGGCCGAGACTACCGCCAGCTTGGCCGTCCCGCCTGTGACTTCCTCAATGGCGCCAATGCCACGGATGCGGTTGATCCCCTTATCTAGCCGGTTGATAGCGTCCTTTACCTTCTGGCCGTCTTTGGAATACTTGGCATCAGCCCGCAGCTTGGACAGCATCGCTTCAATCGCATCAGGACTGTCTAAGCCCTGCTTGGCTAATGCAGCGTTTCCCATGCCACTACGGACGTAACGAACGGTTAGATCGAAGGGGTCATCGACCATGAGATCGCCCACCAAGAAATCCTCCTTCCACTTATTCGGCTTGCCGGGAACGGGGACAGTAAGATCCATCGGAATACGACGGCGAAGCATGGTGTATTTGCCAGACTGGGACTTCTGCTTAGAGGCTGCCTCACCGGGTTTCCATTCAGGCGCACCGAAGGCTTCACGGGTCAGCGCCTCGGCCTGTGCGTCATCGCTCAGGAACTCGCGAGCCTCCTTGTAGAAGATGTTGGGGCTTGTCAGGAAATGTTCAAGTGCCAACTTGTCTTCATCAATGGCAAGTACACGGTGTTGCAGGATAAGGGCCAGACGACGAGACAAGGCGCGGGTCATCTCCTTACCTTCCTTGAATGAGCCCTTGTAGATGGCTTCAGTCAGGGACTGGGTAATGACTTCCTCGCCAATCTTCACATCACCATAGGAGTGCATACGGCTCAGATAGGCTTCCCTGTCATGAATACGCCGCATGTGACCTTCCATGTGTTCAAGGTCCTCGGTCCCTTCCACACCACTTTCTTTCATCTTATTGAGGGTCGCGCGGTGGGCATCGTCCATCGCTCGGGCCATCTCACGCATACCCGCAGGTAACTGGTCGATACGCTCGCCCAAGTAGAGACGGCGGCGAATGTCATGGCCTAGACGGTCGTTAATGGGTTTGGAAAGGATGCGGTCATAGATTGAAACGTCATTGTCCTTCCGCCACTGCTTACCCTCGGGGGTTTTGAAGAAGTCCTTACGCCCCTGCATCCAGCCTTCCCCCATCCAGCCTTCCACACTTAGAGTCCACTTGTCGGCCAGTGTGTCAGCGGTGGTTGCCTGTACGTGTGCCCCTTCGTTGGTACGTAGATAAGTCGGGTCTTGGAACAACCTGGCTCCCATCTCGTTGATTGAGTCCACATCCGTATTGGTGGTCATGGAGAAGCGGCTAGGGGCTTCCACCTTACCCAGCAGACCGGGCAATGGGAGCTTGGAATAGGACATGTCCTGCTCGTTGAACAGCTGCCTCTCAAAGACAGCATCGGCATTCTTGCGAACGTCATCCGCTTCCATGTGGGCGAGCTGGAAGTCACGCAAAGGGTTCTGTCCGGCGTCCAACGTCTTCATGGTGCTGTCCATGACCTCCGCAGACCTCCGCATAGTGGCAGCGTACAAAGGTGCACCAACGGCACCAGTGAAAGCCAGCCCGATCAAGATGGAGTCTTCCACCTCTTGCCAGTCTGCCCGCCCTTGGCTCATCTGTGCGCCCATCATGCTCCCGTCGAACGCGACAGACGTTGCAACTCCCTTCACAGCAGCATCGGCAGCGGCCACTTGCTTAGCAGAAGCTCCCGCCTTGGCGAGACGGTCAGCCGCCCGCATCATCTTGGTGGATGTGTTCAGCGCCTTTAGGGTGCCAGCAGCAGCCCCGAAGCCAAGGACGGCTGTTGCATCGACCATGCTACCGGCCATCAAGCCAGCCGCTCCCGGCCAGCCTGCTTGCATCGCGGAAGTGGTCAGGTAGTCAGTCTTCATCAGGTTGCCCCGGACACGCTCGGCTTCTCCCCGGCTGTAGTAGTTGCCGTTCTTGAAGATCCGGGCAGAGTCCTCGGACAGCCCTTGGGCCAATGCCTCCTTGTCCGGCTCGAAGTCGTAATCCGGGTCAAGGTTGTTCTTCAGGCCACCCACGGATTGATCCCAGTTGTGTTGAATCGTTGCGCCAGCGACATCGAAGAAGCCACCGTCCCTCATGTAGGGCATGTCAATCACGCCGGGGGCCACCGTCGAGGCAGTCCCTAACGCTTCCATTACTTTGTAATTCATTGGGCACCTCCTACCGGATAGCCAGCACCGACCATGTGGAACTGCTCAGGGTTTGTAACGCGAGCCTGCTCAGGGGCCATGCCAAAGACAGCATCGTTCTGTTGGTACTCTTCCGCGACCTTGGCAAAGGCATCTGCCGGGATAGTGATAAAGGGCTGACCGGACACATGGCGGAAGGTTAGCGCCCCGTTCATCCCTCCTAGCTGTTGCCACTGAGGTAGCGGCTGGTTAGTCCCGAAGTAAGCTTGTGAAGCAGCGGCCAGATAACGATCAACGGTTGCCATCGCCACGGTCTTCACAGAGGCATCGGTGGGCTCAGTCCCCAGCGTGCGCCCGATGTTGTTCTTCAGGGCGTTGGTGTCGGAGATAGTGACTCCCCCGAAGTCAGAGGAGCCCTTGGTGACGGTCTCCTGTGCCAGCTCAAGGGCCTGTGCAGTGGATACACCGCGAGAACGGTGGGCGTCATACTCGTTCGCCAGGGCGGATTGTTGGGCCGTCGTCAGTCCTTCACCAGCCGCCGCCAGGGCCTTACGGGCGGGGGCGTCGTCGGTGTACTTCCCGCCGTTCGGTGTAGTGGTCAACTCGGTGAACAGGGCCTGTGTGAAGTTCTGCCCGCCAGCCTTGATGTTGGCTAAATCCGCACGTTGCAACCGCCTTACCATGTCTTGGGACAGTTCTCCTTCCAGTCGGCTGTAATCCCCTCCACGGGCATTGACGACTTGCTGGATAAGGTGGGCTGATTGCTTGAATGCGGGGGAAGGTGTCACGCCGTCAGGGCCTACCGGATGGGCAAGACCAGTTTCCATCAGAGCCCTGTCTCCTGACAGGCTACCCACGCTTAAGAGCTTCTGGTGTAGGGCTGGGTTAGCCGCAACAGCCTTCTCGATTTTGGACTGTGACAAGCCATAGGATTGGGCCACATAGCCGATGGGCATCCCAGCAGCAACGGACCCCAAAGCGCCTTGAAGTTGGATACCGTCTTGCTGTGCTTTGAAGGCGTCCGCCTGCTCCTTCTGTGCCCGGCGAGCTTCAACGGCTGCCTCCTTGGTCTTCTTTGCCTGCCGGTCAACCGCTTGACGCTGCCAGTTTAGGATGTTGTCGTGCAGCTCAGGATTGATCCGGGGGTCATTCAGTGCCTTGTCAAAGATGGCCGTGTGACCCTCGGAGATAGCGATCTGGGCGACAGACCCCAAAGCGTGAACCTGTTGATCCGCCGGGAGGGCGATCACCTGCTCCCAGTTCTTATCCGACAAGGTGCCTGTCTGGCGTAGCTCGGCCGAGGTGTTATAGACAGCAGCCTTGACGGTCTCTTGGGTGTTGTAGGCCGCAGTCATGGAAGCGGTGGTCTTGTCCCTCATGCGGTCGATCTGCATCCTCAGCAGCTTCTGGGTTCCCGGTGGGGCCTTGTCGATCTGCTCGTACAGTTTGTCGATCCCGGCGCTCTTCATGGCAGCGTCAGGGTCTTTGACGAACTCGGCGGGCTGCATCGTTTTAATGGCGTTGTTGTAGTCCTCGGAGGCCATTGAGACTTCCGCCTCCATAACCTCAGCATTCCATTGGTGTTTCTGCTTGGCGAAGCTCATACCGAAGTCCAGCAGCTTTTCCACACCGGACACCTTCTGAGGTGCTGGGGTCACTGCTGCTTGGTAGCGTTGGGCTGTTACTTCTCGGGTTGGTTGATGGGGGTTGATCCCACTTGAACGTATCATCTGTTTCCTTGTGTTGAATGCGAGCGCCCATAGGTGAAATCTCGAAGGTAATCCCTCAGCCTCCCCTGAAGATTTCACGTATGAGCGCCATTAGTTGCTTGAATTGGTTGGGTGTTCAGACCCCAGCCCGGAGCATCCCAGCGACGGCCAGTGCATCGGCTCGTTCGTTCATCGGGTGTCCGCTGTGTCCCTTCACTTTCTCGAAGGTAACTGCACGGGTTGCCAACAGGTGATCCAGCTCTTGCCAGCGGTCTAGGTTCATCACGGCTTTACCGTCAGCCTTCCGCCATCCTTTAGCCTTCCATCCGGCGATCCACTTAGTCGCACCGTTCAGCACATAGGCGCTATCGGTTTGGATGGTCACTACAGAGTCAGGCTTCAGCAGTGATAACGCTTGAATGACGGCTTGTAGCTCCCCTGTGTTGTTGGACTCTTCAGCACCCATGCAGAAGCCGTTGCGCTCTACTTTCACGCCATCACTGCGGACAGCTACAAAGCCCCAGCCAGCGACCCGGAAGGGGGTCTTAATGTGATTCGTGTTACACGCCCCGTCCGTTGCGATCAGGTAGGTGTGTTGTTGGTTGCTCATGGTCGTGGTCTCTCAGGTGAACAAAGGGGAGACAGAAGCCTCCCCCAAGATGTCTATTAGGCAACCAGCAGAGCGGCCAGCTTCTTCTTGATCACAGGCAGTGACTTCAGGGCAGCGTCCCGCCTTACGGCGTCCTTCACGTTGCACTGCTTCTCCTTCTCCACAAGCGCCTCCATCAATTCAGCTTGGGTGGGCTCCACATAGCGGAGTGAATGCGGGCGGCCATGTTCAGAACCATTGGAGTCTTGAATGGAAGCCCACACGGTTGCAGCGGCAGCCTCCCAATCCTTGGCGTTCTCGAAGGTGAAGCGGTGGATGTGTGCCCATTGCTTCATGTGGGGGACGTCTTTCTCATACTGGGCCGTGTGTGCAGCATCTTCGGCAGCCTTGGCTTTGGCACGTTGACCAGCATCGGAGGCGCCATACTTGATGGCCTGCATCTCTTTGTCTGACAGGGCTACACGTGCAGCCAGTGCGTTAATCAGTGCTTGCTGGGCATTCAGGTGATCGATCAGGTCTTGGCTCAGGTCGTCACGGGTGATTTTCTTGGTATTCATTAAGTAGTTCCTTTTGATTAGATGTGAGGATGCGCAGGAAGGCCCCTAGGGCGATCCTGTAGCGCGGTAATTGATTGGTTAAGGGGTAAAGGCTAGGGGTTAGCGGATGGAGCGCATAGCGCCACGCAGGCGATCCCAGCGGGCCATTGCGTCGTGGTAGTTCCCAGCTACAGCGTCAGCTATGACTTCATGCATCTCACTGGTTGCACGGGCTGACTTCATGGAGCGGATGGCGGTAATGTCAGACTGAAGCTCCGCCGCCAGCATGTCGCTGGGCATTCCTATGTTGTGGGCAAGGTCGATCATGACAGCGGTTGCATGGGACTGGATTTCATCCTGACTCATGTGGGTGCCCGCCACGACTTCACTCATACGAGAGTCGCCAATGCCTAGCAGTTCATCAGCGATGAAGTCAGCAGCACCACCACCGAGGGCATCGTTGATACGACTGAAGCTGTAGATGATCGATTCTGGCAGGGTCTCATCTTGGTCATGGCTACTGTTGCCATAGCCATCGTCGTCCGCCTCGAAGAAACCAGCGTTATCTTCAGCTTGTTCAGCGGTCATCTGTACACCGCCAATGTCATACAGGGCTTGGCCGAAATCATTAGTGCCTACGGCGGAGCCATCCATTCCGTAGGTGTCCACGGTCATGCTGCCGTTGGAGCCGTAGCTGATTGCGGGATCCATCATTGGGTGGCCTCCTTACGCGCTTTCTTCCGTGCTTTCTTGATTGCCTTCTTGGTCAGCTTATCCCAATGCAATTCGTTGACAGCATGGCCCCGGATGTACGCACAGACGCAGTGTGCGCCAATTCGGCTCAGGTGGTACACGCCACAGTCTTCCACGTATGCGTAGTCGGTGCCCTCAGTCAGGAAGCCTTCACTGGTCAGCACATCGGCGGCTTCCATGAATTGCTCAGCGGTAACGCCTACATCTTCAGCCACACAAGCGGCGCAGAAGGGGAAACGCTTATGCAGGGCGTCCAGCTCAGCAGCACGGCGGACGGTAGCCTGTACAGGGGAAGCAAGAATAATCACGGTGTGCATGTTGTTGTTCATCATTTAGTTTGTTCCTCATTGGATTGGTAAGAGAGATTCAGGTAATGGAAGTCAGCCAGTCGCCGGGACAGGTAATCCCGCTCGGCTTTCAGTTCTTCCAGACGTTTACGAAGTGCCGCGTTCTCAGCGTTAAGCTGGCCGACTCGGCGCAGGGTTGTCGCAGTGATCATCAGTGTTCGCCAGCGGGTTGGATACGAAGCTGGATCGCGGCGTACTCGCGGGCAATCAGGTTGTTGATAGCTTCCGTGCGGGTCATCACACGGCCAGCCTTGTTGATGTAATACAGAGTGATCGCGTCAGCCATCGGGATGTGGTCGGCCCACACTTGCATGGTGGTCGGCCCTATAGCGGGCTTGCGGTTTGTTTTGAGGTCAGCCATAGGGCTCCTTTAAATCTATTAAATGAAAGTCAGTTACGGTTTAAATGCAGAAAAAAGCCCTCTCAAGGGGAACCACTGGATAAACCAGCGATGCCACAGGAGAGGGCTAGAAACACCAAATGAAATCAAGGCACCGCTGAAGTACAAACCCAAGGGACTCTAAGCGGTTGAGACAGGAGAGTTGCGCCTTCTGTCCTATGCTCAGGGTTTTCAAAGGGAGGGGGCGTACCGGGCACAGCCAAAAGTCGGATTGGCATTTCGCGGTGCCAGATAGACAAAAGGCGCTAGGGAAACCTAGCGCCTCTAGCGGTTCATTTGATGATGGAGCCTTACGGTAGATACCTCAGTCAGAGGGGTGGACGATCAGGGCTTGCAGAGGCCATCAGTTCCGCTATGCGCTCATTCTGCCTCTGTGAGAATCGTGCATTGGACTCAGCCGTCTCGCGGGCTTTCGCTTGGCGCTCCGCTACTGCCTCACTCCATGCATCGAGCATCACCTGCCGTTCCTTCATCAGGCGGGCACTGTAGACTGCCCAGCGGCGGTTGTCCCAGACCATCACTCGGCCTTCACTTTTGATTTCGTGGTAAGAGATCACCTTGTTCTTCTTCAGAGTGTCGAAGAATGGCTGCCACGCACCACGCGCTGCCTGCTCAACTAAGAGGGTGAGTGGGCCGCATCCATTTCCAGCATCCATTGCAGTTGCTAGGTCTACCCGAAGGTGGAACTGCTTCGCGGCCAGTTTGTATAGGGCAGGCTTATTAAAGGTGACGATGTACCAACGGGTGTCCCCCGGACGGGCAGGCTTCCCAGTCTTGAAAACCTCAGACTGGCGGCCACCCCATGCGTCAACTATCGCAGCTACGAAGTCATTATTGCCCACGATAGGGTCGCCGGGTGTTGCGTCTTCATTGCCTTCGAACCATTCACTGGGGTCGCAGTCAACGACGTAGTTATCCCCTTCCGTTCCTAAGCTGTGGAACAGAGTGACCTCACCCTTTACGCCCTTGACGGCTTTCAGTACGCCCTTAGCCTCTAGCGCCTTCACTGTACGGTGGATGTTCTGGGGGGCTGTGTCGCGCATGCATGCTGTAAGCTCAGGCAGGGTCGGACGGGAGCCAAGGAGGTGAACCAATGCTGTCACAACTTCACGTTGCAGCTTCCCGGTCAGGATCTTGCCCTTACCTTCAGTGGTCAGGATGGTGCCCTCGGGGAGCATGATTGGTTTAATTTTGTTCATTTGATGATTTGGCCTTATGGATGCTTGCTCAGCTGGTTGTTATTAGATCAGGGAGGGGGATCGGCGTCAATTATTGATGAATAACCCCTTAGGTTGGATCATCAAACGCTTGGTTTACGTGGCGATGAAGGCGAGCGGAGCGAGGCTTCCTTATCATCACCGAAGCCAGTGGCAGCCTTCAGGTCGAAGGTGGGAGCCGGTTCGGATTCTGTTTCATCTTCGGCCAGGGTAATGAAGTCGTCGTATTCGGAGAGGAAGTCATCCACGAACTCGTCAGCGTCTACACGGGTGTCGCTGCGGTCGTCGGTGTTGAAGGCGTTGCGAAGCGGAGGCTTCTCTATGGCGAGGGGGAGGACTGAGGGAGCCGCTGGGGTGGTCCATTTCTCCGAATCGGATTTTTGGACCACTCCGTCGATTGTGCGGGCCACAGTGTTGTGGGGCATACTGAACAGCTTGCCGATTGCGCGGTTACTCAGTCCCTTCTTGTGCTGGTTGAGGATCGCAGCATCACGCCGTTCAGTCAGTTCAGCATTCTTCAGGAGCTGACGTAGAGGTGGGACTCACCTGATTCGGCGGAATGGACTGGTAACGGACAAGACCCACATCAGCGTTGACCCTCCCCATAGATGGAAGATCCCAAAGCTGGGGAGACCATCAGACTTGAAGCTGACTCAGAAGATAAGGATTCAATTGATGATAGGCATTCAAGGCAACTGGTAGAACAGTTACCACTGATGAACGTTACAAGGTATGAACAAACCTAGACTGGAGCTGAACTGTAACCCCCCCCTAGATCCTCAGGTTATCCTCAGGTTTATCTTCCTCTCTTTCTTCTTCTCTTCACTGGTAATGCTTCCTCTCAGCTTCCACTCCATCAGCTCGGTGTCCTTAGGATAGGCCGGGTGGGATGGCTTTCGTCATCCAATGGTCAGGGTTAATTAGATAAGAGTCAGTTGTAGCCTGCACTGTAGAGGCAACTGGTGGGAGTCTGGGAGGGCAGGGGAGCTTGGGGATCTGCCGGATGTCTAGTTGGGATTGATGATAGGCTAAATGAACAAGGGCCAGCCAATCGGCCAGCCCTCTAGGAATCAGGCGGGTGAAGGACGTTCCTACGTCACATCAGCTCCCCAGCCTCGCGCATCTGCTTGGCAATCTTGTGGACTGTCGTTTTGCCCACGCCTAAATCCTTGGCTATCTGCCCCAGCGTCCCGCCAGCCTTCAGCGCCTCGCGGATAGGAGAATCATCAATCGTTTTGGGTCTGCCGAGATACTTCCCTTCAGACTTGGCCTTCTGGATCCCTTCCATCTGGCGTTCCTTCCGGAGGGCTGTCTCGAACTCAGCGAAAGCGCCTAGCATTTGGAACATCAGGCGTCCTTGTGCTGATCCTGTGTCGATGGACTGATCCAGAACCTTGAAGGTCACGCCCTTGGTGTCGAGCTGGTTCACAATGTCCAGCAGGTCAGCTAGAGATCTGCCCATTCGGTCCAGCTTGGTTATGATCACCGTGTCGCCTTCCCGCACATAGTCCAGCATGGCGGCCAGTTGCTCCCGTCCGTTCGTGCTGGTGCCGGAAACCTTCTCTTGGTAAATCTTGCTGCAACCGGCAGCCTTCAGCTTATCCAGTTGAACATCCAGAGATTGCCCCAGGCTGGACACTCGCGCATAACCTACAACTTGCCCCATCACTTCCCCCTTCATTCAATCCACCAAAGCCCACGCAGCAGCCGGAACCTTGCCCACATCGTAACGTCTACCAGAAGCGATCTCAGCGCGTCTATGATCGAGGGCAGCTATGGTATTCAGTTCATCCTGAAAGCTCACATCGGCAGCCTTAGCGATCATGCGAGAGGCTACCTGTTCCAGTGCATCCAGTGATTTGAATCGTCGGAGCTTGATAACCAAGTCGATCATCGTTTGGCCCCCTTCAGTTGCCATGCCAGTGACCAGCAGGCCACAAAGCCGTTGATTGTGTAGGTTGATCCCTTCAGGTGCAACCGATAGACTCCGAATCCGAGTGCTTCTATTTTCATGGTTCATGTCCGTTCAATGGTGATAGGCGCTCACGGTTCCCCTTTGGTCGCCACCTTGGGGGAGCCATCTAATTCTGTTTAGGCTGCGTGAAAGTAGTGGCCGTTGGCCTCAGTCACAGAGCCAGCAATCAGTAGGTCCCGCGCTACCAGTTCCCAATCGATGTACCCACGGGCTGCCTCGGGAATAGACTCAAGCATTCCGCCCTGTTCCCACTGGTCAAACGCCATGTCTTCGTCACTATCCCATTCGCCCATGTAGGCGTCTTCAATAGCATCAGGTTCAAGGCCACACGCCAGACCAGCAGCCAGCACAGCAGGCTCAACGTTCACCTCTAACAGTTCCTCCAGCTTCAACCAGTCGAATCCGCCATAATTCCCAAGACAGCGCAGCGCCAGCCCTTCGGCGTCCTGACAGTCCCAATCTCTAGTCATCAGCTCAGCAACATCAGCAGCAGACAGGCCCAAGGATTCCTCCAGGTATTCAGCCAGACCGCCAGCGTTCGCCACTTCCTCAGCGTCCAGCCAGCAGCCGTAATCAATGCGGAACCAGTGAACATAGACGCCATGAGTGCCCATCGGAGCATCGTCCAGAGCGGTAACAATGCGGGTGATGAACTCACTTTCAACGGCTTGATGGCTTTCGGGTGACTGATCGGTACAAACAGGGAGGGCCACACGAACACCAGAAGTTTCTAGCACGTCACTACCCCGAGAAAAACAGGTAGAGACTTGCTCCGCCTCGTGGGCGTCAGCGTCTTTTTTCACATCTTGTGCCTGTGCCTTCTCTTCCAGCTCAGCCAGCTCAGCTTTACGTGCTGCAATCACAGCGTTGACTGACCGCACCTGTGCGCTTGTGTTGCAGTAGCGAAGGTCGCCGATGCAGAGGGCAATAGTCTCTTTCAGGGCAGCAATGCGGGCGGTCAGGGCGTCGGTGGTGTTGGTCATTGTGTCGTTCCTTATGGGTTATGTGATTTCGGAACGAAAGATAAGGAACACTTTAGGAGCGGTCAATACCCTGTGAAAAATAAATTCTCTTTGGGTATACCTTACGGGACATAACCAGAGGCAGGAGAGACAGGACTACCAGCAGCAGGACATTAGACGCGACCAGCGTCCCGTCAGCAGCAAGGGCGGACAGGTGACGGCAGGACGTCCCCTTCTTATGGTCAGGGTTAATCCGGCAGCCAATCCGCCTGATCCCTTAAAGGACAGCAGCAGACCAGCAGCGCCGGGCAGGTGAAAACGATGGCAGGCGGTAGGGTTTCAGGTGGGGCAGCAGGTCGAGGGTACGGGGGGGGCAGGGGGTGGCCGCTACTCCTTATAAGCCCTCACGGATTTTTTTCAGAATTTACCGAAGGGTGTCTATTGGGTAAGATGTCATTTTCTCTGGGAGAGGCTGGGGCATAACATGGATCAAGCCACAAACACCTTAGTTGCACTCGGTGGTGGGTTACTTATCGCCTTGATTGGCTGGGCGTTCTCGTCATCCAAAGTTAAAACCCAAGTGGTTGACTCCGCTGACGCTTGGGCTCGATTTGAAGGAGTCAGATCTTTCCAGCTCACCTTTTATCGACAATCTGGGAACGTTCACCGTGTAGTGCAAGTCCAGGGCACACGACGGGATGTTGAAGCGGAAATCCTGAAGGTGTTCAACCGTGCAGGGATACGGGACCAGTACATGGTGGGGACGCGGGGAAATGCTATTGATTACTGCCGTGCATACCACAATCACCGTGGCTCAAGCGAAGGTAAGAAGGTAGGTGGTTGCTTGGTCACAGCTCTTTAGTAACCCATCAACAATGAAGGACCTACTTCTTGTAGGCCCAATGTGACAAGGAATTAGTCGATTTTACCTGTGCATGGTAGAGCGACATGTACATTAAATTTCACACGGCTAGTTTGTTGGTAACTGTCATTGCCAGAATGTTTTCCAGACATGCCAAACACTGAAGCTACAGAGAGTTTCCCACCTACTTCACTAGAAGTTGAGTCTTGAACAACAAGAGCGACATCGAATTCAATTTTCTCTTTATCAGGCTTGGAGTAGCCGCTCATAATAAATTGTGTTGGGTTAACAGCCCCACCAAGAGCCTCGACTTCTTCTTGAGCATCTTTCACTCCCTTCGCGATTTGCACAAGGGAAGACTTAACAAACTCATCTAGCTGCATTTGGAATCTCCTGTTGTTTTTATGGACATTACAACAGACACACTCAGAATCCAATGGAATCCCTAAAAGTCGTTCCAAGACATCTTCACATCAAACCTCGGGCCACTCTTCCAGCCCTGCACACGGCAAGATCGCTTGTTAACCTTCCGGTACTCTCCCCCTAAAACAATCTCCCAGACGCTCCCTGTCTCAGTAATGACGGGGAAGAGCCGACCTTCAGCCACTCCCAAGCCAGCTTCTACACAGACCAACGACTGACGTGACGCAGGGGCGTCCATCTTCTTACGTTCGGTCATCATTTCTGCTCCCCATTAACGCTTCTGCCATTGCCTCAGCCATCACCGCCTCAGCCTCTGGGGTACCCAGCTCCACGCCTTTCTCTGCGAGCAACTTCAGGAGCGCAGGGCCGGGTCGGTAGGTGAGCCGGTCTTTGT
>RCUM01000791.1_pt1 | contig 15466 bp, 13 predicted proteins | sample 2166141 | NCBI WGS metagenome assembly RCUM01 (sample SAMN09932756, study PRJNA488358) | compost metagenome | isolation source: compost soil in crotonic acid-enriched | place: Germany: Experimental Botanical Garden
CGTTGGTCGCCGAGGCTCACAGAAAGAACATCGTCGTCGCCGGGATTTGCGACGGAACCCGCGTATTGGCGCAGTCGGGCGTGCTCGATAACCTCCGCCATACCTCAAATTCGGCTGAAAACCTGTCGCAGCTGGACTATGCAGGCGCCGCGTACTATCAGGATGTGCCCTATGCCGTTGCAGACCAACGCGTAGTTACTGCACCAGGCACCGCGCCCGTCAGTTTTATGGCTGAGATCCTGGGGGCACTTGGTTTTAATGACGAGAATCTTAAAGCCTATTTGTCCATGCACGCGGCCGAACACAGCAAGCCGCTTTAACAACAATGCATAGTTGGCTTCACGTATAATCTTTTTAGCATTCGGCGGAGCCAGTATAGCGACGTAGCGTTAACGCCGTTAACCGGCCTTCGTCTTGGCGTTCCATTCGCTCCGGGTCATTTCCCAGATTTCTGATGGCATGCGGCCACCGATATAATCTGTTTCTTTGGTGGCGACGACTCGCATGCCATTACGCTCTGAAATACGCCGCGATGCCTGGTTATCTTTTGCCTTGGTCACTCTCAGCACCTCCTGCCCCAGCACATTAAACCAGAACTCCGTGACGCTGTGGCTGGCTTCGCTCATCACCCCCTGATGCTGCCATTTCGGCGCTAACCAAAAGCCACGGTTGCTGTCGCCACCCAGGCTAAGGTTTATCACACCGATCAGGTGCCGCTCATCCTCCTTGCGGCGAATGGACCAAAACCATCCGGTTCCTCTTTCCATCGCCGGCAGCGCGACATGGTTTATAAAATCAAGTGCGGCCCCCGCCGGATAGGGCCAGGGGATTTGCTTCGTCAGATAACGCACAATTTCCCAGCATGGAAATAAATACTGAATATCTGCGGCGTCATCAGGTTCCAGCGGGCGCAACACCAGCCTGCTGCTGGTTAAAACGGGGATCGCCAAGGCAAACACCTCCAATAACCCAGGTCCAAAGTCAGTTTCAAATCAGCATCAAAGCCACATTAAAACTAGGATTTTTACCCATTACGTTCTAAAATCCCATTTGAAAACAACAACAAGTAATATCATTAACATCAAAAGGGAATTGTCACGTGAAGGAAATGATCTCCATCCTTTGCATCGTAAGTCTGTTGGCGATGCTTTTTTCATGGTTGTTTGTCTACGGCCTCAACATCTATTAGACGGCCGATGGGCATAAAAAACCCTGGCATGCGCACGCATACCAGGGCTGATAGTCCGGGCTACATGAAGATATTCCCGGTGCAAAACGGCTTGGTCCGTTGATGGCACCGCTACTGTTTGGTCTGGATCCAGAAAGCATGAATCAGGCCTGGGAAATAGCCCAACAGGGTCAGGATAATGTTGAGGATAAAAGCCCCGCCGATGCCCTTATCAAGCAACACACCCAGCGGCGGTAGAATAATGGTAAATACGATTCTCCAAAAGCTCATACTCGCTCCTCATTTGCTCCATGGCCTACCAACATATTATATCCATTAAATATTTTCAAATATCCGCTTATTTGAGCAATCGCAAGATGCGGGGAGTTATGTTCTTCGACATCGCCATTACCGCCCACCGGGACAGTCTTCCCCGCGCCAAACGCCCATAACAATACTATTATTGTGGTTATAAATAATAAACTAAATAAACAACCAATAAGCATTGATTATGGGGAATTAAGTCCCTAGAATTCGCGGCTGAAAAATACGACTGGGATAAGGTTTCATGTCACCGCTGTGGGTTGCAACACAATATTTTTATTTAATTGGCCTTTTGGTTTCTATGGTTTTTACCTATTTAGTCAGCCGGGACACCATCAAAATACGTTTTATCAGCGCGTTAACTATTGGTTTGACCTGGCCGCTAAGCCTGCCTGTAGTGTTGCTTTTCTCCCTGTTCTAGCGATCCACCCCGTCGGCAAAGCGACGGGGCGATACGGCCACTTTCCTCAGAAATCATACCCCAGGGTAGCCACCACAGAACGTTCCGCTCCCCAATAGCAATAACCGGTGCCATAACAGGCCGCAACGTATTTCCTGTCGGTCAGATTATTGACGTTCACCTGAACGTAGGCACCTTTCAGTGACGGATTCACGCCATCGAGATTCATTCTCATCGAAGCATCCACCAGCGTTACCGAAGGAATGCGTAGCGTATTTTCGTTGTCTGCCCACTGCTTGCCGATATAGCGTACCCCCGCGCCAAGATCCACGCCGAACCCGGCCGCGTATTTGCCCCACAGAGAAGCCATTTGGTCAGGTGCCAAATACGGCGTATTGCCGTTGTTGCCATCGATCGCGTCTTTAAACTTCACTTTGTTGTAACTATAGCCGGCAATCAGATCGAAACGTTCGGTGATCTTGCTGCGGGCTTCCAGTTCAATCCCCTGCGAATGCACTTTGCCGGCCGGCAGATAATAACTTTGCTGCACTACGCGGTTGGCAACGTCTTTCTGCGTCAAATCGTACAATGCCACGCTGTAGATCGATGCACTGCCCGGCGGCTGATATTTCAACCCCACCTCATACTGCTCACTGGTGCTCGGTTTCAGCATGTGTCCGTTTTGATCGGGCAGCGCCTCAGGCGTTACCGCCGTACTGTAGCTGGCGTAAGGTGAAAGACCGTTATCAAAGTGATACAGCAAGGAGGCACGGCCGCTGAAATTATCATCGCTGCGCGCATCGCTGGTGCCGGTATTGAGCGTCGTATTTTTAGACTCGATACGATCGAAGCGGCCGGACAGGTTCAGATACCAGTTCTGTAAGTTGATTTCATCCTGCAGATATACGCCGCTCTGCTCGTAGTGGCGCCTGGAGTCGGTATGCGTCAGGCCGGTTAACGCCGCCCCGCCGGACACACCGGTATAAGGATTCAACTGCGATGCGCCGGCAGATTCTTCCCACAAATTATTGCGAAAGCGCTGGTAGTCCAGCCCCAGCATGACCTTATGATCCAGCGCCCCGGTGGTAAAGTCGGCTTCCAGTTGGTTATCGACGGCAAAGGCGTCCAGCGAAGTGGCAGAACCGCTGTAATAACGGTTCAGCAAACGGTGATCGTCATTCCAGCCAATCTGGTACACCTGTTGCAACTCAACATTGGAATGGGTGTAACTGGCATTCTGACGGAAAGACCAGACGTCGTTAAAACTGTGGGAAAAAGCATAGCTGTAGATTTGCTCCCAACGCTTGAACACATTCCGGCTGCTCTCACCGTCAAAGAATCCGCGCCCCAGTTTGTCACCCGAGCGGGAATAGAGGCTGCCATCTGCCGGCACAGCGCTGTGGTAACCGCCGGACGGATCCTTCTGCAGGTAAGCTTTAAGTAATAGCGAGGTATTGTCATCCGGCTGCCACAGTAATGAGGGAGAGATGGCATAGCGCTCTTCACGCTGATGGTCATACATGGTTTCGCTGCTGCGCGTCATGCCGGTCAGCCGGTAAGCCCACTGCTCAGACAGCGGACCGGTCACATCGAAAGCTCCGCCCTTGGTGCCGTTATTGCCCGCCATCAGGTTCACGTGCCCTTCCGTGGCAAACTGAGGCCGCTTGGACGTCAACGCCACCAGCCCCCCCGGGATACTTTGTCCGTACATCACCGAAGAGGGCCCTTTGATGACGTCGACACGTTCCAGGAACCAGGGATCGACCTGCAATGCATTATAGGTACCGCCATCGCTCAACAGCCGCAGGCCGTCAAGGAAGGTGTTATTGACGTCACCGCCATGAAAGCCGCGCAATGCGATGGTGTCATACCGGGTGGCGCCACCGGAAAAGTTGGTGAAAACACCCGGCGTATATTTCAACGCATCGTTAACCGTCTGGGCACTCTGATCGGTCATCTGCTGACGGGTAACGACCGAGACCGACTGAGCCGTCAAGATTAGCGGTCTGTCGGTTTTGGTCGCTCCCTGGCTGGTCGTAGCCTGATAGCCCCGAGTTGCGGTTTCCGCCGTATCGACAGGTTTGGCAGTGACCACCAAAGTATCTTCAGCGAGCGACGCCAGCGGCAGGAACATGGCGAGCGCGCATAACCTGCGCGACGGTTTGACGGAAAAAGGTATCGACATCTCTTGTAACCCCCTGGTAAATAACCTAAATAACACTAATAAGCATCTCCGCCAGCAACACTGTCTGACAACGTCCTTAGAGGATCTATCGGTGTGACGAATGCAACAAGAAACGAATATTAATGATAATTATTATCTTTATCGATAGATAAATTCAAATAGAGGGCGCTTTTTATGAACCGGCGACGTGTGTCATCGCAGTTGAAAATCCATGGGTAGGTTGTGGGTTAATGATCTGAAATGAAAGACATAAAAAATGCCAGCGCGAGGCTGGCAACAAATACTGGAAGCAATGTGAGCAATGTCTTGCCGGCTTGGGTGGCACACAAGGAGACAACCCTTTTTCTCCCTCACCGACCATTAAATGATAACGACTATCATTATCCTTTGCAAGATACTTTTACCCGCGTACGGCATGAAACCATCAATGCTTTGCCCCGCCAAACCGCCGATATAAACCCACTATGGCCAAAAAAATGGCCGCTATCACGACATTGACCAAAACCCACACAATTAATATAGGCACAGCGGTTTGATAGAGCGGAATGCCCCGGGCGGCAGAAAAGGGATTAAGATGCCAGGACCTGATAAGAAAGAAGGGATTCAAATTAAACCATTGGCAGAACAAAGCTATCAACGTCGGCGGCAGGAAAAAATAAAGCCCCACAGTGGCAACCAGTAAACATACTGTCGAACGACTGTTTTTATAATTTTTCATATCACTATCTTGCCATTACTCTTTCGCTGAAAACGCCTTGGCCGTTATTGGTTGAACAGACTCGGCAAGGGCCGATTAGTTCCCCTTTTGGGGTAAAATAAAGCCCGTTTGGCGTTTAATTTTCATTTAGCCACCTGATGTTATAACGCTATTCAGCTCAGGAGGCTCTCATGATACCGGACTATTGCCCTATCCCGCCAAACACCAAAAAGTTCAAAATCATCTATGGCTGGTATATATATGCCGTCTATACGCTGTTGATCTTTAATATCTACCTGGCGGTGTATAACGTCTGTGTCAAACACCCCATTGAATCGCCGCTGACCTCATGGCTCCATAGCCTGTTCATCGCCTTTATGCTCTACCAGTTGCTGAAAAAACGAACGCGTTTCGCCTGGCTGATGCTCGCCTATTTTATCCTGATGCGGCTGTATTACGCCAACGTGTTGCATATCGAATTTAATTCCTGGAGCCGCGGGCTGGTCTTCGTGATCCTGACGGTCTTGCTCAGCGGCACGGTTGCACTGGGGCAACTTGCGACACCGCCGTTGCGCCAGGATTGGCTGGCACGTTTGGGCTGGCGGCAATGGGCTACGTTGACCGGCTTGTCCGGGGTACTGACGCCATTGATTACTACCGATTATCTGGGGTGACGGCAGTCATTTATTTGGGAATATGCGGCTCGGAGATATCGACCATACGGCACAGCTTGGTGTAGTTACTGGATTGCTCGCATAACTTATCGGTGACGTAAACACCAAGATAACCCAGCACCAGCACATAGCCGGCCATGCACAGAATAAAAATAAACGTTCTCACCGATAGAACCAACCTGACAACAATACCTTGAGCATCATACCTTGATTTTCCTGCTTTAGATCATTTCAAAGTATTTCAGAAATCTGCTGGTCATTTCCCGCCAACGAATGTTATGTTATTACATATCAAAAACAACATTTACAGATACGCTAATGGAAACCCAAAGCCCACCGTTACTCACCGTAGAACATCTGACACTGTCGATTAACGGGGAAGTCAAAATCAGCGATCTGAACTTCACCCTGCATGTCGGCGAGCGGCTGTGTCTGCTTGGCGCATCCGGCTCAGGCAAGTCACTCACCGCCGCAGCCATTTTGGGCACGTTGCCATTCGACGCAACACTCAGCGGATCGATACGGCTGCTGGGGCAGGAAATCAGCGGCCAACGTTTACAACAGCGCAAGCCCCTCGCGCTGGCGGCCATTTTTCAAGATCCCTTTACCAGTCTCAATCCCCTGACCACCGTGGGTAAACAACTGATCATGGCCCTGCGAGCCCGAAGCGGCATGAACAAAGAACACGCCCAATGCTGCGCCGCCGAGTTGTTGGCCGCGCTGGGCTTGCCGCCGGATATGATGAAGCGCTATCCGGGACAATTGTCTGGTGGCCAATGCCAGCGAGTCTGTGCGGCGCTGGCGCTGAGCGGCGAGAAAAACCTGTTGATAGCGGATGAACCCACCACCGCGCTTGATATGGTCAGCCAGTATCAGTTAATCGATATCCTCAAGCGCTATACCGAGCGCCCCGCAGCACCGGCGCTGCTGTTTATCACCCACGATCTTTCCGTCGCCGCCAGCCTGTGCCAACGCGCAATCGTGCTGGCGAACGGCAAGATAGCTGAGCACGGGTCTGTCACACAGCTGTTGCGCCAACCGGTACATCCCTATACCCAGCGGTTGGTTGCCACGGCACTGCGTCCGGCATTCAGTGATTATCCCACCATGAGTATGGCGGGATAATCCAGTGAATCACTCGCCGGTCAACGCCACACTGCCCTTTATCAGCCTGCAGAATGTCTGTCGGCAATATGCGCCTGCATCTGGTGGTCTCGGCCCTACTGACCTGAATCTGCATGCCGAAGAACGCATCGGGCTGGTTGGCTGTTCCGGTGCAGGCAAGTCTACCTTGCTTAAACTGCTGTTAGCGCTAGAGGCACCGGATTTCGGCCACATTCTCTGCCAGGGCACAGCAATTCGCCCAGCGTCCGCTCGCCGGCTGCGCTGGTACCGACGTTTGGTGCAGTATGTACCGCAAGACGCCCATGCCTCGCTCAATCCGCGCCATACGGTCGCCGAACTGATTATCGCCCCCTTGCGCCAACTCGGTCTGCCGCAGGATCTGGGTATCACTGCCGAACGCGCTCTGCGCCAGGTTGAACTGGATGAACACCTGCTGTACGCCAGGCCGGGCCAGCTTTCCGGCGGGCAGGCGCAGCGGGTAGCCCTGGCACGCGCCATCGCGCTGCAACCCCGTTTTTTACTGGCCGATGAGCCGGTCAGCGGTCTGGACCTGCCCTTGCGCCGGCAGATCGTCAACCTGCTCGATCGTCTTGCCCGTCAGCAACGAATGGGAATGTTACTGGTCTCCCATGATATTTCGTTGGTGGCCGCCTTATGCCAACGCACGCTGGTGATGGATCGCGGCACCATCGTGGAAGATCGCCCAACCCACGAGCTGCTGCAAACGCCCCGGCATGTCGCTACCCGCGCCTTGATCGCCGCAATCCCATCTTTGTCCTCTTTTAAGCCCTGAGATCCCGAGGAATTTTGCATGCTGAACCTGCGCTTTATTGGCCCTACCGGCTGCCTGCTTGCCGGCAGTTTGCTGCTTGGCGGTTGCTTTGAACCTGCCAAACCGAAAGAAAGTGCCACCGAAGAAAAACGTATCCGGCTGGCCATGCTACAACCGCCCCGCTCCGGGTTAACGCCGTTGAGCGATGACGCATTTAAACTCTCGCGCTGGAGCAACGCCGAAACCCTGGTGGTGCTGAACGCCAATGGCGATGCCGAGCCGGCGCTGGCGACCGAATGGCAGCAAATAGATGAACGCCGCTGGCGCTTTGTGCTGCGTCAGGGCGTCAGTTTCCATGACGGCAGCCTAATGACGGCACAAAGCGTAGTGCGCTCACTTTCAGCCGCAATGAATGCTGCGCCAAAACCGCGCATTCTTGATGGCGTGGAGCTATCGGTTGCCACCGAAGGCGATAACGCCGTGGTGATCACTACCGCTCATCCTGATCCCCTGATCCCGCAACGGCTGTCCAGCCCGCAATTGGCGATCCTCGCCGAACGGGCCTATGCCACCAACGGCGTGGTTAATCCTTTGCAGGCCGGAACCGGGGCCTTTGTACTGACGGAAATCAACGGCACCAGCAGCGCACGGCTAAACCGCTTTGAGGGTTACTGGGGCGAAAAAGCCGCCGCACCGGGGATAGACGTCAGTTTTGTGCCGGACAGCAACGCCCGCGCCGCCGCCTTGCGCACCGGCAGCGCCGATCTGGTTGAGGCCCTGCCGGTATCGCAGTTACCGCTCATTGAAGCGGGGCTGATCCACGAAGTCCCGATGCCGCGCACCAATACGCTGTATCTGAACACTCGTGTCGGCGCTTTCCGCGATCCTGTGGTGCGCGCAGCGGCGGCGGCAGCAGTTCAACGCCAACAGTTAGTGGACAACGTCTACGAAGGCCGTGCCGATCTTGCCACCGGGTTGCTTGGCCCCGCATTACCTTGGGCCGCCTCATTACGGCAACCACAACCGGCTATCCCGCCGGCGGCGGTGAAAGGCCAAACCATTACCCTGGCGACCTTCAGCGATCGGGCAGAGCTGCCCGAAGTCGCGGTTTATCTGGCTCAACAGCTCAGCGCAGCCGGTTTTACAGTAAAGCAGGAGGTGCGGGAATACGCCCACATTGAAGCCGACGCGTTGGCGGGCAAATTCGATGCGTTCATTTTGTCGCGCGCCACAGTGTTGGATTCCGGCGATCCGGTAGCCTATATGTACAGTGATTTTGCCTGCCGGGGATCGTTCAATATCGCTCAACTCTGTGACCCCGCGGTGGACAAAGCCTTAACCCACGCGGCGACCATCCCGGCCGGCGCGCAAAGACGCCAGGCGATTATCGAGGCGGAGAGCCTCATCCTAGCCACACATGCGGCTATCCCCTTGTTGCATGAAAGAGTTATCCAGGGTGAAGCCGCCACCATGCAGCACGCAGAACGCGATCCGCGTGAACGTCGACTGGTGACACCGCGCAGCGTTATTTCCGCCGGGCAGCCCTGATCGTGATAAAGCGTTCGATAAAGACGTTGTTGCCACTCGCCTCACGCCTGCTTGCCCTGCTGGCCATGGTTTTGCTCATTGGTCTGATGCCTTGGATTTCCGGCCGAGATCCCGCGCTCAGCTTGCTGCGGGCTCGCTCAAGCGAGCAAGAGGCGACGCCGGAAGCCCTGAACGCCATTCGCCAACGATTCGGTTTGGATGACGGGCCGCTGGTGCTGCTTGGCCGGTGGTTTTCGGGGTTGTTGCGGGGGGATGCCGGTAACTCCTGGATCTCGGGTCAGCCCGTGCTGGAAGGCATGCTGCAAGCCGCCGGAGTGTCTTTGATCCTGATGGCCTGCGCGCTCACGGTGGCGCTGTCGGTAGCACTGTTGTTGGCGTTGCCAACCCTGTGGCATGGCATGCGCGGCGACAGTCAGCGCCCTGCCGGCGTTCTGGCCGTAGCGCTGACCTCCCTGCCGGAATTTTTGCTGGCGGCGCTGTTGCTGATTGTCGGCGCCGTCTGGTTGCGCTGGTTCCCGCCCTACGGCTGGCAAAACCTCCAACACGCCGTTCTGCCCGCGCTGGCGCTGGGCCTGCCCGCTGGAGGATTGCTGGGTCTGTTGTTCAGCGACGGGCTGGCCGCAACCTTTTCTGAACGCTGGTTGATCACCTGGAACCTTGCCGGTATCTCCCGGAGGCAACGTCTCTTGGCGGTATTGCGCCGCACGTTGCCCGCCCTGTTGCCACAAATTGGTCTGGTGCTGGTAGGGCTTACCGGCGGCGCCATTGCCGTCGAGAAGGTGTTTGCCATTCCCGGTCTTGGTCGGGCGACCTTAGGCGCCGCCATCGCACAGGATCTGCCTGCGCTGCAGTGCGGTATCCTGATTCTGCTGATGATCGCCTTCAGCGCCGGTTTCCTGGCGCAGGGAGCGCATTATCTGCTGCTGGGCCGTATCGCCGCGTCGCTGCCCAATTCGCCGCAACCCCAACACAGCGTCAGAGGCAGTTATCTTGTCGCCGCCCTCGCCGCGTTATTGCTATGCCTGCTGGTGTTTAGCGGGGTCATACGCGATCCTTTCTCGTCCCTGCATATGCGCCTGCAACCGCCGAGCCTGGCACTGCCCTTTGGCGCCGACGCCACTGGCCGGGACATTCTGGCGAGGGTCGCACAGGGTGCGGTGAATACCAGCCTGCTGGCGCTGGGCGTCAGCTTCGCTTCGCTGCTCCTCGGAATACTGTTTGGCCTGATGCCGCGCCTGATGTGCGGGGTGATTGAGCTGGCCAACGCCACGCCGCCCGTCGTGGCGGGCCTGTTGGTGATCGCCATTACCGGCCCCTCAGCCTACGGTGCCGCCTGCGCGGTAATGCTGGTCAGTTGGGCACCGCTGGCGGCACACTGCGCCTCGCTATTGACCGAGGCGCGCACGCAGCCCTATATCCGCATGCTGCCCGTATTGGGAATAGGCCCCCTGCGCACGCTGACGCACTACCTGCTGCCGGCGTTAATGGGGCCGTTGCTTCGTCACGCCATGCTGCGCCTGCCGGGGATTGCATTGGCGCTGGCGGCGCTGGGCTTCCTTGGGCTCGGGCCCCAACCGCCCAGCGCAGAATGGGGATTGGTGCTGGCCGAAGGCATGCCTTATATCGAACGAGCGCCCTGGGGCGTTGTGACCCCGGTGGCCGCCCTGGTGCTGCTGGCGGTGCTGGCGGTCACTCTGGCAAATGCCGCAGGCCGGCACCGCGGCTGACTGCGCATCCTCGCCCGGTTTGTAGTAACATACGACGATGATTCAGCCAGCGGAGACCGCCAATGCACCATCTGATGCTAGACATTGAAACTCTGGACATAAAACCCAGTGCGGTGATCCTGGTGGTTGCCGCCGTATTTTTTGATCCCAAGACCGGCCAGCTAGGCGCGGAATTCGAAAACGCCGTCAGCAGCCAAAAAGATCAGCCTGGCAGAACCATCAGTCTGGATACCGTGGCCTGGTGGGCAAAACAGTCTGATGAAGCACGCAAGCTGGCCTTTGGCGGAACCGAAAGCCTGAAGCGGGTACTGACCAGCCTGAGCCGTTTTATCCATATGAACAGCACTGACAGGGTGAAAGTCTGGGGGAACGGCAAGGAGTTCGACTGTACGATCCTCGAACATGCTTTCCAGCAGTTTGAAATGCCCTGTCCCTGGAAGTTTTGGGACACGCAGGACGTGCGTACGGTGATCACCCTGGCCGAACTGCACGGCTTCAACCCGAAGAAGGAACGGCCCTTCGAAGGTACACCGCATCGTGCGCTGGACGACGCCAAACACCAGGCCCGCTATGTAGCGGATACGGTTTCTGCACTTTATTATCGCCAGGCCTCCGCCGTGTAATTCAGGCCGGCAAAATTCACCTGGCGAACGCTTGTGCCTTGCCTCTTTCCATTTGACGCCAGAATCTCTACTCTACCCCTCTTTGTCACTAGGACGTGCTGTTTTTGTTATGCAAAAATTTCTGTTTCTGCTTCTTAGCCTGGTGCTGCTCGGCCCGCTGGGCATCGATCTCTATCTGCCGACCATTCCCGCGATCGCTCTTGGCCTTAACAGCAGTGAAGCGCTGATTCAGTCCACCATTTCACTGTTCATTCTGGTATTGGGTCTTGGGCAGGTTATCGCCGGCCCGCTGGTGGATAACTACGGCCGCAAGCCGGTCGCGCTGGCCGGTATTGTTATCTACATGATCGGCGCGGCAATGGCGGCACTGGCGACCACGCCAACGGTGTTTGTTGTCTCACGCCTGCTGCAGGGCGTGGCGGTGTGCTGTACGGCGGTAGTGGCGTTCAGCGGCGTACGTGACCGCCTGAATGGCGACGACGCCGCACGTGCCTACGGTTTTCTCAACGGCACGCTGAATATTATTCCTGCGCTGGCGCCGCTGCTCGGCGGGCTGCTGGCGGAAGCTTTCGGCTGGCGCGCCCCATTCTGGTTCCTGGTTTGCTATGCCCTCGCCGTGCTGGTGCTGATCGCCCTGCGCCTGCCGGAAACCCGGCCGGCGGATACCCTTCGGGTCAAAGGATTGCCGATGCGGCAATATGCGCGCATCCTCAGCGATCGCAATTTCCTGTCCTTCGCCGTAGTGAACTCCGGGGCGATGGGGATGGCGTTAACCTATGTTTCGCTGGCGCCGAACGTGCTGATGGGCACCGCCGGATTGACGCCGCTGCAGTTCTCGCTGGTATTCGGCGCCAACGGCTTTTGGATCATGCTGGTAAGTTTTCTCGCCAACCGCATTATTCACAAAGTCGGCCGGCCGATTTGCCTGGCGACCGGCGGGGTATTGATGGGAATCGGCTGTATTGGGCTGTTACTGGGCGTTAACCTGCTTTCCGGCGCGGCGCAAACTCATTGGCTGGCGTATATGCTGCCGGTCGCCTTCGCCTGTGCGGGCCTGGCGTTTGTGATGGGCCCGGCAACCAGTTATGCGCTGGAGCCATACTCCAATGAAGCCGGCGTCGCTTCGGCGTTGGTGGGCTTCGTGCAGATGGCCGGCGGCGCAGCATTGGGCCTGTTGGCAATGGCGATGCCGTTGCAGCCGAAATTGTCGCTGGCGTTGGTAATGCTGGCGGGTTGCCTGCTGGCGCTGCACGCACGGCAGCGCAGCAAGCAAATTAAAGGTCAGTTGAAGACAATTGCCTGAGGCTTACGCCTCGACGGTGACTGGCACTCTCGCTGCCAGCGCCGTCAGCAACTCATAACCCAGCGTGCCTGCCGCAGCGGCGACATCGTCAACCGGCAGGTGCCGTCCCCACAGTTCTACTTCCGTGCCAATGTCAGCGCGTGGACAGGGCGTCAGATCGACTGCCAGCATATCCATCGAGACCGTGCCTACAGTACGCGTCAACACACCATCCACCCAGACCGGCGTGCCGCTCGGCGCATGGCGAGGATAACCATCCGCATAACCGCAGGCCACCACACCGATACGCTGCGCGGTATTGGCGCTGTAGCGCCAGCCGTAGCCCACGCGGTCACCGCTTTTCAGCGCCTGAATACCAATGATTTCACTGCTCAACGTCATGGCTGGCCGCAGGCCGCTGTCGGCGATATCGCGCCACTGGCCGCTTGGCGATGCACCATACAATACAATGCCTGGCCGCACCCAGTTGCCGTGGGTCTGCGGATGCCACAACGTGGCGGCCGAGTTCGCCAGACAGCGCGGCAGTGGTATTCCCGCCGCCGCGCCCTCAATGGTCGTCATCTGCTCTGCCACGCCTTGCGGGCCGTCGGCGGTGGCAAAGTGGCTCATCAGCGTCAGGCTGGCGATATTACCCATCTCCCGCGCTTGCAGCCAAAGGCTATGCAAACGATCAGGGGCAAAGCCCAGGCGATTCATCCCACTGTTCACTTTAAGATAAATATCCAGCGGTGCGGACAACTTGGCCTCGGCGATCGCCGCCAGTTGCCAGTCGCTGTGCACCGAGGTGGTTAAACGATAACGATCGAGCAGGGCCAAATCCTGCGGCTTGAAAAAACCTTCCAACAGCAAAATCGGCCCTTGCCAGCCGGACTCGCGCAATAAAATGGCTTCGGCGAGATCCAGCAAGGCGAAACCGTCGGTCTTCGCCAGGCTACGCCAGACATGCTTGATTCCGTGGCCATAAGCATTGGCTTTTACTACCGACCAAATTTTAGCGCTGGGGGCAAAACGGCGAACCACCTGCAGATTATTTTCAAAAGCGGAAAGATGCAGCGTGGCGGTAATCGGGCGAGGCATGGATTCTCCTGCGGACTGGCGGTTGAGGTCACGGGCCGGCGCCCGTGACTACAGCATTATAAATTAAGAGGATTAACGCGCTGGATGCACATCGTTCAAGGGTTTGAGGTGCTCGTTGCGAAAGCCGGCACTGTATCGCGCTACCGACAGATCGTCTGAAGGGATAGCCGGCGTGGTGCCGGAAATCAGATCTGACAGCAATTGCCCGGAGCCGCACGCCATAGTCCAGCCCAAAGTGCCGTGCCCGGTATTGAGGAACAGGTTTTTCAGCGAGGTCTTGCCGACGATCGGTGTGCCGTCCGGCGTCATAGGACGCAGACCGGTCCAGAAAGTAGCCTCTTCAACCCGTCCGCCGTTGGGGTAAAGATCCTGTACCACCATTTCCAACGTTTCCCGACGTTTCTGCTCCAACTGGGTATTAAAGCCGACAATTTCCGCCATGCCGCCGACACGAATACGTTGGTCGAAACGGGTAATGGCGATTTTGTAGGTTTCATCCAGAACGGTCGAGAACGGCGCCGCAGCTTCATCCGCAATAGGAATGGTCAGTGAATATCCTTTTAGCGGGTAAACGGGGATCGAGACCAGATCGCGCAACAGCGCGGTGGAGTATGAGCCGAAGGCCACTACGTAGCTGTCGGCCTTGAACACTTCTGTGCCGCACTGCACGCCGCTGATTTGATCGCCGTCCACCAGCAGACGATCAACACTGCGGTTATACAAGAAGGTGACACCCGCCTGCTGCGCCAGCTTGGCCAGCTGCTGAGTAAACAGCTGGCAGTCACCGGTTTCATCATTCGGTAATTGCAGACCGCCGGTCAGCTTGTGCGCTACCTGCGCCAGCGCAGGTTCAACCGTTGCCAGTTGGTGGGCTTCCAGCAGTTTATACGGCACGCCTGCATCTTCCAGCACTGCAATGTCTTTCGCCGCGTTTTCAAACTGCTGCTGGGTGCGAAACAGCTGCAGCGTGCCGCCCTGACGCCCTTCGTATTGAATGCCGGTTTCCTGGCGCAGCGCCTTGATGCAGTCACGGCTATACTCCGCCAGCCGCACCATGCGCCCTTTATTGGTCATGTAGTGCGAGGTGTCGCAGTTTTTCAGCATTTGCCACATCCAGCTCAACTGGAAGCTGCTGCCATCCAGACGCACCGCCAGCGGTGCATGGCGCTGGAACATCCATTTAATGGCTTTCAGCGGCACGCCAGGCGCAGCCCACGGAGCCGCATAGCCCGGCGATATCTGGCCTGCGTTCGCCGCGCTGGTTTCCATTGCCGGGCCAGGTTGGCGATCGATTACCGTCACCTCATGCCCGGCTTTCGCCAAATACCAGGCACTGGCAACGCCCACCACCCCACTACCTAAAATTACCACTCGCATCGCTGACTCCAGCTCAAGGCTTCACAAAGCATAATCTTCTGCTCACAGGAAATTAACTCAGTGGAAAAATCCGTCCAACATCTTCGTCATCAAACGTGACCACATTCACAATTAATTTATCGTTCATGGCCACGCCTTTTGCAATACCTACCTATAAATAGCGATAAGATGTCGTAGAAGGCCGCTTTTAGAGGGCAACAACCGCTGATGTGCTGTCAATGACAGCATTGATGTCATCAAAAAAAGCCACAGCGCGCAACAAGCTTTTAACAGAATATAAAAGCAAAATAAGCGTCATTAGTCAGAATAAAAAACCAATAAAACATCCTTTTATCACTATAACCTTTTACCGATAGTCGGGTCTGCCATAGCAGAAAAAACTCAGGGCAAAACCCCCTCGGCTCCCCTTCGTGGAGAGGTTGCGGGCAGATCGTTGAATTTTTACGCTTTATATCATTATTCCCTA
>RCUM01000792.1_pt1 | contig 15411 bp, 14 predicted proteins | sample 2166141 | NCBI WGS metagenome assembly RCUM01 (sample SAMN09932756, study PRJNA488358) | compost metagenome | isolation source: compost soil in crotonic acid-enriched | place: Germany: Experimental Botanical Garden
TACTGGCACATCCTGGCGTTTCGTCGGTACAGAACCTGGCCTTTGAGCAGTGGTTCTGGCTACTGAAAGCGGATGCGCCGCTGACAGGGGGGAATATTCGATTAATCGAACGTCTCTACCGTCAGTCCGGTATCGATGCCGTTAAATGGGAGAACATCCCGGTTGTGGCGAAAGAACGGATTGCTGACGTGCTTGTCCGGCAATATGCAGACTGGTTCGGGCTCGTTGGTTTGGGGCCGGATATCGATGTTGGTAACTGCTGGGAACGTCTGGGCACTATGCCCGAGTACACCGCACCGTGCGACATGTTGATGTTGATCCCAACGCGGCTGGCGACGGAACTGAATGGGGCTGGTAGCCTGTTGCGTGACGTTCTGACAACTGCGGAGCTTTACGGTCGCCAGTACGGGGTCGAATGGCCGTCTGGTCATAGTGTTGGGTGTGTGCGAGACGGTATCAACACATTGACAGTGCACTTTGACTCACCATGGTACCCGCCTGCAGGCGAGGTTATCGGGATACTGTCTGAACAGTTCAGTTGCCAGGTTGAACATTGCTGGTATATGGCTGATGCGCAACGCAGTGGCTATGACCGCTACGATCGTGGCGAGCATGTTGATGGTAGACGAATATCGACAGAAGCCACTGAAAGTGAAGTGATTTACCTGACTTATGCAGACAAGGATTCAGTGCCGTTGTCATCCAATTCAGCAGATGGCTAATCGCCGGCTTTTGTTAGCACGTCAACCTATGGCCACCGATGTTCGGTGGTCTTTTTTTTGCCGTGGGGAAGTTTCCCCACTACGAGTGGAGAAATTGTGCAGGGAGACGCTTTAACGAATGAACGTCGTTCGGTGATATGTACACCGATGCATTGGTTGGAAAACGTGTCATAAACATTTGCTTATTGAATCAGTAGATAACAGAAGGGCCTCATTTCAGAGACCCTTATATTTACCCGAGCTAATATCGACAGCTTCATTCAGTGGGTTTCTTCGGGTATTAACCTACAGAATAGCCACCGTCAACCGTGATAATTTGGCCAATGATAGAGCGGGCATTATCCGAAGCCAGGAATAGTGCCGTTGCAGCAATCTCCTCGGTTGTAACGATACGCCCGGTAGGCATTTTACTGAGAAATTGTTCCTTCGCTATCGGATCGTTTCCTACAAACCGGTCAAACATTGCTGTTGCTACTGGCCCTGGCGCAATGGCGTTAACCCGTACCCCGTCAGCGGCAACTTCAAGTGCGGCGGAGCGCGTTAATCCGTTAACTGCATGTTTACTTGCTGAATAGACGCTGCCACCAGGAATACCGACTTGCCCGGCTTGTGACGAGAAATTAATCAGGCTGCCTGACTCCTGTTTGCTCATAACCGGCAGAACATGTTTCATCACAAGCTGGGTTCCCAGCACATTGGTATCAAATACATGGCGGAAGTCTTCGACGGTGGTTCTGTCATGCGGGGTAGGCAGCCCCTCTGTACCAGCAACATTAAGCAACACATCAATTTTCCCAAAGACTTTCTGCGTGTACTTAATTAATTCTGAAACCTGATTCTCAAATACGACATCAGATAAAAAAAAGTGAACATCAGGACTCATTTGACGAAGTTCGGTTTCTAATTCCCGACCTTTTTGCTCATTACGTCCTGAAATGACTACGTTATATCCCACTTGACTGAACTTACGGGCACATTCTTCTCCAATGCCGCTAAGCGCGCCAGTAATTATGACGGTTTGTTTCTTAGACATCCTGAATCTCCAAGGACTGTAAAATACCGATCCAAGTATAGATTGGCATTCAGGCAACGGAAATGAAATATCCTATTTTTAGCTGCGATGTAGTTATAATGGGGCGCGGTTTTAATACGTAAAATAATAATGAAAGATATTGTTACATTATATTAATAAAACGAGAGGGTTTTTAGGTTGCAGAAATATGCTAATTATAGAGTGAAAGTGAAGGATTATGCTTTCGCTTTACAGTCAAGGCCCTAAAGTCCATGGGAGGACTTCTATGACCAAGATAGACAATAGACAGTTTTCACTTTTGGATGAAAAGAACGCACCAACCATTGAGTATTATATTGATAACCCTGTAATACCTGCCTGCGCCGGGATAACCCTTGTTAAGGATCTCAGTCACCGCTTTGTTGCATCTAACCTGTTATTTAGCCGGTTCTCTGGTGTGGATCCGTATAGGTTACCGACTCTTGATGATTCAGATATGCCTTGGGCTGAAAGAGGCGATATTTATAGGGATCATGAGAAAGCGATCCTTGCAGGTGAGGTTTACAATGTTCTTGAACCACTCCCAGGAGTCGTTCATGCATTTTTACATACTTCTAAACAAGTTATATATGATAAGAATGGATTTCCCGCCGGGACTACAGCAACTGCCATTATTATGAATGGTCATATTGATTTTCATAATGTTACCGGTGTGTCAAAAGTGTTAAAAATATCATCATACAAAGATGTAAAACTTAGCTCCAATGAGGCTAGGTTGCTGTTTTTTCTACTTAAAGGATTGAAAAGAAAACAAATATCAGAGCTTTTGAATATTAATCTTGCTAATTATGACTACTGCATGAGAAACCTGAAAGTCAAGTTCAATGTGAGTTCAAGTGTTCAGCTTATAGATAAGTGCATTAAGCTAGGGTATCAGGATACATTCCCTTTTCAGATTTTTTTCAAATAGTTATCGTGGGTTTCTTGGTTTTTTCCTATGACTTCTCATAGGATCTTAAATCCTTCTTTTTGACACGTTAACAAAATTAATATTATTCTACTCCAACACGTTGTTAATTAAAAAACTATAAATAATCATCGTAATGCCTTGTGGTATTACTGTGGCCGGATTAATTTAAGTAAATGGCAAAGTATTTAAAATATGTAACACTAGGGAGTCTCTCAATACTCAGTTTTAGAAAAGGTCACAATGCATAATGTAATATAATCCCCAGGTGAAATAAAATGAATTGATAGTAATAAATCGAGAAATAGATAATGTGGCCTAATGATAAATTCACCATTCCTATAAAAATTAAAAAAATATAGATTCCTGATATTTTATCGAGAGTCACGGCTTCTACTTACTTTCCATAGGATCTTTTTACCAGACGCAAGCAGCATGCATGTATGACAGCCCAGTGAAAACCTTTTCTGTTGCGAAAAGATTTTCCTGTGGTGTGTACCGTATTGACCTAGGCAGCATAGCGCCGGTCATGATTCAACGGAGTGCTGCTAATGCCTTATTCTGATACACCTGAACAAGCCGCCATCATCGAGCGTGATGTTATTGCTGGAGGCGTAGCATGCTGAAGGCTATCAAAGAGCTGCTTGTCGGGACCCGGGAGATGCCGGTAAAGCCATCGGCAATCACTTCAGGCTCACGGGGCCCTACGGGCTATTATATACCCGCGTCAGTAGAACAGCTCTTGAGCACGGCGTCTCGTAAGCAGTGTTTACAGCAGTTATGGGAAAACTGTGCACTTCCCAAAGACCTCTATGAACATTTCTATCTGCAGCCACTGAAGCAACTCATCACATTGATGCAGGAGTTGCCGGCAACTCCGCAAGGTGAGTATGCCAGGGAAGGGGGGTTGGTTGATGTCACCCTGCAAACGACGACTTATGCGGTGCGCCTGGCCAAAGGGCACATGCTGCCACCTGGGGCCGCGCCTGAAGAACAATCGGCCCAGAATGTACAATGGAATGTCGTGGTGTTTTACGCTGCGCTTTGGCACTACCTGCCGTTGTTGAGCCAACTGCAAGGGGAGTTCCAAAGTGGCCGTACCTGGTTGCCCGGTCTGACGGTGCCCAGTGAACCTTACCGCTTTCGTTTCAGTGCGATTCAGCCAGCCCCAACATTGACGACAAGTCAGAGTGCGGTGATTGCGGCCCGGCTGTTGCCTGCAGAGGTAATCGACTGGCTATCAACACTGCCGGCGGCTACACACTCGTTGATGACGATCGCTTCCCGACAGTCTGGCGCTTTACCTGTGATAGACGAAATCGTTCAGGAAGCGGCCAAGCTGGCGCGCGGCGATAGCCTGTCCGTAGCATCCTCTCCGGCATCCATCTCCGACACATTGACAATGGTCTTACCATCGGTGGTGCTAACTACAGAAAAGAGCACCTCTTCAGTACCCGTGGTTGATTTACAAAGTGCAGTCAGCGACACCAACCTTCCGATCGTTGAGGAACAACTGCCGGCGGAGATATTAAATCAGCCCGAAGAAAATGCAGCGTCAGCGACGGATGTATTACTAAGCGCGGTCTTAGATATGCCGGTAAACGATCAACCTTTGGTTGAGGGGGGCCTGGTGCCTGAAACGGTGGTCGGCATCGAGGAGGACATGCAGACTCTGTTGTCATTGATGGCGGTTGAGGTGTCTGCTCCGGTAATTCAGACAGAACAGGAGTCCGGGGACGCCCCTCACCAGGATGAAGGCCCTACACCTGCCGATAGCTCTGCGATTACTGCTGAAGTGACTCAGGTAGTTGAGGCTGCCGAAATAAACCGGGAGTCAGACGCCATCGATGATATCGCTCCCGAGGCGGAAAATTCAATAACCGGATTTTGTGCCCCTCAAACTACTGACTTCGCTGCCTCGCAATCGCAAAATCTGGGCATTCAAGGTGATGGGGGCATAGCTCCCGGAGAAGTCTTTTGGCGTTGGTTAGCTGATGGACTCAATTCTAATGAGATCCTCATCAACTCTGTCACCGCGCGGGTTCATCTTGTTTCTGGTTTTGTCTTCATCACCGTACCTGGGATTTTTTATTTGTACCTGAAACAGGCTGGCCAGGATGGCTCTCAACGAGAGGGCCTTCAGGAGGATTTTGAACGCCTGGAGAAGCATCGTCGGGTCAAAGGTAAACGATTTTATTTTGCACACCTGTATGAAACATCAGAGCGCACAGGTGCGTTTAAACGAACCAAAGGTTACCTCGTTAAAGCAAGTTTGCTCTATCGGGGGAAAAACCTGCCGGACGATAGTCCGGTTCTGGTGATCCCTTGATAGGGATTAATCGTGTCTTGTGACTACATCATGTTCGCAAGATTTCTATTTAAACTAGGGAGATATCATGCATAAATCTTGTGTTATGGATTGGGACACCTTGCTAGAAGAGTATTTTTTCTCCAAGGCGTTACGCCCGGAAACTGAAAGGAGCTATCGCAGAGTGGTTGCTGTTTTTAGGAAATTTATCGGGTACGAGACATTACCGGATGAAGTCACGAACCGAGAACTGATTTTGTGGCGTAGGGACATGTTGGGGAGAGGGTTAACAACCAGTACGTGGAACAACAAAGCTCGCCATTTACGTGCGATTTACAACCAGGGGATAAAGAAAAAATGGCTCAACGTAGTGGAAAATCCGCTAAATGAAACGCAAGTGCCGCCGGGTAGCAAGCGTAAAAAAATTCTGAACCGTGACCAGTTGGTTAAAGTGAATCTGGCGTTAGAACAATTTGAAGAACGCGAAAAGTTAAGGGTAGGTAAATGTCGTCCTTGTGCGCTCTTTCCTGTGTGGTATTGGCGGACTGTCATAGACGTCTTGCGTTCGACTGGGATGCGGCAAAACCAGTTATTACATATACGACTAATGGATGTAGATCTGGAGGCAAACTCGATGTTGCTGTGTAAAGAAGGCAGTAAAACGCATCGCGAGTGGTTAGTTCCTATCGTGAGCTTTATCCGTGAACGGATGCGAATACTTGTTGATCGCGCGATAGCACAGGGGGCCGAACCGGCAGATTATCTGTTCGATGTAGCACGATTCTTGAATCCATTGGGTGAGGTTGACTCAGAGCCTGCAATCCAACCTGTTCGCTCATTCTTCACCAGGCTGACGAAAGAGTGTGGTTTTAAGGTGAGTCCGCATCGATTCAGACATACCCTGGCTACCGAAATGATGAAGTCGCCCGATCGTAATTTGGCAATGGTTAAAGGTTTGCTTGGGCATCGGAGCGTCAGCACAACAATGGAATATGTTGAATTGGATTTAAAGATTACCGGGCAAGCGTTAGAGAATGAGCTGTCACTGTATATGGATGTGATACCAGCGCGTGAAGGTGAGGCCAGACTCGTCTTGACATGACTTTAACAAGCTGTGAAAATCAACAGTGATCGAGAAAAAGGACGCCTGTGCGCGAACACAGGCATCCTTTTTAAGAGGAACCTAGTTATTAATATCGAGTGTGCAAATTCGGAAAACACTGCGATATCAACCTGCCAGTTCCGTTGTTCCGCCCGTTAAAGGGTTTACCTCTAACCAGCGTGCTTTGATGCAGAATTAGTGGTGCCCGGACTCGGAATCGAACCAAGGACACGGGGATTTTCAATCCCCTGCTCTACCGACTGAGCTATCCGGGCAACGGGGCGCATTTAACCCTATTGGCCGGATATCGTCAATCGCTTTCTGTCACAAACCCGATCGGTTGCTCTTTTTTCATTCAATGGGGTGGGGCGCTTCCGGGCGTCTGCGTCGGCCTGCGGTAATAGATATGCAGAAAAGATGTGTATTTATACCGTTTTGATTTTACAGGTTTTTATTTTTATATGATAAATAACAATGAGTTATATAATGCCTACCTCAATAGGCAGTAACATAATTGTTACTTGAACCTCATAAAAAAACATGCAATCATTGCGCAAATTTTGGCACTCTACGTCCCCTAACGGTGTTTCCGCTTATTTAAGTCAGAGGATTACTGGCATGACTGGTTTTGTTACTCAAGCGCCACTGCGCACCAGACATCTGAAGATGCCATCACGCCGCCGTTACCTTTCCCGAACACAGTACGCCAAGAACGCCCTGCCGACCATGCGGTAAGGCATCTTCTGATGCTCGCTGTTAGGCATTATTAAAAATAGAGCTGCGGCTCTGATTTTACTGATGTCTATCGGACGCTGCCGATACCAGTCCCCGATAGCTGCCTGATGATCTCGCGATCATGAGTCGGTCACGGTTGCGCTTTATGCTGCAACGCCGGACATCACTTTGCCGGGATAACCTTTGTTATCTCATCGCCGTGCCCCGTGGCACCACCTCATCCTTAACCGTTTGAGAGTTAGCATTATGAAAGAATTGAAAATAGCAACAAGCGCCGGCCTGGTCGCCACCATTGAAACGCTGCGCCAGATTGTCCGCATTGAACAGACGGACTATACCGACGTGGCTGCGGTAGTCGTGTCGGTTGATGACGTTAACGCCGGTATTTTGGCGCAGTTGAAAGCCACCGGATTCGAGATCCCAACGTTTGTTGCTGTTGAAGGGGATGAACACCTTTCCCCGGACTACCTGCCGTTTATTACCGGCGTTTTTGCCCTGGCCGGCGCCAGCAAGGCGTTCTATATGGCGCAACTGGAAGCCGCTGCGGACGCCTACGAGCAGGCGCTGCTGCCGCCGTTTTTCAAAACGCTGAAGACCTATGTGGAAATGGAAAATTCCACCTTTGCCTGCCCGGGGCATCAGGGCGGGGAGTTTTTCCGCAAGCACCCGGCCGGCCGGAAGTTTTTCGAGTTCTACGGCGAAACGCTTTTCCGTTCCGACATGTGCAACGCCGACGTCAAGTTGGGCGACCTGTTGATCCACGAAGGCTCGGCCAAGGATGCGCAAAAGCATGCGGCGCGGGTCTTCAACGCCGATAAAACCTATTTCGTGCTCAACGGCACTTCGGCGGCCAACAAGGTGGTGACCAATGCGCTGCTGACCCGCGGCGATCTGGTGCTGTTCGATCGCAACAACCATAAATCCAACCACCACGGCGCGCTGATCCAGGCCGGGGCGACGCCGGTGTATCTGGAAACCGCGCGCAACCCGTTTGGCTTTATCGGCGGTATCGATTCGCGTTGTTTTGACGAGCGCTATCTGCGTGAGCAAATCCGTGAGGTGGCACCGGAGAAGGCCAATGCGGCGCGGCCGTTCCGTCTGGCGATCATTCAGCTCGGTACTTACGATGGCACTATCTATAATGCGCGCCAGGTGATCGATACCATCGGCCACCTGTGCGATTACATCCTGTTTGACTCCGCCTGGGTGGGTTACGAAGGCTTTATCCCGATGCTGAAAGAGTGCTCGCCGCTGCTGCTGGAGCTCGATGAACTCGATCCGGGTATTTTCGTCACCCAGTCGGTGCATAAGCAGCAGGCCGGTTTCTCGCAGACCTCGCAGATCCACAAGAAAGACGATCACATCAAGGGCCAAAAGCGCCACTGTAACCACAAGCACCTTAATAACGCTTTCATGTTGCACGCCTCGACCAGCCCGTTCTACCCGCTGTTCGCCGCGCTGGACGTTAACGCCAAGATGCATGCCGGGGCCGCCGGCCGTCGCATGTGGATGGACTGCGTAAAGCTCGGTATCGAGACACGCAAGCAACTGCTGGAACGTTGTTCGCAGCTGCGGCCGTTTATTCCGTTGCAGGTGGCGGGCAAGGCCTGGCAGGATTACGATACTGACCTGATCGCCAACGATGCCCGTTTCTTCAACTTTGTGCCGGGCGAGACATGGCACGGTTTCGAAGGTTATGCGCAGGACCAGTATCTGGTCGATCCGTGCAAGCTGCTGCTGACCACGCCGGGCATCGACGCGGCCACCGGCCAATATACCGAGTTCGGCGTGCCGGCCACCATTCTGGCCAACTTCCTGCGCGAGAACGGCATAGTGCCGGAGAAATGCGATCTTAACTCGATCCTGTTCCTGCTGACCCCGGCGGAAAATCCGGCCAAGATGGAGCACCTGGTCGATATGCTGGTGCAGTTCGAACGCTACGTGGAAGAAGACGCGCCGCTGAGCGAAGTATTGCCGACGGTGTACCGCAAGAACGAGCAGCGCTACCGTGGCTATACCATCCGCCAGCTGTGTCAGGAAATGCACGATCTGTACGTCAGCTTCGACGTTAAGCAACTGCAAAAAGAGATGTTCCGCCAGAACCATTTCCCGCAGGTGGTGATGAACCCGCAGGACGCCAACGTGGAGTTTATTCGCGACAACGTCGAGCTGGTGCCGATCGGCCAGGCTGAAGGACGCATTGCGGCGGAAGGCGCGTTGCCGTACCCGCCGGGCGTGCTGTGCGTGGTTCCGGGGGAAGTGTGGGGCGGAGCGGTGCAGCGTTACTTCCTGGCGCTGGAAGACGGCATCAACCGTCTGCCGGGCTTCTCACCGGAGCTGCAGGGCGTGTATATCGAGAAAAAGGATCACGGCTGGAAACGCATTTTCGGCTATATGATCAAGCAATAAACAACAAGGGCCGGTTTGCACCGGCCCTTTTCATTGATAACAACCTCACCGCACGTTACTTCCTGCGATAACTCTTCTGCGCGTTGTTCACCTTCACCAGATAACGGCGTGACTCGCTGGCCGGGTGTTTGGTGGTCAGCGTCTGGTAAATGTCACCCGGCTGCATGCCGTTGATGATACTCACCGCACGGGTTCTGTCGCTGGAGAATACCCGCAACACGCTGCCTGCGCCGCCGTTATAGGCGGTGATCACCGCATAGCGGCGCGAGGTCGGGTTCTGAATGCCGGCCAGATAGTTGTTTTGTAGGATCGCCAGATAAGCGGTACCGGTGTCGATGTTGTTCTCCGGATCGAACAGGTAACTGCGGCTTGGCGTGCCCCATTTCCCGCGCATCTGGAATACGTCTTTACCGGCGGTATGCTGCACAACCTGCATCAGGCCAAGCGCATCCGAACCGCTGACCGCATAGGGGTTAAAGCTGGATTCGGTTTGCATGATCGCCAGGATCAGCGACTCTTCCACACCGTATTTCTCCGACGCCTTGCGTACCATCGGCAGGTATTTGTGCGCACGCTGATCCAGGTGGTTTGGCACCAGCTGAATGGTGACCGAGTAAATCACGTGCAGGCCGGAGGTGCGTTTTTGCAGCTTGGTTTGCAGCAGATAGTCGGCAAAGTGCGCCGCACGCCATTCCCAGCGGATCGGCGCGCCTTTGTTATCCAGCACCTGGCCGTACAGGAACGGCTCTTTACTGATCTGGATATCGTTGACGTCGGAATAGAGATCGATTGAACCCGGATCGTCGCCCATCAGCAGGGTGCTGATGATCGCCTGGCGCAGGTGAGCGGCAGGATCTGTGGTGGCGATGGTTTCAATGGTAATCGCGCCAGAATCAAAGTTGATGTGGCTACGGGTTTGATACTGATCGGTATATTTAACGTAATCTTTTGGCCCGGCGATCAGAACTTCGTTCAGACCCCAGATATTCTCGATGTTGTGGGCAAACTGGCCCATCAGGATCTCGAAGCCATTAGTGTCTTTGACCCAGGCTTCGTTGACTTCGTCGGTTTTCTTGCCGGAACAGGAAATCAGCAATGGCGCTATCACTAGCAAAGCTAAAATTTTCTTCATCTTAAAGCCGTATACGAGAAGTTTTGGAAGGGCCAGCGCCTGGCCCCAACAGCATTATTCGCTCGGTGGCGTATAGCCTTCGATATGGACGTCGTGCCCTTCGAACAGGAATTTGACCATTTCGGCTTCCAGCAGTTTGCGGTCATCCACGTTCATCATGTTCAGCTTTTTCTCGTTGATCAGCATGGTTTGTTTTTTCATCCATTCGGCCCAGGCCTCTTTCGAGATCTCGTTATAGATGCGTTTGCCGATGTCCCCTGGATAAAGTTGGAAGTCCTGCCCTTCGGCATCGCGCTGCAAGAAGGTACAAAAAATGGTTCTGCTCATGCTAATTCCTCATCAATGGCGCTAGCGCCAAATAAACCCTGTTGGAGCGGGGAGTGTTTTGCCAACTGTTGCAACAGGCGGTCAACCGGCGCTGCCAGCCCGACGGCGGGCGGTTGCGCCAGGTTATACCAGAGACCGACCCCTTCATCCATACTGCCGCCGGCATCGTTCATTTCCAGCCACATTGGCACGATATCGAGATGGAAATGGCTGAAAGTATGGCGAAATGCGGTCAACTGCTCCAGGCGATTGCCTTTCAGACCGCGCTGTTGCAGCCAGAGTTCCATCTCTTCGCGTTCGCTGAACTGCGGGAAGCAAAACAGCCCGCCCCACAGCCCTACGGCCGGGCGCTGTTCCAGCCACGCCCGCTCGCCGCTTTGCAGCAATAAGAAGTAGGCGGTTTTTTCCGGCAGCGTCTGCTTCGGTTTTTTGCCGGGGTATTTTGCCCAACTGTGGTTAGCGTAAGCGATGCAGCCGGTGTTAAGGGGACACAGCTCGCATTTGGGTTTGGAGCGGGTGCAGACCATCGCCCCCAGATCCATCATTGCCTGATTGAACTGACCGACGCCCTGGGCCGGGGTGACGTCTTCACTGATCCGCCACAGGCGGTTCTCTACGTCTTTTTTGCCCGGCCAGCCCTCAACCGCATAGCAGCGGGCCAGCACGCGCTTCACGTTGCCGTCGAGGATCGGATAGTGTTGACCGAGCGCCAGCGACAGCACCGCACCGGCGGTTGAGCGGCCGATGCCGGGCAAAGCGGCGATTTCTTCAAAGGTTGTCGGGAACTCGCCGCCGTGCTGTGCGACAATGGTTTGCGCAGCCTTGTGCAGGTTGCGCGCTCGGGCGTAGTAGCCCAGGCCGGTCCACAGGTGCAGCACTTCGTCCAGCGGCGCTTCTGCCAAGGCACGTACGTTGGGAAAGCGCGCCATAAAACGCTGAAAATAAGGAATGACGGTGGCAACCTGAGTTTGTTGCAACATGACCTCGGAGAGCCATACTTGATAGGCGGTTTTATCAAGCTGCCACGGCAGGGTTTTACGGCCGTAACGCTGGTACCAGTCAAGCACCACCTGTGCGAACTGTTGTGCTTGCATCATAAGCAGATTCGATATCCGGCAGAAAATGAAGCGAGATTGCAGCATAGAGTCATGTTGCTGTAAACCGGAACTTTCCGACGTCGCACGGCAGGTATCAAGATGAACACTTGCTAAACCAAGGTATCTTTGCATAATGCGCGTTTCCCTAATTGGCAGCCAAACAGACAGAAAGCACTATGATTAATGACGTCATCTCCCCGGAATTTGATGAGAACGGCCGCGCGATGCGCCGTATCCGCAGTTTTGTCCGCCGCCAGGGGCGGTTGACCAAAGGCCAGCAGCACGCGCTGGACAACTATTGGCCGGTGATGGGCGTGGAGTATCAGGCTGAACCTGTCGATATCGCCGCACTGTTCGGGCGCGAAGCGCCGACCGTGCTGGAGATCGGTTTTGGCATGGGCGCCTCGCTGGTGACCATGGCGGGCCATAACCCGCAGCAGAATTTCTTGGGGATTGAAGTACACTCGCCGGGCGTGGGTGCCTGCCTGGCCGACGCTACCGAAGCGGAGCTGAGCAACCTGCGCGTGATGTGTCACGATGCGGTTGAGGTGCTGGAGAATATGATCCCGGACGGGTCGCTGGACATGGTGCAGCTGTTTTTCCCCGATCCGTGGCACAAAGCGCGCCACAACAAACGCCGCATCGTACAGACGCCGTTTGTTGAACTGGTGCGACGCAAACTGAAAGTCGGCGGCGTGTTCCATATGGCCACCGACTGGCAACCTTATGCAGAACATATGTTAGAGGTTATGAACGGGATCTCAGGCTACCGTAATCTTTCCAGCGATAATGATTACGTGCCGCGTCCGGATTCACGCCCGCTGACAAAATTTGAATTACGCGGCCAGCGTCTGGGACATGGCGTTTGGGATTTGATGTTTGAGAGGAAAGAATAATGGCTAAGAACCGCAGTCGTCGTTTACGTAAAAAGTTACACATTGAAGAGTTTCAGGAGCTGGGTTTCTCCGTAGCATGGCGTTTTGCCGAAGGCACCGCGGTTGAAGATATCGACAGCACGCTGGACGCTTTCATCGACGAAGTGATCGAGCCGAACGGCATGGCGTTTGACGGCAGTGGCTATCTGCAGTGGGAAGGTTTGATCTGCCTGCAGACTATCGGTCACTGTACCGACGAACAGCGTGAACTGGTCAAAAAATGGCTGGAAGCGCGCAAGCTGACCGACGTTAAGGTTAGCGATCTGTTCGATATCTGGTGGGACTGATTTTCCCCGCCTGATTTTGCGCTGTATTCATTGATTGTAAGGTGCCTTAACGGCACCTTTATTTTGTCCGGAGTGTGACCGCGGTGGTAACTACATTGGATAACGCGTTGCTGGAAGAGATCCTGCAACAGGTGCGCCCGCTGATTGGCCAGGGCAAGGTGGCGGACTATATTCCGGCGCTGGCGGAAGTGGCGTCCGATCGTCTGGCGATCGCCGTTTGCACTGTCGACGGTGAAATGTTCCAGGCCGGTAACGCCACCGAGCGCTTCTCTATTCAGTCAATCTCCAAGGTGCTGAGCCTGACGCTGGCGCTGACACGCTATCAGGAGCACGAGATCTGGCAGCGGGTCGGCAAAGAGCCTTCCGGTCTGCCGTTCAACTCGCTGCTGCAGTTGGAGATGGAGCAGGGCAAGCCGCGCAATCCGTTTATCAACCCCGGTGCGCTGGTGGTGTGCGACATGCTGCAAACCCGGCTCAGTGCCCCCAAACAGCGCATGCTGGAAGTGGTGCGCCAACTGGCCGGAGAAGAAGACCTGGCCTATGATTCGCGGGTCGCCCGTTCCGAGTTTGAACACTCCGATCGCAATGCGGCCATCGCCTATCTGATGAAGTCGTTCGGTAACTTTGAAAACGACGTGCTTACCGTGCTGCAAACCTATTTCCACTACTGTGCGTTGCGGATGAGCTGCCTGGAGCTGGCGCGCAGCTTTGTCTACCTGGCCAATCACGGTCGTGACCTTAGCGGACGCGAAGTGATCAGCCCACTGCAGGCGCGCCAGATTAATGCGCTGATGATGACCAGCGGCATGTACGACGGCGCGGGGGAATTTGCCTATCGCGTGGGCATGCCGGGCAAGTCCGGTGTCGGCGGCGGTATTGTCGCCATCGTCCCCGATGAGCTGTCGATCGCCGTCTGGTCGCCAGAGCTGGATGCCTCCGGTAACTCACTGGCGGGAACTGCGGCGCTGGAACTGTTGTCTCAACGGATTAGCCGTTCGATTTTTTAATCCCACCACGGAAGGGAGTCAGGAGAAAATATGTTAAAGAAAACCGGGTTAGCCTTACTGCTGTTGACTGCTTCACAGGCCCATGCCGAGTATCAGTGCAGCGTTAAACCCCAGGACGACGTGATTATCAGCCCGCAGAACGTGCAGGTGACAGGAGCCAGCGGCAACCTGCAGATTTCAGCGGATGGCGATGTGACCCGCAACGGGCAGGCGTTGACCCTGACTGACAGCCAGCGCCAGAAGGCCTTCAGCTACCAGAGCGCATTGCGTAAGGAACTGCCGTGGATCGACAACGGCGCGCAGCAACATCTGGAAAAAGCGCGTGTAGCGTTGGATAAGGTGATCGTCAAGGAATTAGGCAGCGACAGCAACGTGCGCAACCGCCTGACTACGCTCAATGGCCAGCTCAAACAGCAGATGAACCGCATCATCGAACACCGCAGCGACGGCCTGACCTTCCACCACAAGGCGATTGATCAGGTTGAGCAGGATGGCCGTAATCTGGTGCAGCAGAGCATGGGCGGCGTGTTGCAGGACAGCCTGAACGAGATGGGCGTCAAGCAGGCGGCCAACAGCGGCGGCAATCCGTTGCAGGCGATCATGGGCAATCTGGGTGGCTTGCAAAAAGCGATTCAGAACGAATGGAACAACCAGGAGCAGGACTTCCAGAACTTCGGCCACGACGTGTGTAATCGCGTTACCGGCCTGGAAACTCAGCGCAAAGACCTGCTTAATGCTTTGAAGTAACACGGAATGATGTCTGGAAGTGTGTTTTTTGACCTTTTAACCACTATCTGACAGACTGGCTAAACTATAATCAATGGCCAAAAGGATTTTGCATTGATGCCAGTAATATTTCGTTATAAAGGCTATAAGTTCTTTTTTTATTCGAATGAAGGCGAGCCGTTAGAACCGGCTCATATTCATGTCAGAGATGCGGTGGCAGAAGCCAAATTCTGGCTAACGCCTGAAGTGCAGTTAGCCCGAAATGATGGGTTTAATATCAGAGTGTTAAAAGAGTTAACCGGAACCGTTGAAGTTCATAAGAGGTTATTTTTGGAGGCCTGGAATGAGTATTTCAGCTAAGAACGTAAGCTTTGATGAGACTACGATGTGGGTTGAATTGAGCGACGCCAGAATTATCGGTGTGCCACTCGCATGGTTCCCCCGGTTGCTCAAAGCTACGGACGAAGAGCGTGCCCGTTATGAGCTGAGTGCCCGTGGTATCCATTGGGAGGCGTTGGATGAAGATATTTCCGTTGAAGGTTTGCTAAAGGGACGGGGTGATATCACCCATCGTCCCCATCATGCCGCCTGATTCATGGGTGTTTACGGAGAACGCTATGAGCCATACTCGCTACGAAACTGATG